>Ga0123354_10013295_pt1 | contig 12767 bp, 8 predicted proteins | sample TergutLab28metaG_2_FD_97872 | JGI IMG/M metagenome (GOLD analysis project Ga0123354, IMG submission 97872) | Labiotermes labralis P4 segment gut microbial communities from Petit-Saut dam, French Guiana - Lab288 P4 | ecosystem: Host-associated > Arthropoda: Insects > Digestive system > Gut ...
ATCTTTGTGGATACTATCTTCTAAGGGCAGGGACAGGGACACACCAAATCACAAAAAACATAACAGTCTAACTAATGGGATGGAACTGCAGTCACTACCAGGCAAAACCACTCAATAAAATTTGGTTTTGAAAGCCAGTCAACAGTCAATTGCACCAACGACAACACTCGTATGCTGAAAGCAGTAAAAAAACTGCTTTCAATTCGTCCTGTTAATTATAGTAATGAAGTTCATCGCCATAATAATATCTGGTAATAAAAAAATTTTCGATTCCAGTGGCTGCACAGTCTACGGCATAGGTCTGCGGCTGCTCACTTGCTGGGATTGCAGGTTCAAATGTGGCTGGGGGCACAGATGTCTGTTTTTTGTGTGTTGTGTGTTGTCATATAAAGGTCTCTGCAACAGGCCAATAACTTACCCAGAGACCTAATGAGTGTGGTGTGTCTGGGTCTGATCGTGGAACCTCAGCTGTGCAAAAGCCTTGGCCCACTAGGGCTGTCAAACCGTGAAAAAGAAATTAAGGTCTCCTGTCTGCCTTTTCTCTGGCCTCCTGTTACTTCCTGTTAGCCCAAACTACCTTATGAAGAGAAACAAGAGGGTGAGACACCTGAGGTATTGTTTGAATAGACAAGCAGATTGACTGTCAGTTACAATGATATTCTCAGACATTTTCTTTTATTGTCCAAATCTGCTACATATTTTGTGAAGCCATCATCTGAACGGGTATAAAAACAAAAGAGAATGCGTGCCTTTTTGTCAAAACTGCCAATTAGGGAGAATGAGATCTCAATCTTATAGTTATTCTGGTAGGTTTGTTTTTATTTTGGCCAGAACTTAGTTAAAAGTTAAAATATTCCATTGTGAATTAAAATAATGCACTACTTCTTATTTAGCACATATAACATTTTCAATAACTTCAGGTCTAAGCTCCTCCTTCATGAGTATTTTCATTGTAAGTATGCGTAATAGTGTAGAAGGCTCTTAGGTGTGGTAATATTTTTATTTTGATTTTAAGATACATTTCCTGGCTGGGCACTTGTCAGGATATTGTAAAGGTGCTAATTTATTTAAAATTTCGTCAGAGGCAGGTGGTTGGTGGGGAGCCTATTAAATGCTAATATGTACATACATGTATACATACACATGTTTCACTGATCCAGTATTTGTCAATAACTGAATATGAAAGAAGGCAATATTAATATCAAACAACATTCACACACACACACATGCAAGAGACAACAGACAACAAAAACACACTACACAAAAATAGACAGTACACAATAATATACAATTGGAATTAAAATATATTCAATAGCCATGTAAATATTGACTCTCTGTCATGTAAAAAATATTAAGATTTATGGGAGACATCTTGGCTGTGAGAGAAATTATCTTCAAGAGAATGAAAAGTGTGAGTAATAAGATATCTTGTAACCTTCAAATTTGATTTATCATGTTGTAGTTCCAATATATTAGACTACATTAGACTATTAAATTTCTTTATACAAGAGTAACCTCTTTTTGAAAACATGAAAGATATGCTGTAGGCTTATGTAAGTGATTTTTGTGTCTTGTATGTATATAATTTAGTGATGAATTAGTTTGAAAATTCTCAAGATTGCTCACAACAACTGTCATCAAACAAAGTAAATAGAAACATGGAACTGGTAATATATCAAGTTTTTTAAACAAGCCTTTGCATGAGCATCTGGGCCCTACTCCTATCACTATTATTATTATTATCATTATCTTTTTTGAGTAAAAAAGGCCTTCCCTATATTAGTTGATTTTCCCCCCAAAATTAAACCACATTTTATTAGTGAATGGAAGTATGCAAAATATATGATTCTAAGAGCATAACTGTTTAGTACATGGAGTCGTCTTCTTCATACACGTATGAATGACCTTCTGTTTGACTACCTCGGTTAGTTCGTCCCAAAAGAATAGGTTCTTATTTTTAATTGCCCTCACGAAACAGCAATTTGACATAACCCACAGAAAAACAATTTTACAGGAAACAGAAACAATATGGCTTATCCTCAGTAGATCAACTCTGAAGCATGTTATGTTTGTATAAAAATAAACAGACAAGGTTTTTTTGGGGGAGGGGCACAACATTTTGACAGAAGGTATGTTTGCAACCCATCTCCAGTCTGACAAATTGTGTGGGTTACAACACATCGCCGTTTCATGAGTGATATGATGCCCTTGTATTTATTGCACCGTTGCGTGACTGTACAACGACCCGATTCTGTATGAGATATACATACATGTCAGACTGCTTACAATGTTACAGTTATCATTACAGATTTTTACTTGTGGCGCTTTCTCACATGTATCAGATGCACATAATTGCCGTGCTCGCATCCACTGATTTAATACCTCTTAGCTCTGACCCATACATCAATCGCCTGTCCTGCAATCCGTGTGATCCGGTGTGTAAAAGTTTGTATCAGCAAGGCGATAAGCCTTATGTAGCGTGTTCCCATATGTGTGTTGGGATGAATTTCTTGGTGCGTGACATTTATCTGTGCTTGTTATGTGATGGTTTTTTTTGGTTGGAAAAGTAAAAAGTCGATTACTTTAGGTGTGCTCATGAGGCTGTCTGTGTAAAGTACATTAAAGAATAGTGTTCCAAATGTGAAACTTCATTTTTCGCATGAGGAAGACCAAGGAACCGCCAAATGAAATGGCTATCGCTTGGAGGGCAGTTGCGCAAGAATTGCTGAACTTCTTTCCGAGATTTCTGTCATTTGTAAGTAAAGGTACATAACATTCTGTGTGTACACGCAAAAAATGTAGAGTATGGTCGCACATTAATGTCTACTCGAAGAACACTGTTTTGTGGAATGTGATGTATACATATACCTGTTGTCAATTTACGTACCTTTCGGAGAAATGTTAGCTTCATAAAGTCATTCAGTTTTTGAATATGTAAATATTGCAGCTGTGGAAGCTAACCTAACAGGCAGGAGCATAACTGCCCAGAAAAGTGATGTGGTGTGGTTTCATATCAAGATACGTACGTTCTTTCTTTTCTTGTTACCAAATTTTAGGTTAGATTCTTTTGAATTTTTTTTGTTTGTAGTGCCGCGTTAGCTGCCAAGCTAATGTAGCATATCCGTTTCTTCGTGTGTGGAGGCTTCATATGTGTTGCATACTACGTTATTTGGAAGTAATGTATGATATTGTCAGTGATTATTTTTCTAGTAATACCGAACCGTATGCATTTGTTTATTGGTTTACACACTGAAAGACATTCGTGTAACATACGCAAGAGTTAGTGAACGTAACCAGTAACCAAACCTTGTTTTAGGTATGTACACAAACCCCAGAACCTAATCTTGGTCTGATTAATGTCTTTTACTCTTGTGTTTATCTTGACAGTTCTGACATGAGCTTCTCTGACAGTGATGTAATATGGGATGAAAGCAATATTTGATAATATGTATCTATAAATGATGCTTTCACTTTCTAATTATATCTTAATTTTTATGACTGAAGAAGGGAAAACAGTAAATTTTTAGACAGTAGCAAGTTTTGGCACTATTTTACACTACTGCCATAACTAGTGTTGTCTTCCCCCCCCCCAATTCTGTACTTCACAATCATTTTATGTCATTCAACAGTAAACACATTAATCGTTTAAGCTTCATGTGCAGTGAGAGTCTACATGAATAATTTAACACTTAATCTGGACCTTCAGGTAAAGTGTTTGCAGTAGGCAGGGTATAAAGCATTTCCTGTGTGCTAAATATAAGGCCTTGGACATTGGCTAAAAACTGATACATGTAACCATGCTTCCTTATTGACAGATACAGATAACCTCAAAACAAGCCCAGCAGGTTGTATGCTAAACACAATGTCCAAACGGTGTTCCAGTGAAGAAGAACCATTAACTCATTATAAAGTGCATGTCAGGCAGGCAAAATCATAGAAATCAGACTGATGGAACACGTGAGGCACCTATGTCTTGGGCAGCAGGAGTAGTTGGCCATGTCAGAACATTTTATGGATGTGAGATGTAGACTGAAATTCAAAGCATATGGTGGTGTCTAGAGAAGGCAGCAGACTATATGGATCATGTGGTGAAAGAGTTACAGAGATTTTGGAGGGGGGGAGAGCAGGTGGCTCCATACTAAGCTGCTCAGCTGTGCAGAAACAGGTGTGAGATTCATCCAGTGAGAATCAAGGTCAGGCACAGCAGTCATGGCACTTCATCCACTAACATCATTGGCTCGTAATCTGCTATGAGCTTGGCCATGTGCAAGTGTATAGGCAAGGCAGTGGGTGTTGAGTTTTGTCCTAACCCCGGTGATGGAGACAGAGTTTGTTTCTGGGATACTGGTATATTTGAATTTCCTGATCCATCTGTCAGTCCAAGAAGTTTATAACGAATTTGATTGCTGTGAAAGCTTCAAGATATAACAATAGATGAATGATGCAGAAAGCGGATGAGTGTTTTATGTACATTTTTCATGATGTGGTTTGTGATGCGGCCTATCATACGAGGGTCTTTGGAACTTCTGTCTTGTAGGTTACTTCCATGGTGTAGTGGCCAGTGTTTCTCCTTGTAATTCAAGGCCATGTGGGTTTAGTTGTTTCATCAGTGTACAGACTGTGTGGTTTTATGGAATGGTGATGTGATGTGTGGTGCATGCAAGGGTTCACATTTTGTTTGAAAATCTTAAGAGCCACCTCCATGTTTTGGGTCAACAGGGTGATGTGAAGCAAGTCTCACAATTCTCGAGTGACCTGTGAACCTCACTGTTGTCTTGTTTCCTCCTTGATGCATGTGAACTGATAACATTTTTGTATGTAAGGAAAGATTGCAATAATTACACTGATATCATTAGGCACCACTGTACAAGATTTCAGTTTTTGGGTGACTAGTCATCCGGGATTTGTGCATCCCTGGGTGTAAGTAAGGGTGGGGGGGGGTGGTGGTCATTGGAATGACATGAGCAGACGTGTAGCAATAAATTGTGCAGTTAATTGTCATTGATGCACGGTGCAAACATGAAAATTGTGCAGTGTTTCTACCTTTTGTGTGTTATGGTCGACAGGTTGTGGTAGCTCACTGTTGCAGTTTTGTCCATTTTGATGATCACACTATCCTTAAGTAGTTACCAGAAAAGAAATCTCAAGACAGGCGTGCAATTTGATGATACTTTGTTAAATCAGCATGTGATGTAAATGTAAATTGTCTAATAGATAGTAATAGAAAGAGCCAACTTGATGCTGTATTACATTCTTATAATCGTGCTTGTGTAGTTAAATTTCCTACTAGAATGGGCCTGGATTTACACACTGCCATTGACAATGTTGTCATTGCTACTTCAACCAATGGAAAATATGACTTATACCCTCTTATAAATGGACTCTCATGATGACTAGTTATGAATAATAAATAAGGTACAGAAACAGGAAAAGGAATGTCATACTTACATCAAAAGAAAAATAAATAAATATACCATAGCAAATTTCTGATTGAAATTAAGTAATGAAACGTGGAAACCAGTTTTTGATGGGAATGATGTTGATAAGATTTTTAACTCTTTTCTAAATATTTTCTAAAGAATCTACTATTCTAGTTTTCCTTCAATTCAGGCAAACAATAAAATGAACCAAAATTCATGGTTACCTCAGGAATAATAACTTCCTGCTAATGTAATAGAAAATTATACAATGAATTACAGAATAAGCATACTGTGGCATCTTATTATAGAGATTACTCTAAAATGCAATCTCTGTTTATAAAAAAAGGCAAATAGAATTGAACATGACAAATTAATTCTAAACTCCCATAATAAAGTTAAAACTACATGGGGTATTATAAATAAAGATTCTGGAAGAAATAAAAGAAGAAGTGAAATACAAGCTCTAAATGTTGAAGGTAGAAAAATTACTGATGTAACAAACTATTGCTGAAATTTTAACGAGTATTTTGTTGCTATCGCAGAAAATGCTAAAAGACAAAGTAAAAATAATCTTATAAGGGATGATAATAATAGTATTGATATTCATACTGATTTTATGGAACAAGCTTTTAATAAACCTTGTCCAAGTAGGGAACTTAAATGCACAACAATGAAAGAAATTGAACAAATTATAAAATTCCTCAAAACAAAAAAACTCGTATGGGTACAACAAGATATCGACAAAGATTCTGAAAATAAGCTCCCCTTTCATAAGTTCTCCACTAAATTACATATGTAATAAAATAATATTTTGGGCTGTATTCCCAGGTAGGTTAAAATACGCAGTAATAAAACCACTACATGAGAATGGTGATAGGTATGATGTGTCTTAACTGTAGACCTGTATCACTCTTAACATCATTCTCAAAAATATTTGATTTCTGTAATGCAGACAAGGATTTTAAAACACCTCACCAAATATAATATATTGAGCCCTGAATAATATGGCTCCAGGATAGGATTGAAGACAGGTTATGCAACTTATAAACTAACAATTGAGATTTTAAATGCCATGAACAATAAACTACTAGTGGGAAGGATTTTCTGTGATGTGGAAGAAGCATTTGATTGTGTTGATCATGGTATACTGCTATGTAAATTGAAATTTTATGTAATCAATGGCAAGGATCTTGCACTTTATCAATCTAATCTGGATAACAGGTATTTTAGAAGAGCAATATATAATGACAGTGATAACAGCAATAAAGTATCAGGCTGGGCCAAAGTTAGACATGGAGTCCCACAAGGCTCTGTTTTGGGATTTCTACTTTTTCTTCTTCTTACCCAAGATAAGAAATAAAAATTCAGCTCCTATAATCTCTGCTGATGATACCAGTATCTTATTTGCTAATTGTAATGTAATAGATTTCAACAAATACATTCACATAGTCTTTGTAACTTTAAATAAATGATTCAAAGCAAACCATTAAATATTGATATTTGTAATTATTTTATTCGTAAAGAGTTTATTGTGTTTCAGACTAGAGAAATATGTCAGTCAATTTAAAAATAGACTTTAACAATAATTTAATCACCAAAAGCTCCTATACAACATTCGTGGGAGTGACGATAGATAATACTTTGTCTTGGATAAATAATATTGATTTACTCATGAAAAAATAAAGTATGGCTTGCTATATAATTAGAAATACCAAAACATACATGTCTGCCTCGTGATTAAAAATAATTTATCATGATTTCTTTCACTCGGGTAGGATTTACAAAACTGTATTCTGAGGGAAACTTGTCAATAGTTCCACAATATTTAGCATGCAAATAAAAAGGCAATTAGAATTATGGAAGGATGTGGGATTGAGAGTTTCATGTAGAAATTTATTTAAGAAATTACAAATTTTGCCTTTGACATTACAATATCTGATATGTTTATTAATGTTTGTAGTTCGAAACAAAAGCCTTTTCTCAACAAACATTGAAAATCACAATGTAGACACTAGACAAAGAAATAAATTATACCTGCCCCAAGCAAACTTAACCATTTGTAAAAAGGAGCTAATTATTCAGGGATAAAAATCTTGAATAATTTACCCTTGGAGGTTAAGAATGTCACTGGTAACCTAAAAAAGTTTAAAATTGCCCTGAAACAATTTATATACACCTATTAAATTTATACATTGGAAGAGTTCTTTAAACAATCATGAATTATGTACTGTATCACAGAATTCCTTATTACATTGGTATTAGCGTTGAGGTTCTGTCTATGTACTTGTATAGGTATTAGTTGATTGTCTATTGTGAGCTGATCTCATTTCATTGTATAAACGTGATGTCTTGTTTATGTATTGTATTTGTAAAATTATTATTATTCGTATTTTATTGTCAAGACCCATTATGTACTGTGTCTATTGTTATTTTAATGACAGTTTCTATATCCACTTCAGTGGATCTCTGGAATACTGAATAAATGAATGAATGAATGTGACAAAGCTATGCAAATGGAGAATGAATACAGAATTCGTTCTTTATCAGGTACTACCGTGATTAATATAAAAAATGTCTTGTAATTCACCTCTGGTATGCTGAGAAATGCCCATGATATAAAAGGTGTATGTGTGTTCATGCATGCATGTGCATGTGTGTGTGTTGTGCATGGATGTTCACCTGATATCTTCTCTTTGATACAAATTTTTCATTCCAGCTGAAAGATGCTGGCATGCTGCATTCATACTCATTATCTCACTCAGATCTCAGTGCCATATTGGAAACACATAGGAAGGAGGAATTTCTGTCAAGACTGATTTCATTTCTGGAATATCTGAAGGTGAGTGTGCCATCTTTTGCTCATGCCATATTATTACACTAGACTCTTTGATCCTTTCTGTGTGTGTGTGTGTGTGTGTATGTATGTAGTTGTATTAGGTGATTTAAATAAATAGATAAATAAATAAATAAATATGTATTTTTTTCCTCATGTTTCAAGACCTAAATTTGCCCAGTGACTGTGCTGTAAATCATGGGCCTCCAACCTTTTCATGGTACAGGGCCACACACCTGTTATTGTGGGCTGCACATGAAAAAATAATAAGTGGCATATCTAACCACCTAAATGATTATGTAAATTTTAGGGTATGTACATATTTTAGAAATGTAGCTGCAGGCTGCAAAATACAACCTGATGGGCCATGGGTTCACAACCCATGCTGTGTATGGTCCCTTGTCAGTATAGCATAGCACATTCTCAGGTTGCAGGTAAAGGAGACAGCCTTCAAATATAGAGGGTAGCGGCATGTAAGCAGTCATGGAAAGTTGAATCAGAGTGGTCCTTCAGAGGGCTAACAGCTTTTCTTCATAACAAATTAACATGTTATGAGCTGTTACCCAGTACCATCAGCTTGGTAGGATCTTTGTAATTATGTAGTTAAATTCATGGAGCAGAGTTCGTTTTTGAGAAGCTAAGATTTCCTTTGCTGGTTGGGAAATTGCCCACATTTTATGGGACCCAGAGGTTTATTACTGTATTTACAAAGCCTTCCACTTGTCCCTTTTTTCAGCCAAATGAATCCATCTTTCCGTTTGTGATCCATTTTAATATTAATCCTTCCGCCTGTGTGTAGGTTTTTGTAGTTTTTTTTTTGTTTCAGGTTATCCCACCAGCAACCAGTATGCATTTTTCTTTTTTCTCGTATGTGTCACATATCTCACCTATCTCAGCCTCTTTGATTTGATGACCTAATAATATTTGGTGAGGAGTAAAAGTTTTTGAATGATATAAACCATGGAAAAAATATATATATAATATTTGATACTAGGAATGTTAAAAGTTACTGTGGTAGGTTCATTATAAGCTGTAGCAAAAGCAATAGAAAAGTGTATATAATATTTAATGGGAATACAGGAAGTGAGATTGGAGAAGTGTGGCATTTAACCAGCATAGAAATGAGAATGGTAATCATCATTTAGATAGGCTTCTTCATCCAAAAGGAAATAATTTCAGCCATCAAGAGGCTAGAGGTTGATAATGATAGGCTGATGCATATAGAACTAATTCTGCGAGTTTGTTTATGTGATGTTGCTCTGAATGGGCATACCCCCAACAGAGTATACAAGTGATGTCACAAAGTGTGAGGATTTAGAGTATACTGTACATGGGGCAATCACATAGTTTGCAGACTGAACATATGTCTCAGATGACACCCAACATTTGAAGCATTTTGTGAAGGTCATGTTTGAAACTTGGTTTTGCCCCGCAGTTCAGTTTGAGTTATGGTTATATTAAATATGCTTCCCTTCAGTTTTGATAAATGACAGTGCTAAATGTCGAGAGTAGGGAGGGTGTGGAAGGACTTTTTTTTTTGGCCATAAATTCATGTGTAGACAGAGCAGAGTCAGCAGGTGCATTGTCATGGTGATGGAGAGACCAATCCCTGAATTCCACTTTTTACGTAGTTATTGTCATGCATTTTCCCTTAGATGCCATGAGGTGTCAGTGTAATAGTGTTGGTTTACATTTTGATCTTGTTTAACCTTTTGACGCCTAATGTCAACTATAGTGGTCGTACCGCACCGCTAACCTTAAAAGTTGCATTTTATATATTTATTCAACAAATATAGATACTGAATATTTTAAACATGGTATATACTCTCCGGTTTTTTCTCTTGAAAATGCAGTTTGTTTCATAATTCTAACATATTTGGTTCCTGTATTATTCACATTTTATATACAGGTGTGCTAAAATTAAAAAAAAATTATTCCGGCGCCAAAAGGTTAACAAATTCATTATGCATAACTGCATGTGTGTGTGTGTGTGGGGGGGGGAATCAATGAGCGCCATGAACCCGTGTCTCATTACACATTACCTATGATATCTTCAGAGGAAATTCTGGTTCTCTCTTGTGTCTTTTGAAGGTCCAGGCACGTGTTAACATGACTCTCCTTCTCGTCACTCAGCTGGTAGTGCAAGAATATGGCAGGAATGCAATACGTATTCAGATTGTTTTTTTAAATGCTTGTAAGTAAGCTAAGTGAAATCACCAGCATGCTAGTAACTTTAAACTTTATTGACAGTCATTCTTCTGTTTTTGAGGAAAAGTTCTGTCACTTGATTCACATTTTCGTCCCTTTTTGTTGTTGGATGTCCTAAGCATTCGGCATATTCACTGAAGGTTATACCACTTTTGAACTTGGAAAACCACTCAAAAACTTGTGTTCTTCCCATGGACTACTCTCCAAAGGCTACTTTCATCATTTCAGAATTTCCACAGCTTTTTTCCCCATTTCCAAGCAACATTTCTGGCAAACACTATTCTTTCAAGGTTGTCATTTTCAAGAATCATGAGTGGAACAACACAGACTTGTACTTAAAAAGATGTTATTCAACCATTACACATAGTACAGTTGTATTCCACGCAGAAAATGTTTCAGCAAACACTACCCTGTCTACATTTAATGTCAGAAGCTCATGCTAGCAGCAGTAGTGTCATTGTGTGGTCCCACCAGAAACTGTTTCATTATACCATGTAGGACCTTCATTTTCTACCATATGTGTTTCAGTATGAGTGCTGACCATGAGTGACTCATCACATCAGCACAGCTTACACATATGCGGTATTAATGATGTTAATACATTTCCTTCTTGTTTTAATCCCCTGTAGTTTAAATTGAGAATATTATCTCCTTCGATTTGACACAAAACAAAAGAGTGTGTGAAGCTATGTACAGAATTTGTCTGTTTTAATTACAGTCAAGTCTCCAGCGATTTAAAGCACTTCAGCCTAGCATAAAGAATGCCGATACAAATGTAATAACTTTTGAGACAGAACTCAAAGAAAATATTGAGTGGCCTCTGAGTAAAGAAATTGGACGTGAAATAAAGAATGAAAGTCTTGATGAGACCAGTAACACCAGCTGGTCTGAATTTGGAGGCCATAGCCATGACAGCTTCCAGAGTCACACCCAAGATGATAAACATAAAGATGGTGGCAGTCTTGATGATCTTAATGATCCCAGCAGGTCACATTTGTCGAAGCTTGGCATGGTGGTTACTGATAGTACACATGGTGATAACCTCAAAGAACTTCGCACTGAAAATTCTTCCTCGGAAGCAAATAGGGCAGATGATACAAATGTTTCCAGAGATAAGGTAAGTTAAGAATTATGCTCTGTACCATATAAATCAGACTGTTTTGGGTTGTGAAATGAATGTGATGCACTTACAGGGTGAGACGAAGTGTTACACGCATGTACAAAGAAAGACTTGGACAAGTATTTGTTTTCTGTAATTTATTTGAGGTAATATGATACAATGTTGCAAATGATGATGCTGCAAACACAGGATTGCTCATTGTGGGGTGAATGCTAGGTCCCATTGAACATCTATACTACTGTATTTGAGCAAACTAGACTGGTGCAACTACAAGTCAGCATGTAAATGTCAGTAAGATGAAAACTATATTGTGTATTGAGATAGTTTCACTACATGTATGTTGAATCTTTGGTTGTGCTATTTTGTGTGAAAATTCCAATAATATTCTCATCATGTTTTGTGTTCATTGCTCTGGGAATTTTGTTTTAGATGTTATGAGACATTAACTGGACAGTTTTGTTTTCATTACACATACTGCAAACTATGCCCTCTCATCTGTGGCTGATTTGTGTGAGTTGTTAAGTTAAAATGTTTGTATGTATGGCATAATGTGTACAGGTAGCAGTTTGCAGATTTTTTTTAGTGTGTGTTTGTGGTAGTTTTTAGTATGTAATGAGTTTGTTGTAAAATTTCAAGATCAAGATATATAGAACTATAATTTTGCCGGTTGTTTAGTATGGGTGTGAAGCTTGGTCGCTGACATTGCGGGAGGAAAGGAAGCTGAGGGTGTTTGAGAACATGGTGTTGAGGAGAATATTTGGACCTAGGAGGGATGAGGTAAAGGGGGATTGGAGGAGATTGCATAACGAGGAGCTAAATGATCTGCACTCCTCACCCAATATTGTGTGGATGATAAAATCGAGAAGAATGAGATGGGCTGGGCATGTGGCGCGTATGGGTGAGGAGAGGGGGGTGTATGGGGTCTTGGTGGGAAACTGGAGGGAAAGAGACCACTGGGGAGACCTAGGCATAGATGGGTGGATAATATTACAATTGATCTCCAGGAGGTGGGATGTGGGTATATGGACTGGATTGGGCTGGCCCAGGATAGGGACAGGTGGCGGATGCTTGTGAGTGCGGTAGTGAACCTTCGGGTTCCGTAAAATGCGGGGAATTTCTTGACTAGCTGCAAACCAGTTAGCTTCTCAAGAAGGACTCTGCACCATGGAGTAAGTAAGTAAGTATG
>Ga0123354_10013297_pt1 | contig 12767 bp, 7 predicted proteins | sample TergutLab28metaG_2_FD_97872 | JGI IMG/M metagenome (GOLD analysis project Ga0123354, IMG submission 97872) | Labiotermes labralis P4 segment gut microbial communities from Petit-Saut dam, French Guiana - Lab288 P4 | ecosystem: Host-associated > Arthropoda: Insects > Digestive system > Gut ...
CCCTATTCTCAAATGAAGCATAGACATTAGAGATATATAATAAAACTCTATGATCTACAGTTCAGCTAGAGATATTGAGGTAAGTAGCTAGCAAACATTATGTTATTTGTTTCGCAGTTTTCCCCATTTTGTCATATACCAAGGCTACGTATCTCCGTTCCACAGGACAGTCTCTAAACCCTGTTTCTTTGTTCAATCAGAAGTCCTTTGTGAAGTCCGCATCCAGTTCTGGTGTCCTGCCGGCAGAAGTCGCCCCACTCCAATCTAAATTCCGCTCCGCGTAATTACGTCCATTCTCCTCCATTTTGCTCATTTTCGTCCATTGATCCCCAGTCTAACGTTCTCTAAGCAATCTGCAACGTCTGCAGTGTGCTGGTTCCTTACTTTCCATCCCGAATACCGTGTGCAATAATGCGCCCCCTTTTCCGGCACTATTAAAATGTGGAACGTTCAAGGAACAGTGACTGCTTCATGTAGCGCCTGCTGTAACATTGCGCGAGCGTGCTCTTTCTGCTGAGTACTGAAGTGCACTGTGATTTTAGCAGTTATTTCATTATAAGTCATTAAACGATTCATGTTTTAATGGAGACGGGCTGTGTTTACTGTGAGGTATGAAATAAACTATATTTATTTTAAATATATTCTTCAAATATTCAAATGCCAAATGTAATTGTGAAGTTCTAATTCAATTACATTTGATGTTCTTAAGACGGCGCAAATTTTCATTGAGTTTTGCTAGATTTGAGGTTCTTACAGTAATACCTCTCATGATTCGTACATCCTGGGATGTTACGCCTTATCGATTGATAAACGACGTTTCGAAGGATCTTAGTCCCTTCCTCTTCAGGGTCAAGCAAGCAGACGTTCGCAAAGTCTGTGACTCTTTACCAGTCTAAACGGCAAAAATCTTAATATTTTAATCTTCTCATGTACAGTTCTGCGTGAAGACAGCATGTAGAATCGTAACCAATTACTGATGTTTCGGAGATGAATGCTACTCCCTTCTTCGTAGCGGAAGGTTTTTTTGGAGACATAGGTTCTTCCGATAAGTTTTTAACAATGTGAATACGATGTACATGATATGCACTGATTGTACCTCATACCTCTGAATGATGGCCTAATGATTGTCTAATAAGACTGTAACACGTTGCCACAATAAAATGCTAATATTTATACACTTTTCTTATATCAAGACCAACTAATGCACTAATTTCTCAAACTTATTTTTGGAATAAAATTCTACTACTCTACATGTTTCGGACTGTTCCTTTGTCCATCATCGGGAGTTTTTCATTGTTGTATGCACAGTGCTAGACTCCTGATGATGGACAGAGGAACTGTCCGTAACATGTAGAGTTTTATTCCAAAAATAAATTTGAGAATTTAGTGCATCTATTTGGTTTAGTATAAGAATTTATCACGATGCACTGTCACCTGAACGTGAAACTTATACACTGTTCTTGTGTTTTGATGGTAACTTTAAATCATGTTGTTTTACTCTTGAATTCAAACACAACCGGATGTCCTCGATTACAGTGATAATGAAATGTTTCTATTGCATTAGTCTCAAAATTTGTAGAAGAAGTATGTAGCATGCATATTCGGTGAAATCGTTATTCAAGTTGTCGTCGAGGGCTATAATTTTTAACATGCCATTCGTGTAGAATTCTGTCTCTGTAAACTATGGCTAGATATGGCCACAGTAAAATAATTCATTTGCTATCTCAGAGTATTTTGTGATGAAGCATACAATTCAGAACTTCATGTTGTTTAATTTCGAATGCACCACAGTGAGGGCGTTTCGGCTTTCACCGAGCGCAGTGATATTCTTTATTATTAATCGACATTGACCTAAATCGTGCAGTTTAAGAGTGTCAGACAGGAGTTCCAATTTGTAGACACTTTACGTCCTATTCGTTCTTGCAGTTTTGCGGCCGTCTGTCTCAAGTGGCTGCTCCAGCATCGTGATGGAGCAACCCTTTCCCGTGTTAATTAAGTCACATATTCATGTTACTGCCTCGACAGACAATGTACACATGCAAGACTTCCAGTATAAGTAAGTCTGTGTCGAAACTTTCTATTACCGCTTCAGTAACACATGGCACATGAATGCTGGTGTGAACGACAGCTTGGGTATGAGTCACCGGTTTAAATATATGACTTAATTTAAGATTTAGAACTGTGAAGCACTTCTTAATGTGTATATAGCCTATCAGAACTACATGTCTACGATATAAACCATTATTACAGCGACAGTGGTTGATTTATTTGTTTCATATTTAAGGCCTGCTAAATCTGTGCCAGAAGGTTCTGTGCATTTTATTATGCAGGGTAGGCCAAAAGTAGGTATACAGTAATTAACTTTATATTGTATAACTCCTTTTGGCCCGCTCTGTAAATTTATATATACTGTACTGAAACTTTATAATAACTTATAATTTATAAAATATGATTTATAATAATCATCTTATCACTTATTTTCTGTTATGTTCTACTTTATATATATATTGCTTGAGGTTTATATAAAAAGTTAAGGCAATACTTTTACAGGCCTGAACAGGCCTTTAGGGTTCCAGCAAGATTAGGTTCCCAGATTTAAAAAAAGATCTGCACGTGAAGGTGGTAAGGTTGTCAGCCCCACGCACCGGTTGCCTTGATCTCCAAGAAATATTTCTGGTATTAATTTCTGTTACAGTGTGAGTCGATATCTTAAGGATTATGTCAATAAAAAATCCAGTTATCCCATTGGGAATCGAAGCAATGTCCTGCCGGCTTGTAACTCAGTGCCTCAAACAAAGCGGCACCTTGTTTTATATATATAGCTGATATTAATCGATAGTAAGATGAAAAAAAATTTAGAAGTTTTAGAATTTACAACCCTTATAGCGCCTAGGGTATCGACTACGTGAACGAGAAAGTGAGTTTCGTTTTTTTGGAAGGTGAAAAGTATTTTTATCTCCTTGCATTGGGTCCATACTATATCCTGCCCTTTGGCTACCCAGGCCACGGTTCCTTAGCAAGAAAGAGCACAGTATTTTAAGCTGTAATTTCACCTACGTATAGGGCCGATTTTACGAAACTGTGCGGCTATTCCCAACTTCCAAAACTGCTTACATTCTGTGGCCTGGAAACTAGTTAGGCGCAGCTATAAATTTAAGTCCACTTTTCACTAACTAAGAAAGTTGCGGAATATTCTTCTTAACAAGGCGTCCTAATAATCTTTCGAGAAGTTTTCTTCTTTTGGTAAATAGAAATGTCCATTTTCGCACTTACAAAATCCACCACCGGACCTTGTTCCCAGACGTATCCAGCATAGATTCTTATACCTTGTTTCAGTAAGAAAAATTTTAATATCATTCTCCCATCTATGATTTTGTTTTCCAAATTTTCCTTTCCTTTATGCTTTCAACTGCGGCTTTGAATGCAATTGTTATTTCTCCTATTGTTGCTATCATGCAAGTCCATTTCACAGCACTATTACTCTATTTAAACACGCTTACGTTTCTGTTTAACAAACTGCTTCGAAATTTAATCAGTTAAAGTGACAGTGTTAAACATAAATGGATAAACAAATCGATATGTAATTAATTTACAGTTGAACACTACACCGTAAAACGTCAACATAAGTACGTCGTACTGCATATTTTCGACATAAAGACGCTAAAAGTTATAACACTAAACGCACAGTTGTCTTTCAGCACGTATTCCATATATTGAAACCTTGAAGTTCATGAGTGATTAATACGAAAGCATTTTTTGAATTTGTGGTTTGTTAAACTTTGACGGCGGTGCTATCGAGGCCTCCGTTCTTCTGAGGTACGACACCACGTCAGTGAAGATTTGGTTCCCGGTTTTTCGGGACCGCCTAATGGTCTCATCTTCAAGTCTCGAAATGTCAAACAAGTGGTCATTTTGACCTTTACAGATGAGAGCACTACCTTGTCTCAAATATTTTAGCGCACATTGCACATTCAGTTGGACCGATATCCTGGAAGAAATGACACCAAAAACCTTGAATTTGTTCATTTTCAACTGTGTGTTAGTTCAGTGCAATTAGTAAAGTATTGTGAAGTATTTGTATAACGCACAAATAGCATAAGCACTTCCGAAAAGTATGGTCTTTGGAACATCATCCTGGACATCGTGTTTCAACCACTATCACTGGGTGAAAACGAAGGTTTCAACATCAAAACAAACAAAATAATAAGTAACCATATATTAGTGTATTCAATAGTATGGAAATTCAGCTAATTATAGTCACATTGGACGAGTCTTGTGCAAAATAGTAACTATTGTTATCTGAATAAAATAGATGAAATATGTGTATAAAACCTGCAATATGCCTTTTGATATCAACTTTTGTAGAGTTGATAATTTGTCAGGAACTGCGCAGTATTAAATTTAGTTATTTTTTTTATGGAAGGGCATTTTTATCATTGCGTCATATGCGTCATGTTATTATAAACTGTGTTACAGTCTGCCACTGAACGCTGCACTTGTAACGTGCTGTCATGTCATAACCACTACACCGGCAGATGCAACACAACATCACCAAAAAAGTTCTGCTTAATTCTGAATTCTTATTATAAAGTAAAGGTGCAATCAACAGCCAAGAGCTGCAGAACAAACTGCCACGTAAATTACAACACATGTGAAGAATGTATTACTAGTCAGATCTTTGTTCTTCTGAGATGTTACGTGAAGTAGGTATGTACAAAACTACCAACCTAATCCACGTAACATCGCAGAATCGCGAAGGCATCAAATACATCACGGCGGATGCCTGGAAACTCGCACTGAACTGCAGGTGTTTAGAGACTAGAAGATCAGCATGATATATCATGTAACGGCAGTGAATATTAATATTAAGGTCCTATGATAACGACCTTGTTTAGTGTGACAGAAATTTACCGAGCTTAGGGAGGGCCACACTGTTGCCACATTCAGAGCAGTAACTTTACTTTAAAGACGAAGGCATTATGTTCCTCTCAGACTTTGATCACCACACCGTAACAAAAGTGTGATAATAGAGGAAACTGTAAACTGAATAAGAAATAACGTGCTGCCTAATAATTACCATACGCCATCCCGTTTCCTATAGACCGTATATTTCCTACGCAAAATTGCTGCATAGCCCGGGGGCCTGCGAGTAAAATTAGGGTGACGATTTTCTTGTGATGAGTCACAAAGCATCAGTTATAATGACGAGGACACGCGACACCCGACACACCACTTCATCCCCTAAGTAAAATAGAATCCCCAACATGCTATGTTAACCCCTAAACTTGCATTCCTCTGAAACAGAATCACACAAATCTAAATACGCCTACAATTGTCTGTTGTTTTTATTAAGGGGAAACACGAAACTAAAATGTATGATATACGGAGACCACTTGGACGTAAGCTACCTCCTCTTCAGATACATATAAATGGCGCTACGGATCATCTGTCACGTTATTTAACGCGTGCAGTCTGTGTGTCAAATTTCTGAATAATTAAAGCACTATCGTAATGTGCTTTGATCGTTTACGAAGAATGCTGTATGACTAGGCATGTGATTCAAGAAATACGTGGCTTGGATACAGTTCTACCATCGTCGTCAGGTATCCGAGCTGGTTTTAATTTAACTTCTCGAAGCAAATATTTAATATGAGTAATGTTTAAAATATCAGTTTCTTCATGACAGAGAACAAAACTCGTCTACATTGCAAGGAACAATCTGTTAACAGGGAAAAAAAGCCCTCTTTTTACAAAGACCAATGTGTTATCAAAGCAAAAAACCTGTGTTTTTTACAAAGACCAGACTCTAAAGTGAGAACGCAACCCGTCTTCCTTAAAAGGACGAGTTGACAGGGAATATGATCTTTATTCATTAAAAGAACCAATCTGTTAACAGAGAACACAACCCATCTTTATTACAAGGGCCAAACTCTTTAAGGGGAACACAACTCGTCTCAACACAAGGACCAATCTACTAACACGTAACACAACCGGTCTTCATTACAAGAAATAATATGCTAACAGAGAACACAATCCGTCTTCTTCACAAGGAGAATTCTCATGACGCTAAATTAAAAAAACTTGCACAAATTTTTCTTGGATATTTATATTATAATACAATAAATAATATACCTACACGTTTCGGTCCGCAAGGGACAGTGTTAACTTTCGTTAAGTACCCAGGCCTCTTCCAAGACACTGTATAACTATACACGGCTCACGTGTACAGCTGTATAAACAAATGCCCATATTTTAACCAACTGGTTCCATTACACAACATGTCGGCTGTATAGAAAAGTGACTAATTTGGTTTTGTGCTGTATTACTTTGGTCTGACTCACTGATGATGACCCCTTGCAGACCGAAACGTGTAGGAATGTTCAGTGTGATAATATAATGTGTCAACAACACAATTTTGTGGTATTCTTTGGTTTAGTGTCGAGAATATGTTATCAATTATACACAATATAAAAGAACAATATATAGGGAAATTGTGTTAATAGACAATACAATCCGTTTTCATTTCAACATCCAATCTGTTTATTCTGCTTACGGAAATTATCCTTGTTTGTTACTAGAATCATAAGAAATAAAGGCACTCTCTGGAAAAAATACGGAATTCTTGAGAGTGAGAGTGAGTTTTATCTATATTAAACACATTGCCTTAAACCCAGCAAATGACACAGAACATGACTTTTGCAAGATAATCTTGAAAACGATTATCTTGATAAAAGTAAAAACAATTCGGGCAAATATTATCATAAATTGAGGAACGAATACCTGTGTAATAATGTTTCATTTATCAACGGTAGGATAGGCAGGGAATAATGAGTTGGAAAGGATGTGGTCGAAATATATCGTGACCTCATTTGGTATGCTGCTGCCGCATTGTGGCGGAACAACTGAATAAAAATGTGACATATCTCCATCAGAGGAGCTCGTCCTTGGGCCGAGTTTGATAAAAGGAAACGCAAAGGGCACTAATGTTATGATTATGATGATAATGATGTTGTTGTTGGTGATATTAATGGTGATTAGGAGGCAGGTAGCTTCCTCTTTGATGAAAGTAAAGACATGTCTTGAAGAATATTGCGTAATTAATTCTAGTGCTTTGGTTGAGGAGGACCTAATTGTCAAATTAAAAATGTAATTTTTTCTTCCACGATAAAAAATTTGAGAGAGCAGCGAATACAGTAGACGGCTGTGCTGTGGAAAAACAATATATAAATCACAAACCAATAAGGATTCAAAATCCCGAAATTTCGATAGAAACTCATAATAAAATCTCGGAGATGCCGAAGTTATTTCATCACTGTTATAATTGTGATTGTTGTCATTAGAAAGATTCTGATTAGTAGAATACAGATTAGCATTAAAACGGAAATCAAATGTGTGGCAGTAGACTGGCTTCAGCTTGCTCAGAATTGGTCCTGTGGTGGGCATACTTAGAAGAATATGCCTTCAGGTCTAGAATAAGAAGAATTTCTTCACCCACTATACAACAGTCAGCTTCGCAAAAGAAAAACTCTTTTTTTGCAGTTAGGTTTGTAGGCTATGTTCCACACACATTTCCGGGTGGTGATTAGTACAATGTATCAGCATATAATTATGGTGTGGAAGTACAGGTTCCTCTCTACTAAACTGCACGGCGTCACGCCAAAATAGGCCGTAATCTGCTTAGTCTATGCCGTCAAGAGTATTCAGTGTCACTAGTAGAGCCCAGCCCCTCCGACAACTTCTCTAACTTTGGATCACTACTTGTACCGACATATGTAATAGCCGTGCGTAATTTGCTGCAACCCGTAGCAACTCGGGCTATCTCTTAAACGGGAGGTTTGTAATTGGAGATAAGTTTGCATGACGTACGCTAGTATCATACGTTTCCATGACGCTATGCTCTTATGTAATCAAAAGCATAAATTTCCACGACATTAAACTTCCATGTAAGCAGTAACATACGTTTCCATGACGCTATGTACTTATTCAGTGACATAAATGAACATTATGATATGATATTATGTATCCAGTAACACAAGTTTCCAAAACGCTACGCTGTTACTTATTCAATAAATTCACAGTTTTCTGGACGCTATGTTATGCTGTATTCAGTAACACAATTTGGTATGACGCTTGGCTGTTTCGTACTCAGTAACGAGTTTCCATGACGTTATACTCGTATGCATTGGGAGAAAACTTCAGTATCGATCTACTCGATATAAACCCGATTTCAGTACCGTGTCCTTCACAACGTGACAAAGGACACTATTCTGACCCACATGCACCTAGTCTATACACTCGCACCGAACTTCCTTGCGTTACTTTTCAATATTGTCCTGTTATATACGCCTGAGATTTTAAGCGGTATCTGGTGTTCAGTTTTATTGACAATGCTGCAAGTTTTCTTAATCTCTCCTATGCCTGATACATGGCTCAGCCATTTTATCTTCAGTAACTTCACCACTCGACAAAGTTCAAAGATTTTCTTGTCGTTATTCACTGTAAAAAATATCACTGATAAAAATGTCTCGAGTCTTACAACCACAGACTTGCATACGGGGCCTACCCACTTCGCAAATCTGCCGCTAGTTTCCTGCAGTTACCCCAACAGGTACCGGGAGAGTACCGCAAATTAACAGCGATCACTCCGTCCTCATCCTTTCCTATGCATTATTCACTGATTACATTACTGTGGGAAGCTACAGAATCTGCGTTACTGAAAGCAATTTTCATAAATCACATACACACATATGTACCACAAACGTTGTTCAAGAATTGATTATTTCCCTGTGACGGTATCTTTGGAAACGATATGAGCCGGGCATATGGCACATACGGAGAAGAGAAATATTTAGAGGGTTTTGGTGGGGAAACCGGAAAGAAGGAGCCTATTTTAATGACTTAGGCGTAAATGGGAGTGCAATATTAACCGAGCTTAAATAGCATTAGAGAGACTGTTTTGATTTATTTGGCTTAAGAAAGGAATAAATGGCGGGATGCTATGTAAAGGGTAATGAATTTTCGACCTCACACATTTCGGGTGAATTCTTGCCCAGCTGAGGAATTGTTAGCGACTCAAAGACTTCACACCACGCAATTACCAAGACAAGAATGAAAGAGAATACTGTTCAGATAATACTACAACACCCAGTGAGCATGTATTCTGCTTATTCCAATAATAATATTTTCAAGATAATCTAGAACACTTATCTGTTTAATTGGAGACCACAAATTACACGTGATTTTAGTTAGACCTCGGTCGTTGTGTATGTGGGACTTCAGCCTTCCGGGTCTTCTTGATCCTTAAAGATGAGACCGATAGTTTATCCACTGACGTCTGTAACCAACTACCAATCAGAGCTGCGAAATATCGCAACACTAATTACTTTTCTGTCCAGCGCTCCCCGATATACTGAAGTTCATTGCTTCATTTAAAGGTTATTAGACTTCGCCCGCTTGTCCTTCTGATAAGATCAACATGAAGATGAAAATTTGTTCGGAGAATCTGTAGGATAATACTAAAGAAGACAAGAAAGGCGATGTTAGTATAATTCAACATTGCAGCGCGTTCGTGCAACAATTGTTGCAGTGGACAAGCAATGAGTATTACGCAATCTAAGTGTGTATGTATAGCCTTAAGTATCGAGCATCCTGTGCTCATGCGCAATATTGACATCTGTGACCTGCCCCACGCTACAGTATTTTTCCACATTGTGACATGAAAGGCTTGATTTCCCCAAAAAAATTTTACTGAACACCCAATGTCTATTTCGATTTACTCTGCAATATTTTAATAAACATTTCTCATTCTGAGAAATTATCGAGATATGATTAAAAAAATGTGTACTGGTGTTCATGTAAAGTGCCCTTTTTTCTTGTCTAACTTTAATGAAACTTGAATTTTCTCGACAGAGTTTCGAAAAATTCTCAAATATCAAATTTCATGAAAATCTGTCCAGTGGGAGCCGAGTTGTTCAATGTGGAAAGAAGGACGGACAGACGGACGGATATGACTAAGCTAATAGTCGCTTTTCGCAAATTCTACGAACGCGCCTAACAACAGATACACTTTGAGAATATCCAGACCCATTAGCAATTTGTTCACCAAAATGTCCAATAGACAGGCTACACATGATGCGAACCGGTATACTGCTGTTAAGGGCCAGCCAGTTGTATGTAGGCTAAATCAAAATATCTTTAAATACTGTTTTAAAATAAATTTACTGCTTATCAGAGAATAGTTCACTTCGAACACGGAAAAACACAGAATCCAGTCGATAAACACTATTTGATACTAAGATCCGTGTGTACTGTAAAAATCATACTAAACACACAAACAGACTCTGTTCAATTCTTATAATAAAACCAACTGGATGAACTAATTTCTCAAATTTATTTTTGGAATAAAACTCTAAATATTTCAGACAGTTCCTCTGTACATCAGCTTGCAAGCTGTCAACAAATCTATGCTGTGTGCACAGTGAAAAACTCCTGATGATGGACAGAGTAGCTGTCCGAAACATGTAGAGTTTTATTCCAAAAATAAATTTGAGAAATTAATGCATCTAGTTGGTTTTGTTATAAGAACTGATCACGATGCACTGTCACCTGAACGCCAAACACACTCTGTTCACAAACTCAAAGTTTTCCATGTAAACTCAGATGGTACAAACAATAACCAATGTTGCTGAAGACGATAATTTAAGTCTAGAATATATTCGGATTACTTTTATTAATTGCGTGTTAATTATACACCTCTTACGTTTATGCCAAATCCATTAAGACCATGTCTTAATACCTCACCCCCGCTGCAAATTTTCCACTTTACACTCTTCTTCTTTCACTGGCATTACAACCCCCTATGGGTTTTAGTCTTCTCAGTAATTCTCTTCCATTTTGCTCTTTCCTTACATTGCTTTCTCCACACTTTTATTCCTATTATTTGCTTATCTTCTTCAATATCTACGATCCATCTCTTCCTTGGTCTTCCTCCACTTTACACTCACCCTGACATCAGTTAACGATACGCTCGCTCCGTCAACTGCTTGCTCGCTCGCTGTATTATATGCCGTGTTTTTTATTGTGTCACGTTAATTGTGCCTGAACGACTTTCAGGTGAAAGGTACTTAATGCTTATCATAGCTAATTAATTAAGTCCTACCTTATTGTCCTGATGGGAACTTCTTAATCCACTAGTCACATTTCCGCAATTTAGACCCTGAATGTTCATTACCGCATTCACAAAAGTCCTCCTATGACCGATGTTCTAATACATGTATTTAAGTACAGTTTTATATGCTATGCGTTCGCGGCCTTTTCTAGTAGCATATTTTTATCGATAACTAGGTCTTTCAGTGTGACACATTTCCTCCTGTTTTTTCAAGTAAAGAGTTCCTATAAGAATTCTCATCTCTCCCCATGCTTGCTAAAGTAAAAGCCCGTTTTTCACAGCCTGAGGTAATCAACTTGAATAGTCTTCAATTTCATGTTTGTGTGAGCGTTCATCATTGATATAATAATATAAACAGCAGACTAGATGGAAAAATGATAATTTTATTAACAATTTCTATCAGCTCAACATGTTTCGGGCGGTAATTTCGCCCATCCTCAGGAGCACTAGACTCTGTTTACAGATTGTGATATAATGCACCGACAATTCTGCCTGCTGGTGACAAGGTTGAGGTTGTCACCGGCAGGCAGCATAGCCGGTGCTGTATACCACAAACTGTAAACAGAGTCTAGTGCTTCTGAGGATGGGCGAAATTACAGCCCGAAACATGTTGAGCTGATAGAAATTGTTAATAAAATTATCATTTTTCCATCTAGTCTGCTGTTTATATTAATATAGTCTTAAATTTCTACCTTATTCACAGTGTCCCTCAGTTATTACAATTCTGTAAACAAATACCTTGGAAGCACAAGTACAAGTATAAGGCTGTCAATTGCAGTTCTTTCATTACTATATTCATGTGTTAGACCCCCTTTCATTCATCATCAATGGGTGACATTCATATGAGCTGTAGTGGCATTCGTACAGTTTACGATAGTTGTTAAATGCTTATTTGTGTTTTGTTAAGTATGTTTTGTCTGAAAACTTCCTAAAAGTGTATTTACATAACATAGGACTTTATTTTTACTTTATTTTTATTACTACTGTCGATCTCTAGTGGGGACAAAATTTCAAGTTCACTTTTTTGTTAAAATAACTCGCTTCCTTACGAACTCATAAGAATATATTAAAATTATCAGTATACTTACAGACCGTAGTTGGGAAAATGCGTGGTCTTTATTTACAACTCAATAACGATGTTTAATATTTAATTCAAATTTCAACTTCTGTGAAGCATATTGTGTTTCAGACTACACACTTCATGACTCTTAAATTTGACAATTTCACTACCTCACTTTCCCCAAGGTAATCTCTTTCTTTATCCTGCCATTCACTGTCCAGGAAAGAATTTCACTAACTCGGCTCGCACCTCATGTTGCATATCTTAAAGATTTCAAAGTTTCACACTACAGAAATACTAGCTGCGTCATTTTGTAACATTCGAGATACGCATTTGACAAGATTGTTTTTTATTACAGCGAACTTGCTACTGTGCAGCAATTGCTTAGACCTCAGCACGGGTTAAAATAAACCTCATTATATATATATATATATATATATATATATATATACAGGGTGTCCCAGGAGGAAAGGACCTAACTTCGGGAGAGTGTTCCTTAGGTCAAACTATACCGATATAACCCAAAACACCTATATCCAA
>Ga0123354_10013298_pt1 | contig 12766 bp, 4 predicted proteins | sample TergutLab28metaG_2_FD_97872 | JGI IMG/M metagenome (GOLD analysis project Ga0123354, IMG submission 97872) | Labiotermes labralis P4 segment gut microbial communities from Petit-Saut dam, French Guiana - Lab288 P4 | ecosystem: Host-associated > Arthropoda: Insects > Digestive system > Gut ...
AGTGAGTGGTCTAAAATTACTAAAATACAATTCTATAAATATGAACAAATCGTAGTAATAGTATTTATAGAATTGTATTTTAGTAATTTTAGACCACTCACTTGTTTCAGTATGATGATACCAGAGGCTGTGTAATGCAATTTTGACCTCCTGATGATGAACACATGTGCTCGAAACATGTAGAGGCATGAAATAAAACTTATTGTGAAACAAATTTTGTGCATTTAAATTTAAATATTTATTTAAATACTGAGATAAATTACACTGGAAATATTAAATTTTACGTAACAAGAACATGAATGTATTTTATTACTTTAATTCTTTGATCGAAAATAATGGAGATATATCATATAATCTCTAACAGACATATCAGTTTTAACCATCTGACATAACACTAATTAAATATCCTACTGATAATTTTAACATAGTACTTCTGATGCTTTAAATTTCCCCCGTACTACGACCCGTTGAACCCTGGAGATGCAAATAACAGATGGAAGGCTTTAAAGATTACAAAGAACCAATACGAATGTGGTCTGCCATATAACGCGTATTTAAAGCCCCAGTGATGAAGTAATTTGTATATAGAGTTGCATTTAACTGGGCTTTGATACGGCAGACGTTGCAATCACAGCAGCATTTGTATTATGTCCATACCAACACCCGACCTAAATACAAACAAAAGTCCTCACTTTACCAGCAATCAAAGGTTTATCAAAACGACAGTTTTATAATAAAATCCAACCAACAAAAGAGAACACGCAGAAAAATATATTGATATACCGATTTATTCGTCCAATTATCAGGTTTTGATATTAAAACGCTTCCTAAAAATTGCGGCGAGTTTTAAATGTGTCCCAAAAGAAACGCGGTCTAATCGAATAGCCCTATCTCTCTCTCTCTTTCTCACTCACTCACACACACACACACACACACACAAACTGGAGACCTCTTCATAATAATGCGAACAGCAGGATCAAATCAGCACAGGACTGCAACACGAGGAGAACCGGTATTAAGCGTCATTAGCCTCCCCTATCAACAGAGGGCAGGCTCGTCCATACAGTTCCAATTGACACAATCACATTACACAACAGTACACTCCACTATTCTTTATTCACTGTTATCCTATACAACAATTTTCGCTTCGAAACTTTGCAAGCAGCAAAACTCTTTAGCAATGGACACAGAGTTGGGCAAGGACTTAACCTACAATGTTCTGCAGCGTTCTCGTCACTTTCTGATCACATAACAGTCTGCCAGACCGACTGACTTAACTTCTTAGTGTACTGTACAGGTACAGGAAACAAACGGAGCTAAAAACGTAAGCTTAGCGGAATAAAATAAAATTACATAATGAATTTCACGAGCAACAAAAGACCAAAAATTCAAAAGAAACATTTTTTCGCGAAGTGAAATATACCGGACCCAGTATACTAGGCCTACATATAAGTAAGCTCTGAAGGGTTATGTAGATGCAACAGACGGGAAAGACTGAGCAAAATTAATATGGAAGCCTCTGAACGAAAAATTGGCGCTAACACATGTACTTCTACAGTTATCCTGATGATAAGGAAAACTTTGCTCGAGGCACAATGGTGATACGATATACGATAGGGCACCGAAAGATCACATAAAACATAATATCACGTTAAGTTTAGCAACCACACAGGAAACAGAAGAGAAATGTTTAATTGTCTACTGCCATAAGTAATCACTTAATAAACGTATGAAACTATGACTGGGAGCAACAATAACATTACTTAATGTCGTCATCAAATAGTGTGTGACAGTAAGTCTTAGAAACATACGTAACTTCTTTCGGGGTGCATTTTTGTGTCAAAAGTAAAATAAAAATTTGGCTACCAACAGAAATTTCCACTCATCTTTTGTTTTAAAATCCTACATCGTCAAAACCTTGTATGTAGACATGTCACAAACATCCGAACAAGTTCTGTAAGAAGCTGGTTTGTATACAAAAAATTGCGTATCTGGTGACGGAGCAAAAATTGTTAGATTATATCTGACGTGATTCAAGCAGTCGGAGTCTGAAAAAGTGGAACTTATATCCAGCAACGAATCTGCAAACTATACAATTGCTAGGTTTTATGTCTCACAAAACTTGCCACTGAATGAACTGAAGCAATGAAGAGAGTAAAGGTTACTAAAGTCTTGCAACATCGTCTTGTTTTTCCGGAAAACATAGAGAGTGCAATTGGAAAAATTGGTTTAGATAATCAGACTGCTAATATATTTTACATACAAAGCAGTACCGACAAAATTTATCCGTCCTTTGTATTTTGCCTCCCTGAGGATGGCCACAAGATTGGCCGAAACGTGTAGCAGGTCACTTTGTATATAACTATTTTTAATATATTTGTGTGTATTTTTGGTACTATTATTGTATATTATCGACTAATTAACGAATCATAAATCACATAAACCTACACTTTTAATTTAACAACGAAGCCGCTACCAGGCACATTTATTACTACGCGCTCTTTGTCCTAAGTGCGTAAAGTACACAGATATTTAGAGTTAATTTCTCTCTGTATCAACACAGACAAGCACTGATCTTTCGTGTCTGTGTAGTCCTCATCTCTATCATCTTCGTGTGCTGGACTCCAAACTTGCCGTCCGCTCTCGCCCTGTCCCAGTACACAGAGAGAGAATCGTACAAAATGGGAATATAATCAGCTTTGTACCTGATGCATTGCCAATCTAGCTTTATCAAATGGCTGCATGCGCAAACAATCATCACGGAACAGGACGGAACATTTGTAGCGCGGAGTGTATTTTAGATACGTAAAGCTACAGTTTCGCTTTCGGACCGCACCGGGAGCCAAGGCGCTCAATGTCACGTGAATGGAACGTGACGGCTCAAGGCTAGCACAGTTGTGATTCGCATTAAACAGTTGTCGTACTGGTCACATCAACAACTCGCTTATTGAAACTTTACGTTAAAGAACTGGAAAAATTTCATCCCATATGTTGGGCTGATAAAGCCTTAGATTACAATTTAATTTGTATGAGTTTCCACGTTGGAACGAATATCTTATGAAATTTCATTAAACATCGCTGAGAATTTCCGTAAATGGAGCATTTGGGCGATAAGACAGCCGTCACATCGCCATTACGTGCTGAGCTACCGCAGGTCTTAAAGACAAGAAATGCTGACAACTTAAGAGCCTGCACGTTAGAAAGCAAAGCATACGATCAGCAAATTAAGAGATAACGAAGTGAAACAATTACACGTGCACCACTAATTATAAGAAAATATCAAAGAGGAAGGAGAGATTTAGAAACATTTGGTATTAGAAGTTGAGAGGTAAAATTAATGTATTTGTCTAATTGTTAACAAATTAGTTATGCATTTATGACTACAGTTATGTAAGGCAGACAGAGATAAGGGCAGTAATGTCGCCCCCATGCACGCAATGAATGCAAGGGGTTTCGTGCAGAATCATTCTTAAACACAACTTCACGACCCTGCTATATTATTGCAGGGTTTAAACAAATTAGACAAAAATTTTAGTCATTGGTACTTTCTGATAAAAAAATGATAAGGTTATATTTTCAAATATAGTTTTAAAAGCTGCAATACACATACAAACATGCATGCATGCGTACATACATTCATAATACATAAATACATATATGCATACATACATACACATACGAACATACATACATACATACATGCATACATGCATGATGCATACATATATACAGGCATGCATGCATACATACATACGTACATGCATACATACATGCATACATACACACACACATACTTACATGCATACATACATACATGCATACATACACACACAAACATATATACGTACATACATACATACACACATACATACATGCATACATACACACACAAATATATATACGTACATACACACATACATACATACATACATACATGCACATATGCCCCCCGTCTAGAATAATATTGCGGCCGTCTCTTTAATAACTGAGCTACTTTGATCCGTATTCACCAAAGCATAATGCAGTGCACAATTCCGAGCAGTTCCTGGAAGAACTCCGAATTTCGAGAGTCACCGCAGCCCCAAACGCCAACAGTGCAATGTGTCACATGATCCGAGATCCCGTGTTGACAGGGGATAAGTTTGTAACAAGTGGCCGTGTAATTTTATTTGTTAAATTGTTATAAGTCATAATTTCTTTCAAGTTTTATAAAAAATATTAACCTGCTTTTGACATCTTAGATTAGAGGCCGTGCTATGTTTCAGCCGGTCAGTCGCCGCCTCCCACTACAGAGGCCTGGGCACGATACCAGGCCAGCCTGTGTGGGATTTAAGGTGGAAGCCTGGCAACGAGACAGAGTTTTCTCTGAGTACTTCGGTAGTTCCCTATCGAACTGATTCCAGCAATGATTCCTACACGTATTTCGTTCATTTACCGTGCCTTTCATTAGCAACTATGTCGTCGTTAAATAATACACACACTCCCACTAGTTAAAGGAGTTTTCAGTAATATCTTCATCTCAGACACACTATCTCCTCTTCTTTTCTTAGCGTCAAGAGATACAGGTTCACGCCCTGTAAAACAAGCTACAACATGTCGCAAATTATACTATTGTGTCTTTCCATCCGCTCACATATAAAACAGCGCCTTGTAATTTTTCCGATAGGTATATTTATAACGAACAAACAAATAACTAACTAACTAACTAACTAACTAACGACTGAAGTTACTCCATGGAGCAGAGTATTTTCGTGTAGCTAGCTGTTCTTCAGCTACTCAAGAAACTCCTTGCGTTTTATGGCATACAAAATTTGATATCGTCTTTACAACAGCCGGGTATTTTCCCTGTACTGAGCCAAACCAATTCACGCTTTCTCATGTTATTTCTTTGAGGTAAATTTTATTATTATTCTCCCGTGTAAGTCTAGACATTCCAAGGTTTATCTTTTGTCTTTCTTTCAGGCTTCCCCACCAAAAACACAGTAAACATTTCTTTTCTCCCCTTACAAGCCACCCCCCCCCCGGCCACTTATGTTTCTTTATTCTGTCGCCCAAATAACATTTGGTGAGAACTACGTACAATTAAGCTCTTAGTTATGAGATCTTCTGTGTCCTCCTCTTACCTTCTCCTTCTTAGGTCCGAATCCCTTCCTCAGCACCAAATTTTCGAACACCGTAACAATATGTTATTTCCTTAAGACGACAGCCAAATCTGCACACCCACATATAAAACAAGCAAAAATGCAGATCTTCTGCATTTTAATTTGCAGGCAAGTTCGCAAAATTGCAAAAAAAAATTACTATTAGCTTCGTCATGTCTGGCCGTCCGCATGGAACTCGCGCTCCCACGGTACAGTTTTTCATGAAATTTGATATTTGAGCATTTTTTGTAAATATGTCCAGAAAATTCAAATTTCATTAAAAACTGACAAAAATAGCCAGTATTTTAAATTAAGACCAATATACATTTTTGATCACATCTCGCTCAATTATTCTTAGAATTAGAAATGTTCCTTCCAGACGAAAAGTTAGAGAAAATCAAAACACATTTTTATATTCAGTAGCACTTTTCGAACTTCGTGACGTTTATGAGAAAATGTGGAAGAATACTGCAGAGTCGGGCAGGCCACAGATGAGAATATGGCGCATGCGCAATGCATGTTGCATAAATAAGGCTACAGAGACCCACACTCACAATATGTAATACTCATTGCTTTTCCACTGCAACAATGGTTGCATGAACGCGCCTCATTGCTACGTTATACGTACATTTCCCGGCATATTTTTGTATTTTTAGACAGAAAACCGGAGGAGAAGAGTCATGAATTCTTACGTGTCTCCTACTCTCTAAGTGTCTCGAAGATATGTCAGCTAAAAATTATGGTTTCGGAAATCGGCAGCATGGGTTTCTAATGTTTGAAGAAGGGTAATCAGTGATTTGCTCTCGAAACATGACATTGTAAAAGACAGAAAATTAAAATAGAAAATAATTATCATAACTCACCATCATTTGCACCCGGTGCAGTTTCGGCTGCAGTCGTGATGGGGGTTGCGGCGCTGTATAGCAGTAACTCACTTATGCAACACCCCCCCCTCTCCTGCCCCATTAGTCTGCATTATACCTGGTATCGCTTCCAAATATTGTAGTAGTTTGTATTTAAAATATCCTTGTTTGAACCGCAAAATTATGAGCTCGGGGGTTTAATTATCCCGCTACCAATAGGCTATCCCTGCCCCGAAAGCCACCGTATGAAACCCCATATATGTGCTACTTATATAAACATCTCTACGGAAGGATGAAACAGTTTCATTATTTGAATATAGAGAAGTATTTCAGAGTGTCATTTGCTTCTAACCTAACATAAATTGTATCTAAGAAACAGTTCGTACCGCGCAGTAAACATCCTCCTTTTCGGTTACAAAACCAGCAAGTTAATTCTGTACAGAAAAACAGGCGCTCGTTAATCTGAGATACATACAAACACATAAACAAAATCTGGGCATAAAGTAGAATTTTTGAACTTTTAAACCTGTTAATACATAAAATAGCATACAAGTATAGGGCATAAAGGATTAATAAAATCTTCATTTTACCCATGCTGTATATTCATCTGCTTCATATGATTCTTACAACAAATACCGATTATTTCTCACGCACCATTTAGCACTGCTCCTTGTAGTGGATATGGGCTGTGTTCTTCGGGAGGGAGAAACTCAAGTTTTACATACTGAATGATAAAGGAAGTAACATTCCTCAAAGTTTAAAATTAACCGTGCATGTGCAAAGCTTTCATGCTACTAAGCCTGTAAGTGTTCACTTCTAGAACTTTGTACAAGGAAAAAATTACGACTAAGAGTGAAGTATATATGTGTATCAAATACAGCAGGCCACATCCTATAGTGGTTAACGTTTTCCCTCTGACTTTCAAAATTTTAAAACTTTGGGCCCTAGGCATGCTTAGGTAGACAATGTCATACCGTCGTTGGGGTCGACGCAGCCACTTACACTCTGCTTAAACCTACAGCGTTTTGGGGAAAGAAAAAACATGGGCGTTCGAAATTCTTTGTGTGAAAAGGGAACGTTTCTGATGACCTAGGTTTTGGTTTTGGTTTTGCCTAGCGGTCAGATTGGGGAATTTTCAGTGTGGATAAATCGAATGGCACTACTAATAGCCACCAGCCCCTGTTTCAAGCAGAAATTATAAACACGTGGAACTTCTACTACACTCCCTTAACGTGTTTTCACAACTAATATCAAGGAAAATTAATACTTTTTCTCCTTTCCTCCGTTCTTTAGATTTTTATTTTATTTACTTATTCCTTCGAAGACGATGTTCTTTTTCTTTCTTACATTTTCTTCACTTTCTGCCTGCCTTTCATTCTTTCTGGCCTTACTTTCTCTTCTTTTCATTCTTTCCTTATGGCCCCTTTCCTTCCTTATTTATAGCTCATCAACACCTTAAATTTGTGCACTGGGGTGCGAAAAACGATAAACAGTCTGGTTTATCCCGCCTGTCATTGTTTTGTTAAGTTTCATCATTATTTATGCCAAACAAACGCTAGCCCTTATACTCACTTGCATCTTGTAAAATTTTCAAAGGTAGAGAGAGTTCGCAAATTTACGATAGAGCTGAGAACGGTAAAGCGATTTGAACAGCATAACATTTCAAATTGGCTGAAATTACGTTGCTGTGACCTGCCTGCTCCTTGTGAAGCTTTTCTGCAAGATACGAACATTTTGGACCACACTCTTCCGCAACTGTACTTCCTTAATGCTTCAACAGTGACTGACGGAAGTCATTTGTAAAAAGGAAGAAAGTTAGACAAAGGTTCTTCCTGTCACTGCGCAAGGCTTATTTAGCTTCGTCTACCGTTGTTAGTTTTATAATAATAATAATAATAATATTTAACAGCAAATGATCTGTCGCCCGGTGGCCGTGGTTATAATGCATGTTCATAATTGGCAGTTTCTGAAGAATGACAATATTCGCTTGCTGGAATTGAAAATCCATTGAAAAGTTTTGATTCGATGATTCTGAATGACGAAGTGAAAGGCTTCGTGTTGTAGTTTCTGGACCAGAATCTGCATAGAAATACTGTGCGAAACATGCAAAATATCTATCGTTCCATTTCCGAGATCCGACCCAGGAATCCTCCGAATATGAAACCACGAGGGACGATAATGGCTTTCGATCAATGAATGCCTTTCTAGTACGGCTCCTGTCAGATGTAGTACAAACTAGGAGAGTGTGGCACTCGATTGTGTGGGTGGGCGGTCGTCGTGTCCGCATCCTGAGCACATGTTACATTAAGAAGGGATCGTGTAGTGGCCCGGTCTCAGTATTTATGTGTTGAGGAGCGATGTTAGGCCCACCTGGTACCTATATCGTTCATCATTCCGTAGCCCATTTAGCACAAACCTTTGCATGTTCAGTCAAGATATACCGCCAACCGCTACCACCGGATAGTTTACTGCAAATATGGATATAATGACCAACGCTACATGGTACAATCCAACGCAAAATTAAACACATTCCTATCTTCAATTTTAACAAGCATGCTAGCGTAATATATTAGGTACGCAAGTTCTATTTGAGACGCAGTCTACCAGATTTAATTTCTGAAATCCCCCACGCGAAAGTTCGCATTCTCCTTTGAATTTGGAAGCACTTTTCTTCGCTTGGATTTTGTCGGTCGTTTTGTACATCATTAAGGCACAAATTCGCAAGCAGGACCGCCTTCCTAAGCGTCGTGTTTTTAGGTGATAACAGAACAATTTTTCTCTTCTTCAAATATCCAGCTATTATTTGGGCTTAAATAGCCTCATAGCCAAGGGAACAGGAGGCTAAAGAAGCCGAAACCTGAAACTTACCCATGCACTTCCAGTGCCACAATTGAGAATGAGTGGAAATATATTTTCACTCCGCCTTGCGCTTTAATGGCCTGCGCCAGGACAATTTGCACTTTACCTTTACCGCAGTAAAACATATAATTTTTTCGCCGTCCTCCAAACTGAACATCGTCGTACTGCAGTTAGCATTCCAACTTCGCATTCAAGATGTTTCGGTCACTTGACTTGATCAGAAAAACAGCTACGTTGTCTACGGTCAGTGTGGTGTTCTTTAGTCTCATATTTGAAATGTATCACGACTGTCTCCAAACAAATCATCACGTATCACCCAGTCATTACTGCCCTTCAGATCCATGATGTACTAGTATGTAACTTCTGCAATTCATTAATTTTCATTATTTAATGACGATCTTTTTACTGCATGGGTTGGGCTTACGGAGGGCAGAGCAGCAGCGTGGCTGTGTCGATCCCAGTGGCCGCGCGGTCTAAGGCGTGGGTCTGCCGCCGCTTGCTTGCTGGGATTGCAGTTTCGAATCCAGCCCTGGGCATGACTGTCTGTCTGTTGTGAGTGTTGCGTGTTGTCAGATAGAGGTCCCACAGAGGGCCGATCCCTCATCCGGAGTTATGCCTGAGAGTTATCTCATTACCTCAACAATGAGGAGGCCTGGGCTCAGCAGGAGAGTCGAGCCACCAAAAAAAAAAAGAATAGTTGCGAATTGCGAAATGGCAAGCTTATAGAAGCAGCAGAGCGTGAACTGCTTAAGGCAAGTATTACATGGTAACAAAAAGTTAATGAAACCCAAATTCAGATGGCCAGCCTTCCGTCCGTGGTTTGAAAATAGGAAATCCGGAATACGTTTCTGTGTCAACCAAATTTTCGCGATATGCGGTCTTCAAAATTTCAAATATGTTTTTTGAATTAAGGTTTCCGGGACGAGAATATAACGTGGCATCTGCCAATACAATAACATAGCTTCGTTATTATACCAAACTGCTTGGGTTTTTTTCTTCAGAAATCACATAGATATTGGAATAAGCAGAAGAATTTATGACGTCTCAAGTACTCTGAAATTTGGTACGGGTTATGACTAAAATTATAGACAATTTGTTTAGTGTTTTGTATATAAAGAATGTATGATGCTCTTTCAAAAGTTACCAGGAGATATAAGGTGATGGAAAGATGATTATAAAACATGGCGACGTCATCATGCGTCATTCCCATCTCCTTAGCCAACCAATTAACGCGCCGGAAGTGATAAGCTTTGCTTTGCCTGTTGGAAAGTCTTAACGAAGAGAATTTCCATCCTTCCTCCCATCCATTTTTTCCCCATTCTCCCTACAAAATCCTCTCAATCTTTGTCGATAATTCTTGAAGAGTTTTCGGCTGCCTCAAGTCAAAATGGTGGCAATTAATCAAAAAATAAACACAGCTCCCTTCTCTCTGTACGAGGCACCAATCCATCACCTGTAAGGGGCTGCAGGATATGTTTATACACGGAACTTGAGGAGACCAGATTATTAAAAGCAAACAGTGGATATGAAAAAAGACTAAGTTCATAACACTGAAAGAAGAAGGAGAATAATTAGCCCCATACAGCCCATCCCAGTACTAATACCCTTGCGCCTTGTCTCTCAGCTTCTAGAAGGTTGTAAAATATTGCCTCAACTCCATAAAGGATTAGAGTTTTAGCGGTTGTCGTGGTCACATAAGACATACAGAATTAATTAGTACATGCGCTGATGTTCTTTCCTTGATCCATCTAAAAAAATACAGTGTGAAACACAAAAAATGTAACGTCACCTGTTTTACACTTGCGTAGAATGTCTTCTCGCACAAATTTGTTCTATATATTCCTTGCGCACTTAAACTTACCGACAAGGCAGTCTTCTAAATGTCACTACCGTAACAGTCCAGGGCTGCCTGTATAAATCACGGATCTGCAATTGTGTTACTTTCTAGTAGCCCAATAACACGTACTGCTTCAGTTCGCATGTTTCCTTACGAACCTTATTTCTTAAAAGGTATACTAACTTTTCTCTTCTTTTAAAACATCACCCGTCACTAATAAAATATGTCAAAATGTTCCATTCAATTTTTATTGTGTTTAATTATCTCTCTACTGTTTCTTTTATTAATACGTTCTTGAAAGCAAAGGTTATAGCGGTACTTGCTGATGAAGTTTATTGTATGTACATTTTATTGTAACTGAGTATCTGTCTATCTACCCACCTACTTACCTAACGACCTGCCTAACTAAGTGATTAATTAATTAATTAACCAACTAATTAATTAACTAACTAACTATACGTAACAAAATACTTCAAATGAAGCTAATAACCGCTGGTAAAGAAATCCCCAGCTTGATGAGGATTGACACCAAAGTTTCGTTACCGCATTCTACAGACCTTACCACTAGACCCTGCTCTGAGCCATATGAATCAAGTCCACAATCTGCAATAATATGACTTAAATATCAATTTTAATATTATCCCCAGAGTAGTTTAGTGTATGATGAACCCGTAATATTTGACATGTATTACGTTGCATTTAAGTACAAACGGACTGCGTTCAGACGGCCATCTAGAATTTGTCTTTAAAAAAAAGGTAGATACAAAAGGCAATTAACCTTAAATGTTTCGGGATGGAGGTAGAGTATCGAAATAGGGAAAGCCTTGGCACAGTACTGTGGTAAGTGGACAAAGTTTTAGTCTGTGGCAATATATTCCGGGCCATTAAGTCGCCCTTTCTCACTCACCCGTTGAGCTCGGAGGATCTCAAAGCAGGACACATTACTTGACCTCACCTGGCTGTGGCCCAGGAGAATACACATACGCATACATTATGATCCACGAGATTGCCAACCATGCAGGAAGTTTGTATTCAGTTTGGAAATAATATACCCTATTGGTAGGAGGAATCGATGCGGAGTACAGCAGAATATCTCTAACATGTAACCTGGATTAAAAGAAAACCTAACTTTATATGAAAATTTCTGTGGTCCTAAGAACGTACAAAGGCGAAGCAACGTAAAATCACCTATAACATGGAAATAACAGAAAATAACATAAAGTATAGGAGACAATATGGGTGAATGTGTGTTTTCTTTCTAAAATCTTTTTCTGTAGCGAATTTCTTGGAATTTCTCTCAGGACTATCCTATTACAGGTTAATAAGAGAAATTCTGTAAAAAAAATGTCAACAATGTCTTGCTGGACAACTAGAGGAACATGAGAAGGAACAAAGGAAACTTAAACAATATAAACAAAAATGTACATAATAAAATTAGTAATGAAGACTTAACATTATAAATTTTCCGTGCAACTATATTACATTCCCAAAGGTTTAATACGAAGTTGTAGATCTATACTATTACTTTATTGGCTAGTTCTTCTTAAGAAATGCCAAAATTTATACGTCTCCCTGAAGATGGCCTATTACGTCAAGCCGAAAAATGTTGAAGAGCTAACCAACTATTAAATAATATAGTTCAACATGTTGGTATTAATCCTTTGTGCAAATAACAATGAAAAGTGCTGAAAACGCAGACATCATTTGACATAAATGCGAACTGTACGAACTAGGGTAACTTCTTTCTATAGAAATAAGAATTTGTGTTCAACATAAAATTGCCCCACGAAACGTTTTAAAAGGTTTTTGGATTACTTGTGAGCAGGCTTCACTTTACACACACACACACACACACACACATATATACATACATACACACACACACACACACTCACACTCACACACACACACACTCACACACACACCACACACACACACACACAAACACCCCACACACACACACACTACACACACCCACACCAACACACACGACCACAACCCCCCACACCCCCACCCTCAACCCGAAAACCCAACCAACCTTGCTCACCCTCCACGCCCACGCCCCG
>Ga0123354_10013299_pt1 | contig 12765 bp, 11 predicted proteins | sample TergutLab28metaG_2_FD_97872 | JGI IMG/M metagenome (GOLD analysis project Ga0123354, IMG submission 97872) | Labiotermes labralis P4 segment gut microbial communities from Petit-Saut dam, French Guiana - Lab288 P4 | ecosystem: Host-associated > Arthropoda: Insects > Digestive system > Gut ...
CCTCGCGAATCTTATGTTTATTGGACCGTGCATCATCTTGATAGTTGAATAAAGAGAGACCAACTTGATGTCACTTGCTTTATTATTTCATTATTTACTGCTCAACATGTTTCGGCTGTTAATACATCCATCCTGAGGAGCTTGTGAGTAGTGCTTCAGCCTGCATAAGGATACCGCACCACCCCAGCCGAACCACGCTGTAACACCAACACACATCGTACCATAGCAATACAACCCATGAAATAACACAACAAATAAGTCGCAAGCTCCTGAGGATGGATGGACTAACAACCGAAACATGTTGAGCATTAAATAATGAAATAATAAAGCAAGTGACATCAAGTTGGTCTCTCTTTATTCAACTAGTATCCTTGCATTTCTGTACATCATATATATATATATATATATATGTATATAAAATATTATTATGTTTTATTTATACATACATATATATATATATATATAGGTAAAGTGATCCCGTTACAGGCCCGGTGTGGCCCAGAGGGTGGGTAGAGGTGGTGCAGCTCTACTCTTCCATGACCACGGCACTAGAAGGGGGTGAGTGGTCAGCAGTATGCCCCGGCTGCACTTTACCCCCGGGAAAGACCCGGTACCCATTTTACAGGAGACTGGGTGTGCCCCAGAGCTAGTCTGGACGGGCAGAAAATCTTGTCTCCACCGGGATTCGATCCCGGACCGTCCAGCCCGTAGTCAGTCACTATAACGACTGAGCTACCTGGCCCAGACACACACACATATATATATATAACATTATTCTGTTCACAGCTTGTTGTAATCCCAGTTGATCCATGAACCACCTGAATAAAGCTCACATATTACATTCCATAAACCCTACGCCACGAACTTTCTTTATTAATTCCATTTGTACATTTTCAAATATTTGTTCCACTAATTCCTTTCTAACTTTCAAACCTTAGAAAGGCATATGTATAAATCTTACAAAATTCTATCCTCAATAATGGTGAAATACAGTGGTAGGAAATTTAAATGGGGTGAAGCCAAATGAGCAGGATGTGAAGTGTAGTTGGGTGAAGTTTAAATGGGAAGAAGTGACGTGTTGACAAGTGTAGTGAAGTGTAGTTGGGTGAAGTTTAAATGGGAAGAAGTGAAGTGTTGATAAGTGTAGTGAAGTGTAGTTGGGTGAAGTTTAAATGGGAAGAAGTGAAGTGTTGACAAGTGTAGTGAAGTGTAGTTAGGTGAAGTTTAAATGGGAAGAAGTGACATGTTGACAAGTGTAGTGAAGTGTAGTTGGGTGAAGTTTAAATGGGAAGAAGTGAAGTGTTGACAAGTGTAGTGAAGTGGAGTGAAGTGTAGTTAGGTGAAGTTTAAATGGGTAGAAGTGAAGTGTTGACAAGTGTAGTGAAGTGGAGTGAAGTGTAGTTGGGTGAAGTTTAAATGATAAGAAGTGAAGTGTTGACAAGTGTAGTGAAGTGGAGTGAAGTGTAGTTGGGCGAAGTTTAAATGGGAAGACGTGAAGTGTTGACAAGTTTAGTGAAGGTCTTAGCAACAGGGTGTCTATCATTATTAGAAGATATATAGATCATATGAAGTTTGCTGCTGTTTCGTTTATCACATTCTTTCAGATTCTTTTGGTTCTATTTTTTTTATCACTGTATATATGGTTGTATGTATCGTAAACTTCTGTTTAATTTTGTAAATTACGTATTCTTATTGTTATGTTTATGTATTCTTATTGTTATGTATGATCTGTTCTGGGTATTCTGCTTCATTTTGTTGTTCTGTGTATTGTTTGTGTGTAAATGTGTACTGTACTACTGCCACCGGGTGTCATCCCAACTGCAGTTAACAAATATATCAATAATAATAATAATAATTAAAGAAGACTGAAATAACATTGGCAAAGCATATGTTAACAAACAGATAGTAAGGATACATCATAAATTATGTCACACTTATGTCACCGTGATTCAAAATATTTTAATAATTTTGACATTCAGTCACATCAATTTTAAATCACATTAAGTAATTAGAAATGTACAAGTGAGATCTCAAAAATCACAGTGCATAATTGTGTATACCTTTACTTGAGTTCTTTTTGTAAGATTTGAAGTTATAACCCACAGATGGCTTAATATTACCAAGCCTAGAGGTGTTATTGTGGAGCTTGGGCCACTTGACAAAAGGTGGTGTTAATGGTCCTTTATTTCTATTTGTCTGCATAAAGCATAATGGGATGTCCTACATTAAGACAGTATGTTAAAATTAAAGGCACAGTCACTAAACATAATTTATTTTGTGGGTTTTCGAATGGCAAAGTTGTATTTTATATACACGGGTCCGTGCATCATGAATCAAATTTAATAACTGTCCAACAAGATGCGACTTATTCAGTTTATTACATTTCTGTAGGCAGCTCTACATGTTTTGGGTGTTGACACACATCATCAGAAGCTGGTACAACTGTAATTACAGCTTATGGTACTGATTAACCAGATCTACTACCATCCGCTCTCACTGATGAGTCGGAACTCAACAACGAGAGCAGATGCTAGTAGATCTGGTTAATCAATACCATAAGCTGTAATTACAGTTGTACCAGCTCCTGATGATATGTGTCAACACCCAAAACATGTAGAGCTGCCTACAGAAATGTAATAAACTGAATAAGTCGCATCTTGTTGGACAATTATTAAATTAAAAGAGGCAAAGTTGTGGTTTAGTTATCAGTACTTGGCACAATTAACAAGTCTGTTTCTAGAAGTTACAATGACTTTACCTCCACATAATGTAATTACTTTGTGGGTACTGGACTGGCAAAGTTGTATATTGGTCTGTCATACTTGGCATAATTTAATAATTCCATTCCCAGAAGTTATGCTAATATTACCTGTACATTCTGCAATATATTGCTGACAACAGTTACTTTCAGTTTTGCATTTAGAAGCTTCCTCACATACATGTCAATGTCCAGAAGGCACTGTTGAGAATCCGAAATCTTCTTCAGCTCCTCAGACAAAACTTCAATTTGTTGTTTTAATTCTACTTGACTAATTCTGTCAAGTAAAACATAAACAAATTCAATTACAATATAAGAAATTTACCTGCAGAACATCCAACATTAATATCCAACTTGAGACATAAGTGAAACAATTAAATTGTAAACAGGTTCCTTTCAAGTCACGACAACCAGATTGAAGTCACGTTTGAAGATGAACATGCTACTGGTATACAAAGCCATGCCACCTGGTAATATATCACTAATAATTTGGATGAGCTTGCTACCTCCATCTTCCAGAATAATTTGCTGTGAGAAGTGGTTGCATTGCATAAGGAAAAAATCACGTAGCCAATACTCATGTATATAAAAATGACTAAGGAATATCATCTCATATGATGATTAAGTATCTGCAGCGAATTTAGCTGTTCGGTTGATTAGCTGGCAAGTAACAGTCAGTGAGCTGAACAGGAGGGTTGGGGGGAAGAAAGAGTGAACAAAGGAATAAAGGAGGAAGGAGAGCTAAGTAACGAGAAAATGAATAGCTGAGGAAGGAGAATGACTTGAAAAAGGCAAAAGAAAAGCCTGGCTGTGCTGGCCCTCAAATGGGCCATACTGTTACCAATGTGTAGGCTAATGGAGAGGTTTTCCAACCACTATTTCAAGGCCTTTTTTAAGGCTAAAAGATCCAAGCTCCTCTTCCATCTTACTTTATTCACTTGGTTCTCAGTACTTAGTTCTCCTTCCTCTGGCATTTCATCATCTGCTCCTTCTTCTTGCACCTTCATCTGGCTCTTTTTGACTCTAGCAGGTTCTACTTACAAATGGACCCCATCCGCCACACCTCCCAACAGCTGGGTCATTATGAATATTGCCTAACCCAATTTTTCCTTATTTAATGCAATCAATTCTCCCAACAACTTAGTCTTGTTTGGCTATCTTGAGGACGGAGGCTGCAAGTTTGCCTGAAACATCAGTAACAAATCAGCGGCCAACAGGGTGTCATATCCCATGACACTTTGCATTTCATCAACAATGCTGTGAAAACATCAAATCACAAAATTAAAACTATATTTATTATGCAGGAATAATTTTTTAAAAGCAGGTCTGACACAAAATTAAAGCTGACTCCTGACACTTCACAACTTACTTTAAAAAGGAGACAGTACTACTATATCACTGAACCATTAATGAAGCGGCTCCAAATAGTAAAGGACCCTAGCCTGTAACTTTTGTGTTAACAAGCGCTGTATTTTTTTTTCAGCAAGAAATAGAACTTGTACTAGAAGGAACATGCAACAAGTGGCATAAGACAATCAGTCATATGCTTTTCACAGGACAAGTTAATATGCAAAGGCAGTGACACTGTAAACTTGCTCCTGTGAAGGAGCTCAGTGTGATGCAGTTTCTGAGTTAAACATTTCTCCCCCCATCGAAATTCACTACCAATTTTGAACCTGTAAACAACTTATGGACTATGAAAAAACATTACAAATACCGTAGTTCAAGTCAGTGTGCTGGTGACACCAATGTTGTACACACACACACCAACATGCACACAAAACCAAACCCTAACCTCAATACCTCGCCATGACACACAACACCCAAATTGTAACTATTAAGGCATCATACATGATATGAGCTGTATGGCCTCACCTGGGTATATGCACACACAAACGCAAACCATGAATTTGGTTACTACACAGGAACACCCTAATAAATTACGCGTTCTAAGATTTTATACACACAACCCGAAGTCTGATCTTAGGCTTACCCTAGGTCTGTAGACAAAAACTCAAACCGCAACCTGCGATACTAGAAGGAATCGCCCCACTGGTTTACCTCTCCATTCTACTTATGTGTGTTGGTGACAGGTCACATAGGCTTCTGCCACAAGAAGTGTATAAGATAGGGACGAAGACAAAAAACACACACACGCATGGCTTACACTTGCACATTCACTTGTATACATTATTTTAGTTGAAGATATACTCATGTCTGGAAGAGGCAGCGAGTGACAAATAATAATTACATGTTTACAGGCAACATTAAGTGCGCTTAACTATTACACATTAGTCCAACTTAGGAACAGGTTATGTAACATCGCTAATATGTGCATATAATTGTAACTTTACAATTACCGTGTCGCTCGTACTCTTTCATCTAACTGATCTATTGTTGGCTTCAGTAAGCACATTAAACCTTCTGCCAAAGTGTCCCGTGTGGGATTTTCACAGAAATCTTCAGTTTTATCATCTACCGATGTAGTCGTACTCTCCGTGTCTAAATCCATGACTCCGTTCGTACACATTTCATATCCACAGATTATCCCGTACATAGATGCCGATCTCTTTTCGAGTTATGGGTGGTGGTTACCGTGACACAGGCGATCCGTGATCTGCATGATCGCAATTAATATTGGAAGTCCACCATATTATTTTCTTCTTTTGTATATATGTCTACAAAAGTATTACTGTAACAAACACCGCATTTCTTAGATGTACTGCCATGCTCCCTCTGTATACCTGCTTAGCTTGGACAGGGACTTCATCTGTCATTGCTTAAAGACATACTGTAAGCTATCTATGAAGTCCTGATTCATGAAAGATCTTTCAGTATGTGTTTCATTTCTGGAATGTATGACGTGTTGTCTGGTAGACTAAACGGCATCAGATTCAAAAAGACTGCCATAAGAACCCTAATTTAATGTGTTTGTCACATGCAGTACAACTACTTTAATGTTGACTATCTCCCATGTTCTACATTGTAACTTTTTTGGGCTGCTTTCCCATGTAATCCTCGACTCCACCACTTACCTCATAGAACTTCCCTCTGTGTTATATTCGAGACATTCACATTCAGAAACAGTTCTTTGCATCAGTTACTTGAAATTTACCAAGGTACAGACTGAGTACAACTGAACATTTTCCCTACTTCCATCACCACCAATCAACAGTAAGTACACATGCTTCACAACTAACAATACCATCGACTTTAAACCACTCACACTTGTGACCAAGATACAGTCAGTAAGTATCATGACTGGGCAATGAAAATGCAAATGAATGGGAGCTAGTATTCTGTTTGGTCTTTGGTTTTTTTTTCCCCCTCCATTTTTCTATGATACTGTATCTGAGTGTCTGATCAGTGTCTACATTTTACTTTACTACCAAGCAGGCAGTCAAACTACATGTATAAGGTATTTCCAATTCATGACAATGTAGACATGTCTTGATTAAAGAAAAGAAACTTGCTGGTCAGGGAGCAACTGCATTCTATGATATTCAGAGTGTTAGTCCACATACGTAAACATTCATAGTATACAGCCTACGATACATGATTAAATTTACCTGGTTCAATCTTCTGTTGCAATGTGAATGATGTCTTCTCTCTTCCAGGACATGCATAGCATTCATTAGTCAGAAGTTGCTTGACCCTTGAAAATGCAACTGACAGGCTGTCCTGAATCACAAGTAACTAACCAAGAACAAAGACCTCAAAGTCCTACCTCATTTCCTAGCCTTCTTTTTACTGTTCCTAATAATTCACCCTAATATGTTCACTAACACAGGAAGACTGTGAGATTTGCCATTCCCAACACAGTATCAATTTAGTGTCTCAGGAGGTGTTTCATTATGTACAATACAAATATATTTGCATGTGACATCTTGTATCTGAATTGCAATATAATAAATGCCTATTGGATTTTGGTTTCTTGGAATTCTAGTACTGTCATGATCCACACAGATGTGCTGCTTCCTTGCAAGATGTTCGAATTCACAAGAGAATAATACTACAAAAACTGGAAAAGAGAAGTGGAAAAAACAGGAGAAGTATGGTACAGTGGTGGATAACTGTGATCATGATCATGAATAGTCTAGTTTCATAAACTCAGGAAAGTAACTGGGCAGTTTAAGAGCTGTCAATGTTGAAAAGAACAGACTACACACATCACAGAAGTTGGCTATGAAAAACGGCAACTGTTACATAAGATGAATGGGAATCTTCACTCCATTTCAGAGTTCAGAATATTTACAATGTTATTGTGGTTTTTTGTGTGTGTACATGGAATCTTGACCATCAATTGACTGCTGCAAATAAACGTCTGTTCATGTAAGATGTATCAAACGCCACTTGTACTTTCGACAAAAGTCATCAGGAGTAGGTGAAATGTTGACAGACAATGATTTCATGTTCTGAAGGGAACCCTGAACAACCTAGTATCATATATGTAGGATGTGTGTAGGATTAGTCTGAAGAAAGTTTTTTATGTAATTCAGTAATAAGGCAGCTTACACACTTCCTAATATATGCTGCACAATCATTGTTTTATTTCCCACAAAATGTTGTGTATATTGCAAATCTACTTTTTCTTTTGTTAAAATACTATTCAAGTTTTATATAAATGGTTCACTGAAATTGAAAGGTCCAGTCCTATTAGTAAAAGGGTAATGTAACATTCTTTCAATTCTTATACATTTTCATGTTCCTTTGATGCTGCATTTCTATGCTAGAATGCTGCTACCACAGTTTCCATTACAGAAAAAATGTTGTCTTTGTAAATTATTAAATATAGAACATATTGTTAAAAAACATTACAATTGAAAGACACACAGCTCACTGCCTTCCATATAACAGTTAATACATGAGTTCAATACATAGCCGGTATGAACGAGAACGAATCTCACCTCACAACTTTTACTGTAATCACCCACCAAAACCAAATTTCACTAACAGTCCTTGAATGCTTAGGCATGCTTTTTCCATCTGAATAAAACTTAGCTATTTTGCCCCTTCTTCCTTGCTCTGAGGCAATGTTAGCTTTCTCAGGTCACAGCTGGTTTAAAAGTCACAAGTTTGTGACAGGTACAGAAATTATACTACTTCACGGCCTACAAGAGATTGATGAGGAAAGACTTCTTGCTTATCACTTTGTATGGTGATCAAGGCTGCAACAATGAGACAGAAAGAAATTTGTGATATTATGGTAGGAGTAAGCTCAAGAACATCTTGCAGACAGCTATTTAGAGAATTGAATATTCTCACCTTGGTTTCACTATATATAATGGAAGTTATACATTATGTAAGAAAACACCACCAGTTTGTAGATCTAAATTCAAATATCAATGCTCATAATACACAAAGAAAGATGGATATCCACATCCAATAATACAATACTGATTTATATAAGAGAAGTGTAATAAATATGGGAACTAAATTGTATAACAAACTTCCTGGTTACATAAAAGAAATAGATAGTTATAAGACCTTTAAGAAGGAACTGAAATCACTTCTTCTTCTGCATTCCTTTTACTCAGTGGAAGAATTTGTAGCTTTGTGACTAGGTAACTTCATTAGCTCTGTATCTAATTTAAACTTTATAACACTATATATAAGCAGTTCTGAAATCATTTGTAGAATACTATGTATGTTGCTATTGGACTTATCTCACTTCTTGTATATTGCTAGAAATTGATGAGTCCACTATCATATGTATGATATTTTGGACTAATAAACTAAACTAAACAAAACTAAACTATTTAATATTGTTACGTGCACACACAGTGGCAAGAACAGCATAATGGTCAACATTATGTAATAAAAAAATTTTTGAGTTATTCAGATCACAGGTAGTGTCATGGTTCAGGTAGTTAGTTACTGGCCTCTTACCATAGAGACCTGGGTTTGATCCTCATGCCAGTCCATGTGAGATTTGTGGTAGAAAAATTGTCACTGAGGCACGTTTTTCTCTCCAAGTACTTTGCTTTCCCCTGTTAGTGTCATTCCACCAGTACTTCATACTCATTCACACACATATTACTGCCACCATATAAGCTTAAAAACTGACAGCATCTTAAACCCTTATCCTGCTAATGTGGAGAATATGGTGAGATCCTAATAATGCCAGCAAATGGCAGATGGGATTTAACTCGGCGTTTAAAGGGTTAAGTGACATAAATTTATTCAGCTCACACTCTATTTAGTATCATTAAGAAAAGCACAACATGTTTTTGTGATAAAGGGAAGAAAATACAAGATTAAATTTGGGGGGTATGACTCTTAGAGTGTTCATGTGGAAAACCAAGAAGGACTTGGATCCTAGAGAATTATCTGAAGCTTCATGAAATGAGCATCCAGACAGACTGAAATTACTTATCTACATTCCTGATGCAGATTGTATGAAGTACAATGTATAGTGACTGAAACCACAGTCAACAAAATAATATTTTTGTACAAGCCCTGCCATGACACAAGTGGTTGACACTAAGCGGTGGTTTTCAGAAGCATGATATTAAGAGAAAGCTCTCTCACGCAAAATACAGTAGAGTCATGATGGCATGTTGTAAACGGGGCAGAAGGAAACTGAAATAACTGAACATTTTTATTAAAACAGAAGACAGGCAAGGGTCAATATCAACCGAATATTTAACTACATTTACTATTTAATTATGAAGAAAAGACAGGAAGCATCAAATGTAAACATTTGATGAAAGGAATGACAGTGTGTGATATTTGAGATTCACACAGCAGTACTGATGAGGATACAAGGTTTCTGGTACATGCCAGTGTGTTGCTAGGTGAGTAGTTCCTGACACTTCAACAAAATGTAGAGCCTTCAGGGCTGCATGACCCTAAAGATAAAGCTACTGCTATCCTGTTAGTAATAGGTATTTTGTTATCAGCCTTATTTCCCTTCCTTCAGCCAGGTCATATTGTTGTGTTTTAAACAGCTGCCTACAGCAATCACAGGATCTACTAATTGTAACTCTAATCAGTGGTTGGTCTTCATCTTGATTCACCTGTTCTTATAAAAAAAGGTAAAGCAGTCCCATTACCGGCCTGGAGTGGCCCAGAGGGTTCCAGGAAGTTAAGGTTCCCAGATTTTATGACAACGGCACAGGATGGTGGTAGGTTGTCAGCCTTATGCACCGGCCGCCTTTATGCTCCTGGTACTCATTTCCGTCAGAGGCTGAGTCGACCCCAGGGCCATAGTGCGATTGGAAGGATTACGTCAATGAAAAATTCCAGTGACATCATCTGGGATCGAACCAGTGACCTTCCGATTTGAAACACAACACCTTAACCACTGTGCTACCGTGGTTCCCTCATCTGTTCTTATAGGTAAGCATTATTCACATTTTCACATCAGGGTATAAGTGTTACTAAAGGAAAAATATTTCTGAAATTTTCTTACACAGTTTCCTCTGTTAATCTTTACTTTGTATTTCTTCTTTTTCAAGTACCTTTTGCCACTTTTCTCCCCTCAGTTTCCTCCTAAACTTTGGCCGTCCAATAAGCAACAACAGTTTTTTTTTTTAACTTCCTAACATTCCCCTCCTTCACCAGTAAATTTCATAAACAAGTGAAAATATCCAGTGTTCCAATGACACCTTGGTACATAGCTTACCACAACAAATAACGTCTGGTGGTAGAAAAATTATTTTTATGTCCCCATTCTTCAGGAAGAGAAGGTGCATTATCAACCACAAGAGCTCTTTCCTTTCTGCATACTTGTGTTTTGAAGAGATTTCGTTGTTCAAAGACAAATTCAGTAAAGAAAAGAATAAAACAGAACTGAAAAATTCCTAAGTCTACCCATGACATTTCAAGGCTATTATCCAAAAAGAGAGTGTTGTTGGAGGCACTGAGTCCTTTGTATTACCTAATAAAAGTAAATTTCAGTTTAAGGCCACAACAGGCACAAATCATCACTTGCTCTTTGCTTCCCTTACAGCCACAAATTGACGCTCGTTTGCCAACAGCCAGAATTTTTACAGGAGGAATTTTAACATATAAGCCAGTTTCATCACAACCGTAGAGCTGTCAATGTGATACGCCTTGCTCTCTGTAAGAGAATGAAACTGTCCTCTAACTTTCAAGAAATGATTCTTAGCCTGACGACAATTGCGTGACACAAATTCTGGACTTCTGTCCAGCCTGCATTTGGTGCACAGCCGGATCCTGCTTCAAGATATTACTTGTGGAAAATAATGCTTTTTATTGTAGAAAAGTTCCAATTATTGTTACAGCTTCCTGTCTTTGTTGTGTGAACCACCAAACAACAAAGTTTCCACTAACTTTCACATTCACAAATTCATCATTTCTTTCTTTTCTTTCTTTCTTTCTTTCCTTCTTCCTTCCTTTCTTTCTTTCTTTCTTAGTGTGACGTCTTTCTACCCACTCATTGTAGGTAAGTTCGCTACATATTTTAGCCCCCAAGAGAGCCATCCTCTTTGAAGCAACGCAAAAATTTACATGAAGGAAGGTAATATTTCTTGTTTCCTTTCTTCTTTCTTTCTTATCTCCTTTATTAGTGTGACCTCTTTCCACTCACTCATTGTAGGTAACTTTGCTATATGTTTTAGTCCCAAAAAGAGCCATCCTCTGCAAAGCAACGCAAAAAATATGTAAAGGAAGGTAATATTTCTTTCTTTCTTTCTTCCTTCCTTTCTTTCTTTATTTCTTTCTTTCGTTCTTTCTTTCTGTCTGTCTTTCTTTCTTTCTTTCAATTCATACTCTGGCAGACCACCATTTCTTAATGTTAATTCTACTCCTCTTCCTACCACCAAAAGTAACGTGGCCAATACCACATTCTTCTGCCTCATTTGCATTTTTTATCTCTACCTAATTTTTGTAAGGCTTCACTTTTTGGGCGCAATCACAAAACTGCAAAGATTGACTATTTGCCTCATCATGTCTGTCCTTCTGTCCATCCCTCCATCCACTCGGCTCCCACTGAACAGATTTTTGTGATATTTGGTATTTGAATATATTTTTTAAATCTGTCAAGGAAATTCAATCTCCATTAAAAAGTGACAAGAATGAAGAGTACTTTACATGAAGGCCAACATAGTTTTTGATGGTAATTCTTTCCTTTCTTTTTAGAATGAGAAATGTTTCAAACAAAAACTAATCAAATCATATATTTTATGCTCAGAAATATTTTTCGAAAATCGTACCCATCCTACGATAATGTGGAAAAACACTGCAGAGCTGGGCAGGCAGCAGATGACAATACGACACATTAGCAATACATGCTGGATACCTAAGGCTACAAACACGCCCTCAGAATATGGAATACTTATTGCTTTTCTACTGCAACAATGGTTGCAAAAACACACCTCAGTGTTACATAATATGTACATTGCCTATCTTGTGTGCTCCATGGAAACAACTACTTTCTTTGTCTTCATTTGCATGTTTGTAAAAAAAAAATGACTAATTTATGAGGAGTTACTGATTTTCATCAGAAAATTAAACAAAAACTGCACTTTTGTAATCAATGCCAGAAATAAAAGCACACTCAAGTAAATGACAATGAGAACATCCAAAAAATACAGACAATAAACAATGGTAACACTTAAACATAGATGATTAAAATGTAGATAAATGAACATCACAGAAAGTGTAATTCATTTTGTTACGTGCTGAGATGGTTGCCAATAAAATATGGCTGCCTTAAAATGTACGTTAACAGTGCAATACAGCACTCTGATGACATGACATGTGAGGTAACTGAAGGCTGGACAACTGGGGCTCTAATGTACCTGATTTTCACCATTACTTACTTACTCCATGGTGCAGAGTCCTCCTTGAGAAACTAACTGGTTTGCAGCTAGTCAAGAAATTCCCCGCATTTCACGGAACCCGAAGGTTCATTACCGCACTCACAAGCGTCCGCCACCTGTCTCTATCCTGGGCCAGCCCAATCCAATCCAAATACCCACATCCCACATCCTGGTGATCAGTCCTAATATTATCCACCCATCTACGCCTAGGTCTCTCAA
>Ga0123354_10013300_pt1 | contig 12764 bp, 4 predicted proteins | sample TergutLab28metaG_2_FD_97872 | JGI IMG/M metagenome (GOLD analysis project Ga0123354, IMG submission 97872) | Labiotermes labralis P4 segment gut microbial communities from Petit-Saut dam, French Guiana - Lab288 P4 | ecosystem: Host-associated > Arthropoda: Insects > Digestive system > Gut ...
CCAGTACGACGGGACTGAGTCCAGCCGTACTGTTCTGACCGACAGTGACGAGGTGGAACTGGCTTCCATCTTGTCGACGCTGTCCCAACTGGTCTCGCCGTTGGCCCGGATGCTCCCCGGCGAGTGTGAAGTAGTGTTGCACGACCTGACCCAGTTGCCCAACTCGATCGTGGCCCTGGAGGGGTCGCTGACCGGCCGCTCGGTCGGCGGGCCTGCCACCGACATGCTCCTGCAATCGGCCGCGCACAACCAGTTCGTGACCCGCCAGGGCTATCTCGGGCGCGGTCTGGACGGCCAGGAACTGCGCTGCTCGACGATCATCTTCCGGACCACGTCGGGCACTGCGGTGGCGGCCCTGTGCATCAACTGCGACACACGGGCCTGGCGCTTCATGTCCGCGCTCGCGGCCACGATGCTGCCCAGTGAAGGTCCCGACTCCGGCCTGGGGGGCGACACCGCCTCCGAACACTTCCTCGGCGATGTCGACGACCTGGCTGAAGACTTGCTGTTGCGCGCGATCACCGCCGTCGACGTCCCCGTCGAACTGATGCACAAGCGCCACAAGATGGCTGTCGTGGCCGAGTTGAAGTCTTCGGGGTTCTTCATTCTGCGCGAATCAGCCGAGCGGGCTGCCCACGCGCTGGGCGTGACCCGGTTCACGATCTACAACTACCTGAAAGAGCTGGACAGGACCCACGAACAAGCCTGATAGTGTGAATCACCCTGTCATGCCTGGTCAGGCGTCTGGCGCGGGTGGCTGGATGGGCTGGTCTTCATCCGCGTCGGCCAAGGCCGCCAACTCCCGGTGCGCGGCCTCGACGTCCTCCGGCTTGGCCCCCAGTTTCTGGGCCCTGGCTGTCAGTTTGCGGATCTTCTTGGCCCGCTCCAGCAGGTTGGACAGTCTGATCGGATCCTGATCCGACGTGGTCGGGTTCGAGGCGATGAAAGCGTTGAGCCAGCGTGTGTTCGGATCGATGTCGACCAACACCGACTTGACCAGCAAGGTCGCCGGGATGGCCAGGATCGCACCCAACGGGCCCAAGATGTACGCCCACACCAGCAAGGACAGCACTGCCATCGTCGGGGTGATGCCGACTGCGTCACCGGCGATCTTGGGCTGGATGAAGGTCTGGAAGAAAGTGTTGAAGACGAAGTACCCCACGACCACCCACACCGCGGTCAGGGGGTCGTTGGCCAGCAGGGCCATCATGACCGGCGGGATGATGCCGATGATGAAACCGATATTGGGGATGTAGTTCGTCACGAAGGAGAACAGCGCCCAGATGAAGGCCATCGGCACCCCCAGGCCGAGCAGGAGCATCCAGTTGCAGACGGCGACAATCAAGCCGAAAACGGTCGTGACAACCCAGTACTTCCTCGTACCTTTGGCGAAAGAGTCCAGGGCCCAGGCCAAAGTGGGGTTGTGTCGTTCGCCCAAGCGCTTCATCCGGTCGGAGAAACCCGCTGAGTCGAAGACCATGAAGATCAGGATCATCAAGATCATCAAGATCAGCCCGACCACACTGGTCAGGCTGGATGTGATCCCAACCAGGGTGGACACTATGGTTGGGATCAACCCCCGCAACTGGACCAGGGCCTCGCTGACGACCGCGTTGGTGTCGATGTTGTACCGGCTGGCGAAGTCCCTGATTTCCAACATCATGTTGTTGAACTGGGGGGAATACTTGGGCAGCTCTTGGATCAGGCGGGCGATCGTCCAGCCGATCGACCAGATCAGGGCGGCCAGCATGCCGAATGCGACCAGTCCGGAAATGAGCGAGGCCAGGAAACGCGGAATGTGTTTGGCGAGCACACGCTGGATCGGCCAGACCACGATCACCAGGTTGAGCGCCATGAAAGCCGCTGCGATGGTGGACTGAATGGGTTGGATTCCCTGGGCAGCGATGAAAAAGGCGGCCACACCCAGCATGACGCTGAGCGCACGCGGCATGACAGAGGACTTGGGAGCGGGGAGAGTCGAGTCAGGAACTTGGTCTTCCGGATTGACGAACGCCATAGCCTTAGTGTGCCACACGGGTCGGACCATTTCAGCAACGGTTCAAGTGAGGCGCAGCTTCCGGGCATCGGTTCACCGGGTCGGGCGATCTGTCGTACGGACAACAGGCACATCCTGAGGCAGCGCCGGGCATTTCCGGATGAAATCTGATGTGGAAGAATGGAAATCCGAATCATGCACATCTGCCGATCCCCGCTCTTTCCCGAAAGGACAACCATGCCTGAGTTTGCGTACACCGATTTGCTCCCGACCACCGATGACACCACCGTCTATCGCAAGCTGACCTCTGACGGCGTGCACCTGGTGCCAGGTATCAGTGGCCACAGCTTTCTGCAGGTGGAGCCCTCGGCTCTGACATTGCTGTCGCAGACCGCCTTCCATGACATCGCCTTCTACCTCAGGACAGCCCATCTGGCCCAGGTGCGTGCCATCCTCGACGATCCTGAAGCATCTGACAATGACAAGTTCGTCGCTTTGGATTTGCTGAAGAACACGGCGATCTCCGCGGCTGGAGTCCTGCCGATGTGCCAGGACACCGGGACGGCGATCATCATGGGCAAGAGGGGGTCGCGGATCTTCACCGACGGTCCTGGTCCCGACGAGGCCAGCCTGGCCCGGGGGGTGTTCAACGCGTACACGACCTTGAATCTGCGCTACTCCCAGAACGCGCCGCTGACGATGTTCGAAGAAGTCAACACCGGAACCAACCTGCCCGCGCAGATCGAGGTGTACGCCGACACCGAGCCCAGCCACGCGCTGTCGTACAAATTCCTCTTCATGGCCAAGGGCGGCGGCTCGGCCAACAAGAGCTACCTCTATCAGGAGACGAAGGCCATCTTGAACGAGGATTCGTTGATCCCGTTCCTGAAGGAGAAGGTGACGTCGCTGGGTACGGCCGCCTGCCCGCCGTACCATCTGGCCATCGTCATCGGCGGCACCTCGGCGGAGTTCGCCCTGAAGACCGCCAAGTACGCCTCCGCCAAGTACCTCGACACCCTGCCCACTTCCGGGTCGGCCCTGGGGCACGGGTTCAGAGACCTGGAAACCGAACAACAGGTCTTGGATATGACCCGGAACCTGGGCATCGGGGCCCAGTTCGGGGGCAAGTATTTCTGCCACGACGTGCGGGTGATCCGCCTGCCGCGTCACGGGGCTTCGCTGCCGGTGGCGATCGCAGTCTCCTGCTCTGCCGACCGGCAGTGCGTGGGCAAGATCACTCCGGAAGGGGTGTTCATCGAAGAGTTGGACACCGATCCTGGGCGCTTCCTGCCCGATGTCAGCGAAACTGAGCTGGGTGGGGAGGTTGTCTCGATCGACCTGACCCAGCCGATGCCCGAGATCTTGGCCGAGCTGTCCAAACATCCAGTACGCACGCGTCTTTCCTTGTCAGGACCGATGATCGTGGCGCGCGACATCGCCCATGCCAAGATCAAGGAACGTTTGGACGCCGGGGAGCCGATGCCCGCGTACCTCAAAGACCATCCTGTCTATTACGCCGGGCCGGCCAAGACTCCCGCCGGCATGGCCTCCGGCTCCTTCGGCCCCACGACCGCGGGCCGGATGGATTCCTACGTCGACCAATTCCAGGCGGCAGGAGGGTCGATGGTGATGGTCGCCAAGGGCAACCGCTCACCGAGTGTGACCCAGGCCTGCAACAAACACGGCGGCTTCTACCTGGGGTCGATCGGCGGGCCGGCCGCCCGCCTGGCCCAGGACTGCATCAAGAAAGTCGAGGTTCTGGAGTACCCCGAACTCGGCATGGAAGCGATCTGGCAGATCGAAGTCGAAGACTTCCCCGCCTTCATCGTCGTCGACGACAAGGGCTCAGATTTCTTCGCGTCCATCAAGCCCGCGACGTACTCCATCGGAAAACGCCCAGGACTGTAAAGTCTCGCTGTCCCGCTCCTATTTTCTCCTGAGCACAGGACGCAGGAGGGTGACACCAGCTGCCGCCAGGAGGAGGGCCAGTGCCAGCCAGATGGGATCTGTTGTCGTGGTTCCACCGGTTGGGGCTGTCACGGTCGTGAGGTCACCCGTGGCCGGTACGGTGAAGGTCTGCGTCACCGTACCCGATGCGGCAGTGAACACGATCTGATGAGCACCAGTGGAGAAGCCTTCAGGGACACTCCACTGGAACGACACCTGGCCCGCGGGGTCAGCGATGGCAGGTTGCAGGTCAATCGCCTCCGAATGAATCTGGGCGCCCACCTGCTCACCGGGTACGAAACCCGAACCTGTGAAGGTGAAATCCCGGCCCGACGGCGCCGATTGGACGACAATGGTCAACTGCTGTGATGTTGGTGCGGCAGCTTGAGTCGGCGTCGGATTCACAGCCGATGTCGGATTCACAATCGGTGTTGGCGTCGGTGTTGGCGTTGGTGTCAGCGTTGGAGTCAGAGGTGAGGTCTGGGTCGGCTGCTCAGTCGGAGACGGATTCACTGTCGGAGGTGCGCCCTTGGTCGGTGTTGGTTTTGGGGTGGGTGCCGGAGTCGGATTCACAATCGGCGTGGGCGTCGGCGTCGGTGTGGGGGTCGTGCTCGCTGTTGGTTCCGGGGTAGGTTCCGGGGTCGCAGGGGGTGTGATACCGGCACTGTAACGCAAGAGTTCCTTGCCGTCGGCAGACAGGACCAGCGCATCGCCATCCTTCGCCCATGACGTCACCTGACGCAGCAGGCTCAGGTACGTCAACTCGCCCTGCATGATGGTGTCACCATCCTGCTGATCGGTTCCGAGGCAAAGCATCACCGTGCTAATGACCTGACTGGGCGTGAAACCCGTGTCTGTGATCGTGACAGACCCACCGTACGAGTTGCACGGCGCAGCTCCCCCAATCGCGCCATTGTCAATCAACAAAGTGACGGGCCGGACCGGCACGGGTGAGGGATCACTCCACGACACCAACGTCCACTGTCCATCGATAGTACCAACCGGCGTCGCCGTCGTGGTCGACATTGGCGCGGGAGTCGGCGTGGGAGTGAGAGTCGACGTGGACGTACTGGTTGGTGTTGGCGTCGGAGTCGGAGTTCCGGTCGTTGTCGGCGTGGGATTCTCAGTCGGCGTCGGTGCCGTTGTCGGAGTACCGGTTGACGTGGGAGTCTCAGTCGGCGTCGGTGTAGGCGTGGGAGTCTCACTCGGCTTCGGAGTCGATGTCGCAGTCGCGGTTGGCGTCGGCGTTGGGGTCGGCGTCGGAGCCGGTGTGGGCGTGGGTTCCGCTGCTGCGATCACGGCTGTGGCGGGGTCCGATTCATTGCCTGCAGCGTCGGTTGACGTCACCGAGATAGTCTGACCTGCCGTGACAACGTTTGGCGTCGGAATCAACCATGTACCATCCCATGAAGCTGTCGTGTCAGCCAGTACCGTTCCACTGGCATCCTTGACTCGGATCCACGTGCCACCTTCGGCCGTACCGGAGATTTGATCGAGATCGGCCACTTCGACCACGGGAACGACCGGGACGACGAGGTCCAGACTTTCCCATACTGTGTCGGACAATTGACCGTTCTCATCGATCGTGACTGCGGTCAGGTTACCGGATACCGCATCAGTCGGGGTCGGTATGTTCCATTGTCCATTTGCATCGACTGGAACGTCGACGGTGTTTTTCTGACCATCGGCCAGAGTGTACTGCAGCTGTACTGTTGTGCCAGCTGGGGCTGTGCCCGAAATCTGAGTTGCGTCGAATACGAGAATCACAGGGGCAGTCTTGTCAATGAAGATCACCGACTGGGAGATGGCATTGCCTTGGCTATCCCACTGCACAGGTTGGCCGTCCACGGAAATCTGCACGCCCTGCGCCCCCTTGGAGGTCGACGAGACGCTCAAGACTGCCGTGCCGTCCTGTGCTGTGACACTCGGGGGAACAACCTTGACGGCTGGATCATCGGGGACGGCAGATGCCGTGAAACTACCCGCTGTGACCGGATTCAGCAGCGGACCATCGACTTTGGTCACAGTCACGGCATTCGTCTCCACGCCGTCCGACATAGCTCCATTGCCTGTTTGCTGAACTGTGTACGCTCCGGAAGAGACAACGGTGTATGACACGGTCTGATCGGCTGAGCGCACATCGTCGCGCACTTCACTAGCTGTCACGGTGACTGGCAGGGTCGTGTTCGTTCCCATCATGACATTGAGAGTCGCTTGCCAAACACCATCAGATCCCGTTGTCGTCGAATTCGACGTCTGGGCTTGTGGAGAGGAAACGTCAATGGTTGTCCCTGGATCGGCTGTGCCCGTGATGACGGTACGAAGCGTGCAGCCCTGGTATCGGGCATCATCGCAATTCATCGGCGCCTGGACTTGTTGATTGTCAGTTGGAGCAGTGATGACAGGAGAATTGGGAGCATTGGGATTAGCCACTATCAGGGATATCTCGGCTCGGGCATATCCGAGGGTACCGTCTGCAAAGACAATGGGCGATCCGCTCACGACGATATCAAAAGTGCCATCGGGCAGAGCTGAAATGATGGTACACGACCATTGGCCTTGGTCGTCTGTGGAGGCGCCACACCCAGACACTGTCGAGTCCTTCACGTCAACAACGACGTACTGATCCGCTATAGGCTGACCGTTCAGGTCTGTGAGCGTGCCAGAGATGGTCGGGGTTCCTGTGGTCACCGTTGTGCCATCCGGCGGATCGACCGTGAAGATCGCAGAGTTGGGTGGAGGATCCTGAACGAGAGTGACCACCCCAAGACGCGCCTGATGGGTGTCATCATTGACGGTGAGGATGCACAGTCTCGTCGTCAGTGGATCACCCGAAAAATTCTCGTCCAGTGTGACCGAAGGACCAGTTGGATCATCGCCTGTCACAGGGTCGATCCCCGTGCCAGGGGTTGCTTCGATAAACGAGGAGCCATCACACACCTGGGATGAGTATTCGTTAACCAGGGAACCAGCAATCCATCTTTCACCGGCCTGGATGGGGATAGGAACATTGACTGCATCGCCATTGCCTGGAACATGGTCAACCGTGCCGAAATCTTCCGCAGTCGCCGTGAGGGGGACGCATGCCTGGAAATCAGCATCCCAACCAGTGGTCACCACCGGACATGTCGCCGGGGAAGAGCCTGAGTACGCCACATCGAGATCCGCGTACTTGTTGAAGATGGCGACCTGAGGCCAGTACGACTCGAAGGGAATTGTCACTCCCATGACGGTCGCGGAATCGGGCGACAGACTAAGGGGCTGATGAGAATCGTCACGGAATTGATTAGCCTTGTCATTGGCACAGGTTTCATCGCACTGGGGATCGGAGGCCTGGGCCTCAAGCTGGATCATGCCGGCAATGTTCGCGTTTGTTGTGAAGACATCGGCAGGGGTGAGATCCTCGCCGGTGTCCAGATGGACATTGAGCGCATCGGTGCCGAGCAACCCATTATTGCTGAAGCAACATCCCATGGCAACTAGCTGTGTTGTCAGTGACAGCACATTGCCAGAGTTGAACCCCACCTCACCGGATAGGGTGGATCTGAACATGACTGGAGGGCCGACCGTTGGCACATCGTCTGGTCCGGAGCAGCTTTCGGGCACCGCACCAGGAGTATCACTATCGACAATGTTGCCATCTTTATCTTGATAGACGAAGTCTCCGAGAGCGTCCTGCTTAGCCCGGAACTCCTGGTTGATGGTGTCTTGAACACTCGCATCTTTCAATCCAGACACCTGAACACGGGTCACCTGGACACACCCCAGCGGACTCTGAAGCATCTCCACCGATTTGGTGAACGTGAGCGGATTCACCGCGGCAGTCTCGTCCAAACTGGTCAGACCGTTCGGATCGGGCGGCGGCGGGACAGGCAGCGGAATCGAGGTGTCGACCGGGACGTACCCAGCATTGAGGGCCGCTTGTTGCCCATCATGGCCCAGCATCGCAGCCGCCAGTTTGCGAGTCGGACTATCCGGCGCAGCCGCTTTGTTGATCACAATGTAGTACGCCGTGTGCAGCGGATACGCCCCCGAACGAATCGACTCCGACGTCGGAGCCACCCCATCCACGCTCATCAACTTGATCTTGCTCAACTGCGGATTCGCCGCCAGGTCACCGTACATCTGAGTCACAAAATAGTAGTACGAATACCCGAGCGATCCACCACTGCCATCGAAGCTGCCCACCGAATAGACCAGGCCAAACATCGTCGGAATCTCCAACACTGGCGCGCTCACCATCGGTGTGCCCTGCATCACCAGGTCCATGATCCCGGTCTGCGACCCAGAGTTCACCGGACGCTGGTACGCGGTGATCGGCTGATCGGGGCCGCCGACATCCTTCCAATTGGTGATCTTCCCCGAATAGATGTCGCGAATCTGGTCCACCGTCAACGAGTTAACCGGATTGTCCACATTGGTGAGGAAGACGAAACCCTCGTCCACCACCGGGATGACCTCCAGATCAACCCCGGCCGCCTTGGCCGCCGCCAACTCGTCATCGGACGGGCTGGTCACCAGGATCAGATCCGTCTTACCGTCGATCAGATTGTGGTACGCAGAATCGGTCGTTGTGAAATTCACATCGTCCTGGGTCACCGTCTGACCGGTGAACGCACTCTGGAACGCCGCCCCCAAAGGAATGGTCGCCGTCGACCCGTCGACCCGGGGATACGTGTCTGGGGTGAACAATGGTTGGCTCGATGTCACGGTCAGGCCCCCATTGGCTGGCGCATCGGGTGCCGCCAGGGCGTACTGCCCCTGGGAGATCATCCCGAAGACAAGGACAAGTGCTGCGAGAAATCCGGCTGACGCCGACCCTACCCGGCGAGAATTGTTGGTGAAACGACGTATCTGACTCATGATAACCCCCCATGCCGTACGAGCGCGGGTTCGCTCCCCTACGACAGTAGCCTTCCCTTGCATCATATATCGTGATTACAACTTGTCAATGGGACTTATCAGACATCCGAGCGAGATGAAATATATGCCGAAGTCATTCGACATTTTTTCTCCCGAGTAGGGACTATGTGAATTTGTTCATGGGATGATGTGTCCCCCCGCACGCAAGAGTTGGTACCACTCGCTGCGGGTGAGCTCAACCTGGGAACCGGCTGCAGCTTCGGTCAATCGTTGCGGGTTGGTCGTGCCCAGGACAACCTGCATGCGGGCTGGGTGGCGGGTGATCCAGGCTGTGGCGATACCGGTGGGGGTGACGTCGTACTTGTCGGCTAGTTTTTCCAGGACGTGGTTGAGGTCGGCGTACTGGGGATCGTCGAGGAAGACACCGGTGAAGAAGCCGCTCTGGAAGGGCGACCAGGCCTGGAGGGTGATGTCGTTCAGGCGGCAATAGTCGATCAGGCCCGAGTCGCGGCTGATCGACTGGTCTTCTGAGGCCATGTTCATCGCGATGCCCTGGGCGATCAGGGGAGAATGAGTGATGGACAATTGTACTTGGTTGGCGACGATGGGCTGGCGGACAAACTTGGTGAGCAGCGAGATCTGTCCCGGGGTGTGATTGGAGACGCCGAACTGGCGTACTTTGCCTGAATCGGCCAACTCGTCGAACGCCGCCGCGACCTCCTCGGGCTCGACCAGGGCATCAGGGCGATGGAGCAGAAGGATGTCGATGTAGTCGGTGTTCAGCGCCCTCAGGGACGCCTCCACCGCGGTCACGATGTGCTGGTAGCTGAAATCGAAGTACGAGCCCAAGTCATCGCGGGCGATCCCGCACTTGGTCTGCAAGACCACCTGCTCGCGCTCGGATGGCGTCCACTTCACGGCGTTGGCGAACCTCTCCTCACAACGGTGGTAGGCACCCCCATAGATGTCCGCGTGGTCGAACACGGTGATGCCTTGGTCCAGCGCCGTGTCGACCAGCGTACGGATCGCGTCATCGGACAGGTCGGCGATCCTCATCATTCCCGCCACGATATTCGACACGGCCAGCGTGGTCCCGGGCAAGGTGAACGTGATCATGATGCTTCTCCTGTCGGCCAGATTTGCTCAGTCTAATGGTCTGGTACGGGAAGCGTCAGTCCCGATCTTGACCTTCGTCAATGATTCAGGCTCGAGTACGGAAGAAACGGACAGCGAGGATTGCCAGACCTGCCAGCATGAACAGTGCCGCCAATGCGAGCAATGACCATGTGTTGGCCGAGGTACCGCCGGTTGGGGCGTTCGTCCCACCGGAACCCGAGGAGGGTACGGTGAATTCGGCGGATGTTGTTCCGGAGGCTGCCGTCAGGAGGATCTGATGGGTGCCGGCGGGGAATCCGTCGGGCATGGTCCAGGTGAAGGTGACTGTGCCCGAAGGACCGGCCACCTGGACGGGCAGGTTCACGGTGTCTGACTTGACTTGGGCCAATACCTGTTCACCGGGGTCGAATCCGGTACCCACGAAGGTGTACGTACGACCTGAGACGGCGACCTTCACGGTGTGGGTAACCGTGGATTCGGGAGACGTGGAGGGCGAGGGGACCGTGGGGGTCGTGGCCGGTGTCGGCCCGGTGGTGGCGGTGGTCGGCTGAGTCTGTGCAGTCGACTCGGTCGTCGGTTGAGTCGGCGTGGTCGCCTGAGTCGGCGTAGTCGCGGGCTGAGTCGGGCCGGAGGGCTGAGTCACACTTGTCGGCCCGGTCGCGGGCGCAGCAGGACCCGTCGGGGCCGTCGTCGTAGCAGTCGGTGTTAGAGGTTCAGTCGCCGGTGCAGCCGGGCCGGTCGGAGCCGTGGCCGGCGCAGTCGGACCCATCGGGGCCGTCGTCGGCTCAGTCGGCGTCAAAGGTTCAGTCGCCGGCGCAGCCGGACTGGTCGGAGCCGTGGCCGGCGCAGCCGGACCAGTCGGTGCAGTCGTCGACGCTGCCGGACCAGTTGTCGGCGTTGCCGGACCAGTCGAAGCCGTGGCTGGCGCAGTCGGCGTCGAAGGTTCAGTCGCTGGCGCAGACGGGCCGGTCGGAGCCGTGGCCGGCGCAGTCGGACCGGTCGGTTCAGTCGTCGGTTCAGTCGGCGTCAAAGGTTCAGTCGCTGGCGCAGCCGGGCTGGTCGGTTCCGTGGTCGGTTCCGTCGGCGTCATGGGTTCAGTCGTTGGTTCAGTCGGCTCAGTCGGGGTTGTCGGAGCGCTGGTCGGCGCGGTCGGACCAGTCGGAACTGTGGTCTGGGCAGTCGGACCGGATGGCTCAGTCGGACCCGTCGCAGTCGTCGTCGGCGCCGTCGGACCGGTTGGCGCAACCGTCGGCGTCGTCGGGTTGGTTGGCGTCGTCGTCGGCTGGTTCGGCGTAGTGGGTGCCGTGGTCGGTTGATTCGGTCCGGTTGTTGGCTCAGTCGGGGTGGTTGGCGCTGTCGTCGGCTGATTGGGCGTTGTGGGTGCCGTGGTCGGCTGATTCGGATTGGTCGGTTCGGTGGTCGGCTGAGTCGGAGTCGTCGGCGCCGTGGTGGGCTCGGTCGGACCAGTCGACGTTGTCGTGGGCTCGGTCGGCGAGGTCGGAACAGTTGGCCCGATCGGAGCTGTGGTTGGTTGAGTCGGAGTCGTCGGAGCAGTGGTCGTTGGCTGAGTCGGAATCGTGGGCGCCGTGGTCGGCTGAGTCGGAATCGTCGGCGCTGTCGTCGGCTGAGTCGGAATCGTCGGCGCTGTCGTCGGCTGAGTCGGAATCGTCGGCGCTGTCGTTGGCTGAGTCGGCGTGGTCGGCGCTGTCGTTGGCTGAGTCGGAGTCGTCGGCGCGGTGGTCGGCTGAGTCGGAGTGGTCGGCGCTGTCGTTGGCTGAGTCGGAGTCGTCGGCGCAGTGGTCGGCTGAGTCGGAGTCGTCGGCGCGGTCGTCGGCTGAGTCGGAGTCGTCGGCGCGGTCGTCGGCTGAGTCGGCGTAGTCGGAGCTGTCGTCGGCTGAGTCGGGGTTGTGGGGGCTGTGGTTGGCTGAGTCGGTGTGGTGGGTCCCGTGGTCGGGCCGGTTGGTGTGGTCGGGCCGGTTGTGGGGCCGGTCGGCTGGGTCAGGATCAGGGTGGCCGTGGTGGCGGGTGACTCGTTGCCGGCGGGGTCGGTGGCGGTGACGGTGATCGTCCCTGCCACAGCCTGGGATGGAGTCGGGATTGACCAGGCCCCTTGATCATTGGCTGTTGTTGTACCCAGGATCGTACCGGCGGAATCCTCCACCTTGACGGTGCTGCCGGGTTCAGCCGTGCCGGAAATCTGGGTGTCGTCGGCGTGGCTGACGACCGGGGCGTCGGGCACATCCACGTCGAGGGTGCCAGTCGTCACAGACGATTCACCGGCGGTCGGGTCGACGGTCACTGCCGTGATCTGGCCGCTGACAGCGTCTTCGGGCGTGGTCAGGATCCAGGTGCCCTGGGCATTGGCCAGGGCGGTGACCGACTCTGTGCTGGCGACACCGCTGGCCATCACGGGGTATGTTATCTTCACCTGTGTCGCGGACGGGGCCGTACCGGAGATGCTCGTGGCGTTGGCCACAGTGAAGATCGGGGGAACCAGGCTTGTCGGCCCGGTACTGCTGGCGGTCGGATCGACGGTGAAATGGCCCTCGACGACAATCGGGTTTTCGCCCACGGTGACGGAGACCGATCCGTCGGTGACGGTGGTGGGAACCACATTGCCGTACGGGTCGTACACGGTGACATCATCAGCGCCGACATTGAGCGAGACTTGTTGAGTACCGGACTGTGACCAGACGACGTACACATCGGTGTTCGTGCCGGAGCCGTCGAATTTGTCGACATTCAGGTTCGCCAAGCCGCTCAGGTTCGTCCATTGCTGGCTGCCAGTACGGCCATTGGTCATTGTGGTCAGCTGGGTGAGGGCGCCGAATGCCGGTTTGGG
>Ga0123354_10013301_pt1 | contig 12763 bp, 15 predicted proteins | sample TergutLab28metaG_2_FD_97872 | JGI IMG/M metagenome (GOLD analysis project Ga0123354, IMG submission 97872) | Labiotermes labralis P4 segment gut microbial communities from Petit-Saut dam, French Guiana - Lab288 P4 | ecosystem: Host-associated > Arthropoda: Insects > Digestive system > Gut ...
AGATGGAGACCTCTGTAACACTGTGTGTTTACTGCTACTGGTGTGTATAAATGGTTTGCAGAATTACATAGCAATATGCACGTTAAGCACTGGTACTGGTGGACTGTGCAGCAAATAACTTTTATAGTTGTAGTGTGTCAAGCAAGAGTCTGACTCTACCACAGTCTGTTGATATTTGTAACTGTTTCAAGTAGGTGCTGCAGTCTGTACCATGACATGTACTACAGTCTTTGGCCTAGCACATAGAAGATTATCTATGCATGTAAACAAATTCTGTTCTGTTCTAATGACAGCTCCAATGCTCCACATTCATCCACATTTTGGGACTGATAACAGTATGTCCATTTTCATTTGCAGTGCCAACAGACTCAGTTGTACCCACCCCATGAACAGCATGTTTATATTGACCTGTTACATCCTACCCAGGAACAAGTTCAATCTTATTTTAAATTAGTTTACAAATGTATCGATTTAGAATCTGAGATTGCCATGGCAACCCAATACAGTTATGTCTGCCTGTCAGTGGGTGACCGGCTGCTGATGCTCCAAAAGACCACAGTGCCTTCATCTTCAGGAATCGGAGAATCCAATTAGACTGCTTGACCTGATCATGAAGGCACTACAATACTTTAATATGTTAGATGCACTGTTCAAGAGTTTAAATAAGAGGACACACAAAGATAGGAAATCTGGTGTGTTCTTGTCTTAAGAAAGGAATGTATGCATATGTATATTCAGACAGAGCAGCAGTAATTGCCTGAGAACTTGGCAGCTTTGATCTAAAGCAGATCAAAATGGCATATGTTAATATGCAAAAAGAAATACAGGTATTCTAACCACTGTGAACTGAAGTGATGATTTCAAGAGGGTCACTTTTTAAGATATATGCCCTGTAATGCAATTGTGTGTGTGTGTGTGTGTGTGTATATATATATATATATATAAAACATGTATGAAAATTCACTCTTTACCGTTATGCATGGTTCTTGAACTTTGCACACAACTCACATTTTACATTAAGTTCCACTGTACAATATATCTATATAGAGTCCTGATGATGGCCCAATTTTCAGACTGAAAGATGCAGCCAATATAAACAGAACTGTGCTAACTATACTTTTGTTATGAATGTCACCAAACACAAAGGGATGTCCCATATTAAGACTAGAATATTAAGGTCTATAGATGTTCAAAAACTCGCTGTTCTTACCTTACCTTATAACATCAGCTTCAAAACATAATGACACTCACACACTGCTGTCAGTGCATTATTAGTATTTGCCTTTCAACATCGTGTCTAAGCTCCACTGAAACACTGCCACGTCGTCAGCACCTGCTCATCCCATTCCCTCAACCTGCCCTGTATCATGGTACATGTTTTTCATCAATGTACGTGTTTAAAAGGTGGTGCTGTTGGGAACATGGCTTGTCCCCTTCTAACCACAAACACTGGTCTTTCAGCTGTCCAGTACATTGTTCTGTTTGTACTTACAGTAATACATCAGTGGATTTTCCAACTCTGGGCAAGGAAATCCAATGGACCGAAAGTAATCCAACATAAGTCTTGTGCCGCCAGTATAAACAACATCTCCCAGGCAGAGATAGGCCACACGATCCAGAAATGGAAACACATCCGACCGTGGCTTTTCCATAGTTAAAACCACTATTCGCCCATACTTGCGTGCATGGTTTGAAAGAATGGAAATAACAAGATACGTGTTCAGAGGATCCAGGTCCCATGTCGGTTCATCTAGCAGAAGCACAACTGAAATGCAAAACAATGAACTGTAAATTACAATAAAGGTAAAGATAAAGGTTAATTTGACCCTGTGCATGCCTTGAAAACATACAGTGGCATAGAGGTATAGCTCCATTCATTCCTAGTCCTGCCACTTGATGAAGGCAAGTAATCAGCTTCGTACCCCAGCCACTGTACCACCGGTACAGCATGGGTGAGCCTGAGACCTGGTTGGTTATGGAGAAGAGAAAACCTGTTGTTCCACCCAGGAATCAAACACTGGGTTGTTCAGACTGTATTGCAGTCACTATACTGACTGTGCTACCCTGCCACCAGAACTGCAAAATATTTAAAATTAAATTTCTTGTGTCAGATATCTTTGTTCCAGTGTACTCTGACAGTCTGGACACAGTGAGTAGTGTGTGGGTTTGAAGCTATGCTGCTTTTGAACGGTCGCAGTTGGACCATGCACAGAAAAAAAAAGTGAGAAGGAGATAGTGGATGCTGAGTTTGTTCATTCTTCTATTACGATTTTACCTCCAACCCACTTTTCATGCACTGTTATTCACCATCAACATTTTATGTCACTTGACAGCTTTATTCTGGGGTCAATCACTTCATCCTGTTACTGATGTTTGCCCTGTGGGTTACAGCTTCTTACTGTACCTCTATGTGTGTTTGACTGCCTTATCCTGACGCTGAAGGTACTATCTCAGTTCAGTCAGCAGTCATGTAACCATGTAACTGTCCATAATACCTGGGTCTTTTACAAGCTGCACACCAATTGCCAGTCTCCGGTATTCACTCTGTGTCAGGTCACCAACTGCCCTATTAGCCACCTGGGTTAGTGCCAAGTCTGCCATTACTTGCTTCATTCTTGATCTCTTTAGATACCATGACACCTGTACAAGCAAGTGCAGCAGTGCAAGAAACAAGTTGAAATTCATGTTGAGATATAATGAAGCTTACATCAGACATTCCATCAGTTTTATATGCAGAAGTAGTGATAAATTTTCGATTTACCTTCAGCAGTCTAATAGACAGTGGATTCTCAGTGTTTATGATTGAGACTGATAAAGCCATGATAAATATCAAAATACATTTTAAATGGAAAGTGCTTATTTGGTTCCAGGGAATTGTGGAATGCCAGTAATAGAAATAAAAAATAACATAAAAAAGCATACAACTTTATCTTAGCAATACAAAACAGTATTTGTGCTCTGCAGTTAGGAACCACAAAAATAATCTGCCTCATTTAATGAAGACAGAACTTGACTGAGATGGTGATCTGTACAACACCAGGACAGTGGGGGAAGCATTTGTCAGAACCAGTCACAATAGGCAGAATGTGACAAAAAGTTGAAATCCCGAACACCAAACTTCAAAACTTTTGAGACTATTGTATAGATAAGAAAACATACTTGTCTATCAAGTATGTGTCCCACAGTCATGCCGGTATCTATAATACCTCTCTGATCATTCAAGCTACACACAATCACTGCAGAGGGTTCACTATTCTGATTAAAGTCTCAGTTCCAATAATTTTACTTTAATTACATGAGTGAATTTCAGTTTCGTTATTCCTGAAAGTGTCAGCTACTGTACACTGTAGTACTGCCAAGGACAGCATAGCTGCTGTACACTGGTACTGCCAAGGAGTACATAGCTACCGTACACCGGTACTGCCAAGGACAGCATAGCTACCGTACACTGGTACTGCCAAGGAGTGCATAGCTACTGTACACTGGTACTGCCAAGGAGTACATAGCTACCGTACACTGGTACTGCCAAGGACTGCATAGCTACTGTACACTGTGGTACTGCCAAGGACAGCATAGCTACTGTACACTGTGGTACTGCCAAGGACAGCATAGCTACCGTACACTGGTACTGCCAAGGAGTGCATAGCTACTGTACACTGGTACTGCCAAGGACTGCATAGCTACCATACTGTGGTACTGCCAAGGACAGCATAGCTACTGTACACTGTGGTACTGCCAAGGACAGCATAGCTACCATACACTGGTACTGCCAAGGATAGCATAGCTACCATACGCTGGTACTGCCAAGGAGTGCATAGCTACCATACACTATGGTACTGCCACGGACAGCATAGCTACCATACACTGGTACTGCCAAGGAGTGCATAGCTACCATACACTATGGTACTGCCACGGACAGCATAGCTACTGTACACTGGTACTGCCAAGGAGTGCAAAGCTACCATACACTATGGTACTGCCAAGGACAGCATAGCTACTGTACACTGTGATACTGCCAAGGACAGCATAGCTACCATACACTGGTACTGCCAAGGACAGCATAGCTACCATACCCTGTGGTACTGCCAAGGACAGCATAGCTACTGTACACAGTGTTACTGCCAAGGACAACACACATCCTGGGCAAAGAATGCCCACTTATGCTTGCTACCAGTACAAGATTGGAAAATAAACTTTCAAATTTTATTTCCATCAAAGCATGCAGCAAGTTTACAATAAGAAGAGTTTATAAGAATGAGAAAAAGCCTGATAATGTTTTAGGAGTAAATCAAAACATACTGGCTTTGAATAGAACTGAAAACCACCAACTATCAGTATAAACATAATTTAAGATATTAACAAATGAAGCTTCCAGTGATCTTAGATTTGAAGTGACTTTCTCACTTGCTTGAGATAACTGAATTGGAACATAAATATTTCTTGATTTTTCCAAATTTATATCATGCACATACATAAACCAACTTCAGCTTTTATTGCACACATTATACGATTCCGACAGGTGTCTAGTAGTCTACAGAGGCATTGTAACATGGCAGTATTTCTAGGTATAATATTAAAGTTACAATAACATACAATACATGTTATAAAATCCATAGTTGTTAATCAAGAACACATGAATCTGAATTTTACATCAAGAAATGCCAGCATTCTGTTCTGATGTAGCTACATGTGATGACACTGAATATGGGGTTTTAAATTTGGTTGAACAATCTGTTCCAAGAAATGGCTGGTTCAAAACAAGATTATGAATTATTATTAAAAGTAACACCACAAATTAAGTTTACAATGTTAGCACAATCACTATATCATTCTTAAACTTGTTAAATTGTCCTTTGCATTTGCAGTTTATGCTCTAGTATCAATTATTAACTGAGTTTAATGTTGTGTAATGTAGTATTATGTTACAACACTTACACACGCAAGCTCATTTAACATTGTTCGTTGAACTAATGTGAGTAAGACATTGTTTCATTATTGATAAAGGTATTCAAAACAAACACTCCTTATGAGAATTGAAATATGATTACTGCCCTATGCAGCCAAGAATTATCACTCTTTCTTGATAATATCACAAGTGTAATGAGACGTGCTGTTTGCTTGGATCCCCTATGGATACCACACACCACCTCTGGTATTAATGCCGACAGAATGAAGTCACGTTGTGGAGTGAGTGACTCGTAATGCACTAAAGTAATTTCTGCCTTTTGCAGTAATAGTTAATGTATTGTAAAGTCTTGCACTCCCCTTTGTAGATACGAAACGTAAAGCGAATTGTAAATGCGGAGCTGGTCCTTCGCGATGTTCGGAAGAACGCTATAGAACTGAAGCCACGCTAACTCAGACAAAGGAAAGAGACGCTATGACGTCATGTTCCCGCTATAATCTCGCTCCCAACGATATACTGTGTAACACTTACATACAAATTAAAGTAACAAAGAAAAATAGCAATTTAGTTATTAAAAATTTGTCCTTAGCGTAACAAAATTAGAAACAGGCGTGTCAGAAGTGTATAATATGTGGAATAAAATGCTGCAGTTGGTATCTGTGTATGTGCCACTGTGTCAGCCACAATATAAAGGCAGTAGGTGTTAATAAACAAAACCTTAGAAGCAGTTGTAATGTGACCAGCATAGTGCAGCGTCTGCTCTACTGTCAGTCCAGGCAGCAGGTCACACTTGTGAGTGACATAGCCACAGTTTTGCTGAAACAGTCTCAGGGACATGTGAGCGCCATTTAGTAGGATTTGTCCTCTGGTGGGGCCTTGTGCACGACGAGATATTACTTCCAATAACGCCCTTTTTCCACTACCTGAAATTGTATTAGTACAATTTAATTGCTTTCAAAAGCATAGCATGTGTAGAGGTTACGCACACACATGCAGTAAAAACACGTTAGAACTGTTCATACGTTGAACTTCTTAAAACTTTATACAAAGGCATATTTTAAATTTATATTGTATTATACATAAAATATCTCACTGGTCAGAAATGTTACTGTTGGACATGTTGCAATGAAATTAGTCACTGACTGATTAACTGTTCATTACAGTTTGCCTTAGCCTTAGCATTGAATTGTAGCATGGCCCAACTTTCAATTGCTCTATTTCTGTATCAAACACTTATACTTCATACAGTTAATTAGAAATGTTCAAATTAATTACTTTATATCAAAATGTCCCCTGAAAATTGTGCGTATGTGTGTGTGTGTGTGTATGTACATATACTCCAACCGCACCATTTCCAGTGGATTCAAACATTCAACTGGTGAAATCTTCAATGGAAATAATTTGACACTTAAAACTTTGAATGAAGAATGTTATGTGAAGGAAAAACTTAAACTGAGGAACATTAAATAATGTTTCTGCTGTAACATATTTTGAATCTTGTCCTTTGTTACTGTACAGTTGGTAGCCCTTTCTGCACTGAGATGTTCACCACAAGGGTGCGCTTCTGTCTTTTTACTTTTTTTACATGGCAAATTACAAATCCAATTGCAGAATGCTGCAGATGGTTCTTACAAGATTTCAAGAAATGGCAGGACAATTTACTGCCATTCATAATGCTTCACACCAATGCTGTACTCCAAAAATGTCTAGTATCAAAGTGACATTTCTTGTTCCTGAATGGAAAGTGTCTCAGTCACACGAAAGGTCATCTCAAAGTTATCAAAATATACCACTGAGATTAAATGCATTGCAAAAGAAAAATTTTAAATATGTTTGCAGCTGCCGCTGTAATGACTGCTGCTAAGCTGTTAACAATTATCTGTTTCACCTTTTGAGCCCAGTACAGCAAGAACTTCTCCTCCATGAACTTCTAAGGACACATCTTTAAGTATTACTCCAGTTTTTACACTTCCCATCAGTCGCTGGAAACACGTTCCAGGCTCCACCTGAAAATAAAGATGACATATGTTTGTAGGACAGCTGAAATTGGTTGTGATGGTCATAACAATACACCTCAAATCCAGCAGTAATCAATTCATGTTTCAGTATTATTATTCAAAGACATTACTCAATAATAAGCCCAGACCCCTACTGGGGTTTTTCCATACACATTACATATCATCGTATTCAATATTTGTAATACAGAAGTATAAAAATATACAGTAGTGGCTCAAGCTTGTGAAACTCTTGTGTTCAGAATTTTGACCTTTCCTTATCACCCATTTTAATAGCACTGTTTTGACTTATGTTGCTGGTTCAGAGGAATCAGGATGTGACCACGTGGCTGGCAAGTTTGTATCAAGTGCTGTTGCTAAGATCACTCACAGCTCAGTCTAGCTCTATCTTCTATTTAGTGAGGGTGGTTACTTCTGTGCTGTATGGAATGACACTCTCCTTCAATCATTTTAATTTACATATGCTTCCAAACAGTGTTTGTAGTTAATTAAAAGTAAACTGTCATGCTTTTTGTGCTCTGTGAGGTAATTTTATATTTTTAATATAGATATTTCATAAGTTCTTGGAACCAAGTAAGCAGTTGATGTTGGAGATGTATTCCAGATGTTTGTGATGGTATTATCAGTCCAGCAATCAAGAACATTGAGAGACTACTGTATTCACATGTGCAGATTACTCTGTCTTCTTGCTTTCATAAAAATATTCACCACATCAAGTAAATAGTGCTCAAACATTCATACAAGATACAGTACCAACCTAGAATTTCAAATTTTAAATATAGATTGAAATGTAAAATAAATTATATTTGGTTCAAAAAGTCTTAATTTTTTACATACTAGATTTTTAATTTGATGAAACTGTAAGTAAAATTAAGTCAAAACTTTAAAGAGTTGCATAGGCTGCATTACTTCTTGAACCAAACACTTTATATAGCAGTTTCTGTTCCTCTGTGAGCTGGAATTTTGAAACTCAGGCTAGCAGTACTGCCAGACTCACCAACTGTACTTGAAACTCAAATGAAACACTCTGATAGCAGACAGTGTAGGCTGTGTGTGTAAGAAATGGATCGGGTCCTTTGCTGGATTCAGATGTGACAATATCATTCCTGGCCAGTGGCTGCATAAACTGAACCTCTTTCAATGTCAGGTTTTCATACATATGTTATTTAAAAACAATGTCAGTTGCTTACAGGCTATGCAATGGACAGTCCAGGGTTTAAATCCCAGGGTGCAAGCAATTTTTGTCTTTTCAAAAATGTCCAGACTGGCTGTGGGGCCCAGCCAACCTCCTTTTGAGTAGGTATCATGCATTCTTTCCTGGGGGTAAAGCAGCTGCAGCGTGAAGTTGACCACTTGCCTGCACTAGTGCTGAGGTCAAGAATGTGGAACCACAGATCAACCCTTCATGGTGTGGACAGGGACATCTTTACATTTTCACCTTTGTCAGTTATGAAGATTACGTAATGTCGGTAGGGGATGAATCAGTATAAATTATTGGTGGAATGATACCAAAAGGGGAAAACTGGTGTACTTGTGGAAAAACCTATCCCAGTGCCAATGTCCACCACAAATTTCACATGGATCCTATTGGCATCGAACTCGGGCCTCAGCGGTAAGATGCCAGCGATTAGTCACCTTAATGGTGGCACGGGAGGCAGTCGTTCAATGTGCTTGTATGTGGCTTTTCTTTATCTTCCATTAATTGCACTGCACTTATTTATTTCAAATGCCTGTTAAGCAATAACATCACAGTAAACTTTTCCAGGTGAAGCAAAGCAGCCAAATCCTGTGCAATGAATGGTTAAGAGGAGTCGTGATGTTCTAATTTTTCAGTGTTTTGTCACTATAAGTGGAGAGATCACATATGTTCTTCCCTTCACACTTCTTTCTGTTCCAGATCATACAAAAGCACACTGAAATCTAAGCATCTGAATTACATTTTACATGCAAGTTTGTGCATTCTACATGTACATTTTGCAGTCACACTATAGGCCTACACCAATTATATACCAAAAAAAATGAATTTGCCATCTGTGAGGATATAAATATTAATTATCTTGATAGTCATCATAAAAGACAACAGTTAGATACTTTTTTTAGCTATGAACAATCTAAAAAGTACAATTAATTTTTCTATGAGAACTGTTAATGGTTCAAGTACTGTGATTGATAACATTTTTATTGATTTATCAAGAAATTTTTCAATAATTCCCCCCATCAGTGGGTTGTCAGATCACAATGCTGAACTACTAACATTAGAAAACGTCACTGCACTGATACAAGAACTCACATCTTGTTATGTTGGCAACATCAACAGCTTCACTCTATGTGAATTTTAATCTAAATTGAGTACTGAAAGTTGGGGGGATATTTTTGAAGGATCTGACACAAATGTTACATTTAACAACTTTTTAAACATTTACTTAAATATTTTTCTATGCATGTTTCACTAAAAGTAAACTTAATTCCACACTCAGATATAACCCATAGATAACTAGGAAAAGTAATGTATCTTGTCATAACAAAAGAATTTTATACAAGAGCTGTAGGGGAAGTAATGACACCAATATCAAACTATGATACAAAAGATATTGCAAGATATTAACATATGCTATAAAAACAGCAAAAAAGTATTATGACGAATTAATATCAAAATCCAAGAATAAAGCAAAAACTACATGGAAAATTATAAACAAAAGAATAGGAAAGAACAACTGACAAAATGATATTAAGTCCCCAAAAATTAATAATACTATAACAAATATGCCACTAGAGATAGCCAACACTCTTAATGACTATTTCTTAGCTGTTGTGCACACTGTTATTGAAAACATAAAAAAAAATTATAACAATGATCCTAGGAATATCACAAATCCTTCCAGTTATCACATGATTAACAACTTTTCAGCACATTTCCAAGAATTAATTGGAACTATTCCACAACTTATGAAATTAATAAGATTATCAAATCCCTCAAGACTAAAAACTCATGTGGGTATGATGAAATCCCCTTAAAAATTGTAAAATTTAAGCACCCCTTTTATCATTTCCCCCTTAACCCATATTTGTAACAAATCCCTGTCCTCAGGTGTATTCCCTGAAAGACTACAATATGCTACATAGAAACCTGTCTAAAAGAAAGGAAGCAAACTTCTCACCACAAATTATACGCCAATCTCTCTTTTAACATCCTTTTCTAAGATTACTGAAAAACTAATATATTCAAGATTACATAAATACATGCACTAATAACTTACTAGTCAAGGAACAATATGGATTTAGAATTAATAGTACCACCAAATCTGCATCTTATAATGAAACTGGTGAAATATTAAAAGCTATGAATATCATATTTTCTGTTCGGAGGAATATCCAGTGACCTCGAGAAGGCCTTTGACTGTGTTAACCATGGAATTCTAGTAGATAAACTAGAGTTTTATGGATTTAGTGAGAAATTTCTAACTTTGATACAATCTTACCTCAGAGATAGAAACCAAAGAGTCCTCATTGACAAAATTAATGCATATGATAGTGTTTCTTCTAGCTGGAAAAATGTTACAAATAGGTTCTTTAAGGTTTGATCTTGGGTCCATTACTTTTTCTCACTTATATTAATGATTTACCCAAAATAACAGATAAAGATGCTAACGTTGTGCTATTTGCAGATGATCCTAGCATTATAGTCACTAACTGTAATCAAGGGGGACTTCAAACAGCATTAAACAAAACACTCTGTTATAATCTCATGGTTTGAAGCCAATTTCCCATTACTCAACTTTAATAAACCATATTATTTAGAATTCAGAAATAAAAACTGCATGACACTACATTAAATATTAACTACTTTAATATATCTGTTGCTAACATTACATATGCAAATTTCCTGTGTTTAGTGATTGATGATACTGTAACTGGGGATAATCATACTGACCAATTAATGTACAGATTGAACCCTGCATGTTATGCAATAAGAGCTGTAAAAGCAATGTTGGCAAGGAAAGCTTTAAAAATGCTACATTTTTCTTATGTACTGTACATTGTATCATATCCTGTGGCATAATTTTGGGGGTAACACCCCTAATATTATTATTAAAATACTCAGAATGAAAGAGAGAAAATTTAAGAATTATAATGAATTTTAAGAAAATGGATTCATGTACAGAACTGTTTAAAACAATGGAAATTTTACCTTTCTATTCTCAGTACACATTTTCACTTTTATTGTATGTGGTGAACAACAGATGTTTATTTACAAAGAACTCAGAAGTCCATCACCACGCCACTAGATCTGCTAATAATTTCCATCTACCATTTACTAATTTAACCAAATACCAAAAAGGAGCTCATTATGCAAGAATTAAAATTTTTAATCATCTTCCTACCAACAAAATGTGTAGCAAATGAAATACAGGTTTTTAAATCAGCCTTTAAAAGGTTTTTTCTTTCGAACTCATTTTATTCCATTGAGAAATATTTTAAGTATAATAAAAAATATATATTCCAGATTGTTATGTTTTAATGTTATAATTAATATTTTATTATGTAATCATAATTGTATTCTGTAATTTGACAGATACATTGTGTCATCACATTATACCTATTTCCACGTCCTTCAGTTGTACCTTTAAATGGATAAACGGAAAATAAATGAACGGAATGGAATGGAACAGCCGAAACACAGTTTGGCCCTTTCAAGACCAAGTGAAAGTACTTTTCTATCCAGTCTTACTCTTCGAAGGTTGCAAGCCGTCACCCGTTTGTCCTTTTTGTTAAGACTGGCGAGTACAGCACTGGGGAAGTGATACTGACGGGGTACAACCGAAATACTGAGAGAAGAACCTGACCCAGTGCCACTTAGTCTACCATAAATCTCACACGGACTGTCGTGGGAATGAACTCGGGAGTTCGCGAAGAGAGGCCGGCGACTAACCGTCTGATCCATCAATCTGAACGATATTTCAAGAGCGAGTCCGCATCGCGCAGAAGACACTAGACTCCTCGATTAGAAAACCAGTCAGGTAATGATGTACAGAAAAATAATCGCCGTTTGCCGAGATCCACAAAAATCAATAAAAGCACTCTGGTAGCAAAACGTTGATCTTTTTAAGTTGAACGTTGTGTACCTTAAGTAACTGCAGGGCTGTAAAAAGTGAAATGGCTCTAAATCCCCACACAGGGTCCACCTTATGTCAACATTACTTGACGAAGTAACAGAATGCGTAGTGGTGAACTGCAACATAACTTATTCCAAATTTTCCTTGATATTCCTCACGTACCTGGCCTGTGTGAAACACGTTGCATAACTCCAAGGTGTATTCATTTCGAATCATAGTTGATTCCAGTCAATGGAAATGTGGTTACATAAAATACGTTTTAACTTGCCAATACCGCAAGCGCCAGGCCCAAAATCCACTTCTCAACCTAACATCCTCTGCAAAATCTGACGGAATGTGACGACGACTCGCTCCAACATCGTTCGCTCAAAGAACTTGTGTAGTTAGACATTCCACTGTTCAGTGTTGTGCAGGAATGTGTACCGGGTTGCATACATTCCGCAAGTCGTCCTCGATATGCACTGAGTCAGAACTTTGAAATAAAGCATTGACTGCTGCTGCGTGAGATACAGTTCTGTTCTTTGTCACTTGTTATCCATGTGTGCGTATTGCTAGGGGAAAACTGTAAAGGTCGGTTGAGTCTAGTCCACATCCATCTGTTCCTAGGTCATAGAGGTGGCCTCTTTGTAATATTGGTCTCCGTCCTGGTAACTTCCAATTGACGAAGGGGGGGGGGGGGGGGGGTGGGGCCCGGGGGGGGGTGTTTTGTGTGGGGAAACCCACAGATA
>Ga0123354_10013303_pt1 | contig 12762 bp, 10 predicted proteins | sample TergutLab28metaG_2_FD_97872 | JGI IMG/M metagenome (GOLD analysis project Ga0123354, IMG submission 97872) | Labiotermes labralis P4 segment gut microbial communities from Petit-Saut dam, French Guiana - Lab288 P4 | ecosystem: Host-associated > Arthropoda: Insects > Digestive system > Gut ...
CGCACCGTACACACGACCTACGCAGCTGCTCTCAAGACCACCACCCATCCAAAAACTCGGTGCAGAAAACCATACGCTGCAACTCAACATCTAATGCTCCTGATGATGGGCGTATGTACCCGAAATATGTCGAGCTAAGAATACATCAATAAAATTACCTAGTTGCATCAAGTTGGCATTTCAAGTTATTTCACAAGGAAGATGCACGGTCAAACAACCCTCATGTTCACATTAGTTTATTTTATCTCTTGTGTTTTCCAAACGGCTGTCTAAACGTACGTATTGTTTCTTACTCAACTGACCGTATTTTCACAATATGTCAATAATTTTTATATATTTCTGTTGTAAAAAGACTGAAACCCGGCTGTTATGCTACTGCCTGATTGCATAAAATTCATTGTTAACACATTTCCCTATTTTGTGACGTCGACACGCGTAATATCATAATTTCAACATATTTCTTCCCTGTAAAGAATTTTATTGAAATTAATAACTGTTCATGACCCTTGCTGTGACACCATTATATTCACGATTGCTCCTTTGTGATGTTTAATTCATAAGTGCGTTTAAACTTGTGTAATAGAACCAACAAATGCACATGTATAGAATATATTTTACCGCATATTACTAATTACCAACGTGTTGTTATTGCTTTTGCGGTCACCGTCAGGGTAGCACATGCGATCGAAAGCTATTGGTAATTAATAAAATGTGATAGAACCTATTTTGTGCACGTGAATGTGCTGGTTTTATTACATAACTTTGCATATCCCTAAGGCACGGATATTCAACATATGAAGTTCATGACTGTGTCTTTATTTCTTCGTAAGTGTAAGGCAATGTAATTATAGGGAACAACGCTGGTATTAGTTACTCAGTATTTGATACAAGGCAAAGCAATAGTCTGCAGCAAATTCTTTCAAAGTTGTGCGCGCATCTGTGACAGAATTCATTATACTTGTGTGCCTTTGTATATACCTCACTGATGACGACCTTTTAGAGGTCAAAACATGTAAAACAGACATTAGTGACAAATGATTATTTATTATTGATTATGCAGTTTGTTTGGATCAGATGCTCTATAAACAATCCATTGCACGGAATATGGATTAAGTTAAAATTGCTAGTATTAACATACGTATAGTGCATGTACGTGTGTGTCCATTTTAAAATAAAACCAATATTCATTTTTGGTGTTTGACGTACGGATCTTCTCGTTACTTGTCGCACATTTCTTGTGTTACCCAAAACCACACATACAAGTTTCTTTTTATTTATGTGAGAGACGTTGGCTTCGTGTATTTTATACCTGTTAACCACACACATTTGATGCGTTAAATCGGCTTGCGGCATTAGGCTGCTAAGAATTAAAGCCGTATAGGCCTCCCCTTCTGCGTGCTTTATTTTCATGAGCTACTTACGCATATCTGTGCGCACTTTTTGTCTGTATTGTACACGTTTTTGTACAAGTATTTATGTGATCTACGTACATAATTTTTGTCGTGGATTTTACATATTTTCCCATTTTTGCGTCCTTGAGCCATATATTTACGTCCGCTTCATTTGCGTGAGCTAAATGTCATCTTATTTTGTATCTCTGAGCCACACATATTTGTTTTCCCCATATGCCACGTACACTATACTTGGGTAAATTTTTACCAAGCTACATGACGTCATATCCTATAACACAGTAATCTTCATGCACGTTTCTTTGCAGGAAGAAACTCGTGAAAACGTGACGGTGAGTGACCTGAGTTTCACGCCCACAACAGACGATGACGGGAAGTCGATCACGTGCAGGGCGGAGAACCCCAACATCACAGGGGCCTTCCTGGAGTCCAGCTGGAAAATTGACGTGGTTTGTAAGTCACTGCTTTACGAACTTTGACTTTCGGCTTATCACTTCCATCTCTGAATTAGTAAATTTACCGCTACTGGGGGGGGGGGGTGTCTACCCAGTAGAGAAGCAGTAATTTTAAACTCATAAAGTATTGTGTAATTTCTCTTCTTATCTCTAACAAAACACGTCACGTGTATGTTACAGTGGTCGGTTGGCTAACTGTGGAAAATAGTACTGTGATTGAGAAGAGGTTTTAGACTACGAATATATTCTTTCAGTTAAATGGCGTTCTGTCGAGTGTTGAAGCTTATTGAAGGTTCATAAAAATTATTTTTCCTTTACATTGTATCCAAACTTGAGTCCGAACAGTCGATCCCTAATTTTGGATCAGACATAACGCGACACTTAGAATCAAACATGATGTAGGAGCATTGTGTTTCTAAAAGTTGCACCCTGTCGTGCACTATGTACACTACACCGCACTTCGCACGGCATATCTGGACGTGGTCTTTGCAGATCATATAGAATCGAGACCGACAGTTGTATTCAACATCCACATATATATAAAAACAATTAAGAACTTGCAAATATTGCTGTTTATGTTACATATTTTAGTATTTAATGTCATATTACTGTTATATACCAATGCTATCAATTTTATGCATTTTAGCATTTTAAGATCTTGATCATTATTGTAAGGAGGAGCAGGAAAAATATATTGGCATGTTGGCTTATATACGTTTGTTCTAATGACTCCCTGATTGTGGCACCTCTGTGCCCAAACATGTAGGAGTCGATATGTGTCATAAATGGTGTATTGCGGAGTGACTTTTTGGGTTGTATATTTATTGTAAGAACATGCACATTATGAATAACATAAAATTTACAGTGTAGATGGTTCGGCCGGTACCTAAGTTTACAGTGCATATATTCGGCTTACTTATTTTAACTACAATAGGAACATTTCAGATACAATTGTACTGCTGTCCAACATTTCAGATACAATTGTACTGCTGTCCAACATTTCAGATAAAATTGTACTACTGTCCAACATTTCAGATAAAATTGTACTGCTGTCCAACATTTCAGATACAATTGTACTGCTGTCCAACATTTCAGATAAAATTGTACTGCTGTCCAACATTTCAGATACAATTGTACTGCTGTCCAACATTTCAGATAAAATTGTACTACTTTCCAACATTTCAGATACAATTGTACTGCTGTCCAACATTTCAGATACAGTTGTACTGCTGTCCAACATTTCAGATAAAATTGTACTGCTGTCCAACATTTCAGATACAATTGTACTGCTGTATTTCAGATACAATTGTACTGCTGTCCAACATTTCAGATACAATTGTACTGCTGTCCAACATTTCAGATACAATTGTACTACTGTCCAACATTTCAGATACAATTGTACTGCTGTCCAACATTTCAGATACAATTGTACTGCTGTCCAACATTTCAGATACAATTGTACTGTTGTCCCATTACTTTTACCCATTGTCCCCGTCACAAATGAGACATTTATCATGTCGTAGGACGAGCTGTTATAATTCTCACCGACACCTGCCCGTAATCACCGGGTCACAGGTGTTTTCACCTCGCGATCATCTTTAAATGTGTGGCCGCCAAAAATTGAATTAGCTCTAGACAAATGTGATGATCGCACCGCGATAGACAGAGCAGTATGCAAGATGTTCCAAGGTTTCGTTAGTTACGTAATTGTACAATATGTAGTCTTGCCTTCTGTCAGACGGTCGTGTTTTGGATCAACACGACCTGAATCTCATTCACACATTATATTCCTTTGAACGAATTGCATTATTTTTTGTGTTCGAAGTTGCTGAAAATTAATTACAGATCGTAATTTCTTATAATGAAACCCAACGAGATGCACTATTTCTCATATTTATTTGATAAAGTACTCTACATGTTTCGGACATGTCCACTGTCCATCATCAGGAGCATCTCAACACTGTATACACGCAATAGTTATTTGTAATTCTAGTTCTGTTGGTGTCTGCTAGCATGTAGAGTACTTTATCAAATAAATATGAGAAATAGTGCATCTCGTTGGCTTTAATTATAAGAATATATCACGTTGCACGGTCGTCTGAATGTCAAACATACAATCTTTTATAATATTCTTACGTAACTCTTAACTCAGTGGTTCAGACTATTTGACGAATTGTTTACTATCCACCATAAGTCCAAGAATTTGCATAATTTGGGTTACCCAGAAGTTCACAACAACCATCCATTGGATGTTATTATGAACTATTTGGAGTCAGTCCACCTCCTCATAAGTTGTTCCATAAGATCCATTATCATATTATCGTCATATCTTTCTCCCTGTTTTCTGGTGTCTGTCCTTTGCTTTTACTATTATGTTCGGATTTGTTTGACGAATTTCTCATCTCAAGCTTGCGTCTTACAAAACTCCATTGTTTCCTTGTTCTAATTATGTTAACAATTTGTTAATATAATTGTTTGTATAAATTATAACTTGAAGATAATCTGCACTAGTGACGATGTTAATAATGTTTACTGTTTTGCACTTACCCCATCGTACGCTTTAAAAGAGCGGTGCTTAACCACAAGAAGATCTGTAGGCTCCTCTCACAGATTGGCATCTGAGAAAGATACCCGTGTTATTACGGTAAACTATGGCAAATACGTTTAGAATAACTGACTGGTAGATACGAACCAAGTACGTTGCGATGTAGCAGTAAGACACGCTCGATGCTGAGCTGAAAAATCGGTTTATTTCCCTCATGAAGCACATTCTGTAATACAATAGGAAGTGCTAACTTTATTCAAGATGGTAGCCATAAATCTTCTCGGTGCAAGTATCGCACTCATGCGGAAATATTGCGAAGTTATGGGACAAGTCTTCGTTTTATCTCCGAATGGTAATATAAAACAATAAAATGCTAGGAATTTGTAAGAAAATAGCAGTTACGTCTTCAAGTGAGAAACGTTTGTATTACAGATAACTTCTTTTTATTTCAGCGTCTTTAAAAACTGCTTGTTCTGTTTAACCGTTTGGAGAGGACGAAAAAGGGGAAAATCGTAGAGAGGCTCTCTCAAGAGGAATGCAGAATAAACTTTTAGGTTGGGGCAAAAAATAATTATAATACTTTTTAGCTTGGCTACTTCTGGTGGTTGTGTGACTTGTAAATACAAGGAAAACAGAATGAAACAGCCCCTCTTCGTCCGTAATTGGATTCTCAGCGCACCGTCCAATTGTAAGTGACGTAAGCGACCAAATTCTGGTAATTAAAGAGGATTATGTCTTTTCTTTGCCTCGGTCCAGATGCTCTGTCTTTGTTCATTATTTTTCCTGGTCCCACGCAGACTAAATTACGGGAGAGAATTTTAATTTTTCTGCTGAAGTTTTTTTTTAATTCGAACAAGCAACTAACTTCATGGAACGGCGTCTGTCTACAGAAGCTGGTGTTCCCCCAGGTATTTAACAAATTGTCTCTTTTAGGAAACTCGAATTTTCATTATTGTGTTCACATTTCTCTCCTCCCCCTCTACTGCCCCTTCACCCGCAACCTCTGTAGGTGATATAACACAATACATACATTTGTATGTATTGTGTTAAATTTTTCTTTACCTTTTTTATTTTGGGTGTCATAGGAACGTGGAACGTTGAATTTTCTGAAGTTTTCCTTATGTCTCTTTATTTAGTTATATTCATATGCTGGTTACAACTGGAAGGTCGCGGGTTTGATTCCCTATGGAATCATTGGGAATTTCATTAACTGAATTCTTCCGACCTCACTATAGTCCTGGTGTCGACTCAGCTTGTAACATAAGTGATTATCAGGGTTATCTCCTGGGTGTAAAGGCGGCCAGTGCCTGGGGCTGACAAACTTACCTCCTTCATGTGCCGACTGTCTAGGAGTTCTGGAAGCCACATTCTCCCGGAGTCCTAAGGGCCATAAGGGATAGGTGTATGTATGCTAGTAAGGTAAAGAGTAAACACTCGGAAGAAGCTGAGTTTACGGACTAGCACGCGGGGACAGTTTGATCGAATTTCGGTGAGACAGTTACCATTTTGTTCCAGAGTTATTCCACGCCATGTTGGAAATTCTCATTCATCAAATCCTGTAAAAGAAAAACACAAATGTAGTTGTTAACACTTCGTGTAAAACACAGTGTGTTGCTGTACACTGACTGCTCATCTCGTGCAGTGACGAACAAAGTACAGAACGATGAATGGATTGAGTGCAAGCATTAAGCGGCTTTGCTTTCGTTGAAGTAAAGCTCAGTAATTTACCTGACAACTGACAGAAATAATGATACAGCTAATTTCACACCAGCACACATAGCCTTAGGACTTTTTTTCACGTTTTTTTCTTTTTTTATTTGATAATTTCCTTAGGATATTAGTCGAACGATGAGTACTCTTATAACCGTCATAAGCATGGCAGTTGATGTATCGAGATTCACAGTAGAAGGTTAAAACGTGTACTTCCTTATTTGGATACCCCAAATTAGGATTTACCTAGAGTCCAAATTTATCTCTTGGCTGCGGTTTTAATAACTTATCAAGCATCTGGAGTTCCAGACAAACTTTTGGATAACGCTGTAAAACAGTACACGAGAACTACTAACTTCTTTTCGTGATATATATTATAAATGTTGACGTTTTGCTGACCGTGCATCTCAGTATATTTATCTCAGTATTTAACCAACTTGATGCACAAAATTTGTTTCACAATAAGTTTTATTTCATGCCTCTAAATGTTTCGAGCACCATGTGTTCATCATCAATTTTGACCTCCTGATGATGAGCACATGTGCTCGAAACATGTAGAGGCATGAAATAAAACTTATTGTGAAACAAATTTTGTGCATCAAGTTGGTTAAATACTGAGATAAATACATTACAAAGTCACTCTGTCAATCAGCAATATGCAGCGTGTGGGTCTTCGGAAATATAATAATCACACAGATGAGCAATAGATAACAGAGAGTTTGATAGTGACTTTGTTGTAAAAAGCTGGTAGCTCTGTCAGTAGTGACCTTACATGTGGTGACCTTTATAAGCAATAGTCGTTAGTTGTTACACGGGTCACGACTGCTAATTTTCGTTTTGAACATTGCACCCATAAAACGGTCGCTCAAATGGCAACGCACCGCTCACTTAAACTGTCCGGGTTGCAGCTCTCGGAACATCAAAATGCGACGATAGGAACGGGACTTCACCTGTCTTTGTCCCTCTGTCTTCTACTTTCCTTGTCCTTTGATTCTTTCTATCTTCTTTCTCTTCCTTGTGACATTCATGACTGTTTGCTAATCGTTTTCTATCCCGTTACATCTTGCCCGCATTCTATGACCCATTGAATTTGAAATTTTCGTATTTGTTAGAATCCACCCAAATACACTCAATAATTTTGAATCTCATTATTCGCATTACACACCGTTGCGCATTTATTTGAGTTCGCGGGTTCGATTCCCGATTGTGTCCTTCTGGCCGCACTATGGCCCTGGGGTCAACTCAGCTTCTAACATAAATGAATACCAGGAATATTTCCTGGGGGTAAAGGTGGCCGATGCTTAGGGTTGATAACCTAAAAACCATTGTGTGCCGATTTTCTTGAATTCTGGGCGTATCAACTTCCTAGAACCCTCAGGGCGTGTCCAGGTCTGTACTGAGATTGGTTTTTCTTACTATTTCCATTTCTGTATCTGCAACGTGTTTCGGCTTATGTTAAAGAATCGTAATCAAATAAATATAATAGGTTGTGTGTATATGAGTATAGAATTATATTTGAGATTGGTATGTATGAATCTCTTAGTATATAATATACACAAACGGCAGATACTATATTTGTTATAGTCTTGTGTTATTCATTAATTTTAACTGTGTGTGTGTCGATTAATATGGACGACTAACATATAAGATTAAAAACATATAAATAACAAAGGTGACAAGCTTGCATGTTGTGTTCAGTCTTTGCTACGCGTGAAGAAGTAGGCATTAGGTTGCAGCATCCAACCACACATGAGAAGTCGTCCAATGTCGCTGTTCTAAAAACTTTTCCCCCCGTGATTCTAGATTTTCAAGTTTCATTCTGGAGTGTTCATATTCTACAGAACTATATATATTTCCATATTTATAAAGATATGTGGTACGTGGCTATAAAAGTACTGCTAAGCAGTAAAATGCATCAAGTTAACACGTGATCCGTGTTAATTTTGTCACTTATAATAAAACCAACTCGATGCACTAATTTCTCAATTTTATTTTTGGAATGAAACTCTACATGTTTCGGGCATTTCCTCTGTCCATCATCAGGATTTTTGCACTGTATACACAGCAGCGGTATATGTCATACAGGTTTGCTGACAGCTTGCTAGCATTTCCGTCCTGATCCTGCTAGCAAGCTGTCAGCAAACCTGTATGACATATACCATTGCTGTGTGTACAGTGAAAAGCGCTTGATGGTGGACAGAAGAATTGTCCGAAACATGTAGAGTTCCATTCTAAAAATAAATTTGAGAAAGTAGTGCATCTAATTGGTTTTATTATAAGAACATATCACGATTCACGGTCACCTGAGCGTCAAATTAAGTTTTTCACATCTTGTAGGGAAACTATAGTCATAGAAGTTAAGTATTTGGATCTGTAATATGCGTGGCATAAGAACAAAAAACAGTTATTTGAACAAACGAACGTGACACTCACAGGTGCACTGGATGGCGCAGAAATGACTTGACACCACTAGAAGCAGCAAGTTCAGAGAATTGTGTGAAGTGGCATTTGTGCCACCTTGTATGTTAATACTCATTCACGAAGTACTGGGAATATTAAGATACTTTCCGCCCACCTAATTCTCATAGACAACAATGCACAGTGCAGCAACTTTCCATCACGTACCATCTAGTACAATTGTATTCCAGCACTTAAGTACAGTACAGCGTGATTCAAAAAGATGGACTCAATTTCATACTTCTATATTTTCTGAACTATACAAGGAATGTGAATGATCTACATAACATTTGAAAGAGTAATCCTATATTTTCAAATCTATTGCTAGAACGCTCGTCTAGCATAGAGCCGTGCAGCAGCTTCAGTTGAGAGCAAAATGGCTACGATGCAGTACAATATTTTTCCGTTCGTGAGTTCATTAAAACTCAGTCGGCGACTGCTGTGCAGCGCGCGTTTCGTCTACGATTCAACATTCAATCTCCAACGAGGAAGAACATTTGTCGTTGGAATCACCAGTTTGAGCAAATAGGCTGTCTGTATAAAGGCAAAAGTTCCGGCCGACCACGTGTATCAGAGGAGAATGTGAGACGATTTGAAGAGAGTTTTGAGCGTAGCCCACGCAAGGCAACCCGTAGAGCGAGCAGAGAACTTGGAATACCGCAACCAACTGTCTGGCGTGTGTTGAGGCGCCGTTTACTCTTCAATTGATTCCATCTTTTTTAATCACCCTGTATATCTGTAACAGGACAGTGTCTTGGAGAATTATCCTGTAGCCCCGGGTCTTCTTCAGTTGCAGATAATCAGGTATGCTTGTCACTTTCAAGATGGGCTGGCGTCACACATCTTCCGTCCAACGCCCCCACTGTTTACTGACCCCTACGTTCCGAATCCCCCACACCCACATAGCAACAAATTAAATGTCTCGCACATTATTGGATGGAAGGATGTTGAACCAATGCGACATGTGAGACGCTACTCTGTCTTGGCTACGTGACGTCATCTCTATCAATACGCCGATTATTATGTGCACTATCATCAGCATGGAATATTAAGCTACGAAACGTACCTACCAAGATATACGGCATGTGGCACCATATTGTGACGGAATTATACCCGAGAACTTCTTTCCACTGCGCAACAGCCCCTAGTGGGCCAAGCTGTCCACACTGTCGAGGCTTCACGATCACACTCAGTAACGCCACACTCGTTAGGACTCCTCTGGACGAGTGATCAGTCAGTCGCAAATACCTCTACGTGACAACACACAACACCCCTGGCGGGATTCGAACCCGCAATCCTAACAAGCGAGCGTCCCCAAACCCACGCCTTAGACAGCGCGGCCACTGGGATCGGTATAATCAGGCACAAAGTAATGTAGCCTGTACCAAATATTAAGCCTGTATATATTCTTGCCTTAATTATCAGTCTTTCAAACAATACTTTTTTTAACATCTACTTTATTTAACCCTAGTATTCAACAAGTATTAAATATTAGACCAGCCTCGTGGTCTAGTGGTCAGAGTCTCTGACTACTAATCATGAGGTCCCGGGTTCGATTCCCGGCTCTACCGTTGGAATTTTCCCTGAAGGGGAGGATTCCCGCGGTGACCATGGTCTGGGTAGGTTAGTAGAATTTAGGTTTAAGGGCCCTCCTGGCGCTACATCTTCCTCTATCACCACTCACATCATGGGGACAACGTAACTGCGCCTCATGGGCGTCCCAAACTCAGAAGTCGGTTACACTCCCGCCATGCCCAGGAGGGAGGACCACCAAGTCCACAAGGACATGTGGTGGCATTGGACAAAAAAAAATTATTAAATATTATGACTTAGCGTCTGTGTTTTTGTGTCAGTTGCCCGCCTTTGCTGCACGTTCTGTCACATCACCTGTGGCGTGTCGGGCTGTGTTGTAGGTTTCGTGTTAATCTCGTGAAGGGCACGGAATTCGGAAATAACGTGCTTGAGTAGAAATGGGCGTTTTAACTTTCGTAACAACTTTACCTGAAACGTTTCTCATTCTGCGAAGAATGCAGCACGATACTGTCATGAACGTAGTTAGGCCTGCATGTAAAATTCCTCATATTTTTGCACCCTTTAAATAATCTTGAATTTTCTCCTCAGCCTCCAATAAAAGTGTAAGAAGATGCATACAGTAAGGGCACAATTTTTCCATGCGTAGGGACTACGGACGGACTGGAGGGCAGATATGACGAAGCCTATAGTCGCTTTCCATAATTTCGCGAAGGCGCCTAAAATTGCTAACCTATGTAGACTCCAGTTGAAATACGATGGCACACGGTGACGCACGGGAGGAGAAATGAAGAGGAAACTGGCGAATGGTGTGGGAAGCCAGTACTCTTCACACTACCTCGGAACATGGTGTGCGCTTATCCAGCATTACTACCAATGATGCGCACATCTCGGCTGCTAGTAGTCCACTGAACTGACGCCCCTGCCGATTTAAATGGACTCATATGTTTCGTCGAAAGACGACAACTGGTTTCTGCGCGTGTGCCATCACATTTCAACTGGCCTCTACCAGAAGCTGTGTACTGTTACCCTAACAGTGTCGTGGTCATTACAAGGCGTGATGACATATATGTATCACCATTCACGAACTAAAAGATTTTCAATAACACTGCTATCAACAACCTTAAAGAGGTAATAAATTACTGGATCCGCAAGTACGATATTACAATATTCGAGGATAGTAACGACATTAATTTTAAAGAAACATTTTTTCGAGATATCTACTGGATTTAACTGGCTTAGGTTAGATTTCACTCGCGGGATATTTTAGACATGATGAAATCTTGTGTTGTATGAAGGACGACAAATTTGTTTGAGTATCTGCATAACTACGTACCGCCAGGTTTAATTTCTCACAGCGTTTTTGCGAAATATTCAATTCGTCTGGTGTTTTCCGCGGTGTTGTTGGGTAAATGGTTCCCTGTATTTCGAAGGCCTGTAAGACCTTCATCTATATTTTATTACTGAACTGCTCCATTCCGAAGGTGGAGAAACTACGATCCTTCAAAACGGCAGGAGCTCTGAGCACAACGAACCACCATGTAATGGCATAGTGCAAACTAAACAATCGCTCACCAGTCTGGATCATAATCAACCAAACATACCTTTATGTACATCACTCCACAGAACAACACTACAGACAACAATTTTTTAATTGTAATATTTTATATTCAACAGTGTTTGACCATTTAACCGGAATTTTAACCAAAACTATATGCCTAACCGTGGAGTGATCCCGATACACACTAAACATTTTTGTATTCTTGTACTTACCACCCTAAAGACGGACACACGATTGGCCGATACATGTCGGTTGTTCCTATGTAAAAAAATTAACATTAAAAGAACCGAAGTGCATTTGTTGGTCTTTTTAATTAATTTTATACATTTAATTAATGTAAGAAATTTGGCACATGTCAAACTGCGCACTTTGTTCTGTGTTTAGGGTAGGGTCAGTTAATTGGCACGGCGATCTGTAATTGAGTTCTGTAAGTAGCCGTTCATTCACTGTTTAGGAGATGCTTCAACCCAATGATAACCAGCGACCTGAAATTTAGTGACAGTTGATGACAGTGGCAATTAGAGACTTGCAAATTCTAGTAGGAAAAGATTTTTAACATTTAAACTTAGATATATAGAACTATAATTTTGCCTGTTGTTTTGTATGGGTATGAAGCTTGGTCGCTGACATTGCGGGAGGAAAGGAAACTGAGGGTGTTTGAGAACATGGTGTTGAGGAGAATATTTGGACCTAGGAGGGATGAGGTAACGGGGGAATGGAGGAGATGGCATAACGAAAATGATTTGTACTCCTCACCCAATATTGTGCGGGTGATAAAATCGAGAAGAATGAGATAGGCTACGCACGTGGCGCGTATGGGTGAGGAGAGGGGCTGTATAGGGTCTTGCTGGGGAAACCGGAGGTAAGGAAACCACTGGAGAGACCTAGGCGTAGATGGGTGGATAATATTAGGATGGATCCCCAGGAGGTGGGATGTGGGTATATGGACTGGATTGGGCGGGCCCAGGATAAAGACAGGTGGCGGACGCTTGTGAGTGCGGTAATGAACCTTCGAGTTCCGTGAAATGCGGGGAATTTCTTGACTAGCTGCAAACCAGTTAGCTTCTCAAGAAGGACTCTGCACCATGGAGTAAG
>Ga0123354_10013306_pt1 | contig 12760 bp, 9 predicted proteins | sample TergutLab28metaG_2_FD_97872 | JGI IMG/M metagenome (GOLD analysis project Ga0123354, IMG submission 97872) | Labiotermes labralis P4 segment gut microbial communities from Petit-Saut dam, French Guiana - Lab288 P4 | ecosystem: Host-associated > Arthropoda: Insects > Digestive system > Gut ...
AGGAAGGAGGGGAGAGATTTAAATGAGAAAACGTTAGCAGCGGACAACGGACGCTAGCAGTCCAGTGCGAAGTCAGTCGCGTACGAGTGTGGTGTAGGTGGGAGTACAGAGAAGTGACTGTGTTATAATGTAGCCGATCATTTATAGTACAGTTGCTTCTTAGGATTGCTGGCGTAAGTTACGGACGGTTCATGGCCATGCGTTGTAAGTTAATCTGTCAACGTATATTGAGGACCGTTGGTGATAGGAAGGAGGGGAGAGATTTAAATGAGAAAACGTTAGCAGCGGACAGCGGACGCTAGCAGTCCAGTGTGAATTCAGTCGCGTACGAGTGTGGTGTAGGTGGGAGTACAGAGAAGTGACTGTGTCAGTTTCGTGGAAACGATCTAATTGTTTCACTGTATATAGCACTCCATTATTTTATATCAAGAATAAATTGAGTAAATAAAGCAAGTAAAAAAGAAATAATTAAAACTATATGTGATTCGGTGAACCACACCCGTTTCCCCGAAAGAGGATCACCTACCAGACTGAGCGCGTCGGGACAACAAAGTTATGAAGGGTGATCGTGCAGAGTATGGATCTGAGTGCCCTCAAACAGCGTAACACTCACACCAGTTTTCATGAAAATCGGTCAACATATCAGAAGTCTGAAATGGGGTATACGCAAAGAGACAACTCGGTAGCCTAAGCTCTAAGAATCGCACAAAATACGAAAACGCTCTTTGAACAAGATTAATAGTTTTTTTATTATTAAAAGAGATAGTAAATATAATTACCTGCTTGGCTTTAAAGAGTAACTACACACAACTTTACCACCATGTCCCTGATATGCATGTCCTCACGTAGTTCCATTACATCCCTAAAGATGGGGACACAAGCCAATAACATTACTGTCACATGACCTGCCGCCATAATTGAGTGGTCCCCCTTCACTTTTTCCGTATTTTCAGCGAGACGTCCAAGCAGCTATTCCGTTATCTGCCTTGTAATCAAATTTAATCCAGTAGTAGCTAGTGACTGAGGACCAACGCTCGGTTTAATTTCAGTTCGCTTCGCTGCGACTTACAGCCCAGGTTTACCCTTTGATCCAGACCACACAGAGCATCTTCTATGATCATACCATGCCAGCTTAAATGGAATGACAGTTTCTATAAACGGTTACTAAGTCAAAGGTTGTCAGACTTTAATACACATTCATGTGAAACTCGACTTCTTCAACGAAAGGAATTATTCCTTTTATATCAATCAAACGACTGACTCCTGTAACACGAAGTGACTTCTTCTTTACGCTAGCAGCTAAGTCCGCCCGTTGCGACTCAGGATGTGTCCCGGGTTTCGAAATTTTATTTATAGACAATTTCACGGGGCATTTTTAAAAGGGGTTTCTGCTCGCCGTGAACCACTTTTAAACACTGAACAATATAAACACACACACATAAGAGGCAATGTACAGATAAACGTAATATTGAGGAGCGTTCGCAAAACCATTCTTGCCATGGAAAAGCAAATACTGTTACATACTCTGAGTGTGTGTCTGTAGCATTAGTTATCCGGCACGTATGGGGCATGCGCAGTATTATATCGTCATTTGTGGGCTGTCCGGCTCTAATGTATTATTCCACATTGTCTTTAAAAGTCATGATTTTGTAAAAAAAAAAAAATTTGAGCATAAAATGTGTGTTTCGATTTTATCAACAAGTTTTTCCTGAAACAATTCCCATTATAATTTGAATTCAGCGAGACATAATCATATATGTACACAGATATTCATGTAAAGTGCCTGTTATTCTTGTGAGATATTAATGAAACATAATTTTCTCCACCGATTTTCGAAAAGTTGAATACCAAATTTCATGAAAATCCGTCCAGTGGACGCCGATATGTGCAACGCGGTCGGAAGGAAAGAGAGGCGGACAGCCATGAGTATGCTAATAGTCGCTGCTCGATATTTTGCGACAAAGCATGAGAACAAAAACGAATCTCGTTCCAACAAAAATTACAATAGTTGAATAAACAGAGACCAATTTGATGTCACTTGCTTCTTTATTTCATTATTTAATGCTCAACATGTTTCGGATGTTAATACAGCCATCCTCAGGAGCTTGCGACTTATTTGTTGAGTTATTTCATGGATTGTATTGCTCTGGTTCGATGTGTGTTGGTGTTACGTTGTGGTTTGGCTGGGTGGTGTGGTATCCGGATGCAGGCTGAAGCACTAGTGCTACGTTGTGGTTTGGCTGGGATGGTGTTGTATCCGGATTTTAAAAAATACAGTACTTTAACCATCCAAGTCAAGTAGCTACTTAGCTGTTCCAGTACGTCAGTACAAAATTCGGCACGTTTGATACGCACGCAAAGATACCAGTATATGACTGAACAGCCATAAGAAGCAAACGCAGTTTCAATACACCGTATTTTAGTACCACTTATGACACAGGATCACACCATATGTCATAAAATCGAGACTGAATTTTAACAAAACACAACTCATATAAAGGTAAAGGTCACCCCATAACATGTCATGAAAGCACGGGGAGAGTCGAGGTATAGATCTGTTCTTTCTTTAACCTCGCTGCTGAATAGGAGTGGAAGGTCAGCGGCAGTCACAATTATGCGTACAGTTTGTACATTTTGTGTGCATATAAGAGGGTGAGACAAATGAAAACCTTAAATATGTTTTATCTCGTATTTTATTGAACACAAAAGATACACAATGACTTCATTATTGGATTTAGTCTCTATTGCCACCTGTCAGCCACTCTTCAAACTATGAGTATCATTGTTGTCAAGTTACAAGACAATCGAGCTGTGGTTCGAATTTTTATCACACTTTTAAGGTTTTCATTTGACTCTCCCACGTAATGTATGTATGTATATATGTATGTGTGTGTGTATGTATGTGTGTGTAAGTATATATATATATATATAGCTGTGTACAGTCTGAAGATGGCTGACGTGAGCCGAAACGTGTAGCTGTGAATGTACCTTACATCACGAAGAGTTACGTTGGAATGCTATCTGTCGGCGTTATATGCCATGCAGTTGTGTTTACATCGAAATCACGTTTCTCAACATTATACTACCCGAACTGAACATACTAATGGCGGGTTAGCATACTGACAGAATAAGTTCTTAATTAAACCTGCCGGGGGTGTTTGAGGAAGATTACCGGTGTGCTGATAAGTCCTTAGCCCGACTTACTTCCCGATGTCGCAGGACGGTATGGACAAGTGCCTTTAGAAGCTAATCTACTGCTCAGATCAAACAATATATGCTTGCTGCAGAATGTCAAGAACCTTTAGAGGGATGAACGACACATTTTATGTTTAATTTCCACGTAAGAATTATCAATTCGGGCTAAGGACTTATCAGTAGCCCTGTAGTTCATGCTTGTCACAGTAGGCGATGTCCAGGCTGAAATATGAACCGGATATCTTCAGACTATAAGTTAACAGAAGCTATCGCTAAGGATAACTACCTTGGTAGGTGGCAAGTATGATTACCATTATGCTTCGAGGGGTTGACTGTATATCTGAACGGAAGCACAGCAGTATGAGGACAAAAGTTTACATACAGACACACATACAACACATTTACAGAGATCTGCAATATCAACCCACCCCTTTCCTACCTTCCGCCCAATATCGCAGTCATTTCAAGCCTGTACTGACTGGAAGTATGAGGACGATTCAGATCCGTCTGTGACGTAAACCAGTGTGTACGGCACAGTTAACATGCAAATGCTAGTTTCCAGCTGTCCATTAACAACTTTCGTTCGCCGGTACTGTATTTACATTCACTAAAACATGACTAGTCATTATCATCATCATCATCACCCACAATTCCGTGCACCACAAACAATAGAATACAGATAACGCCACATTCAACGTACGTGTCTGCCCGAACACCGTAAGGAACTGCATATATTTGTGTTTAAATGCTTTTGAGAGACAGGTTATGTTTAGAGGCTACATCTGTAAATGAAATGATGTTAAAATCAGGCTACAGTCAATAGTACTGACAAATACAGGGTGTTCGAAAGGCCGAGCGCTGGTTGTGTTGGGTTAGTAATAATACTGACAGCGTTATGCCGCTTGAACTTAATAGGGAAATGATTTAGGAACGGAACTACATATGCTAATAAAATGTGTCTGAGATATATATTTTTATCACTAAGTAATTAGAAGACCGGCAACAGTGTGAAGCTATTGATAGCACACTAACAGATATTTAAGTTACTTGATAGCACACCAACAGATATTTAAGTTACTTGATAGCAAACTAACAGATATTTAAGTTTCTTGATAGCACACTAACATATATTTAAGTTACTTGATAGCACGCTAACAGATATTTAAGTTACTTGATAGCACACTAACAGATATTTAAGTTACCTGATAGCACACTAACAGATATTTAAGTTACTTGATAGCACACCAACAGATATTTAAGTTACTTGATAGCACACTAACAGATATTTCATTTACTTGATAGCACACTAACAGATATTTAAGTTACTTGATAGCACACTAACAGATATTTAAGTTACTTGATAGCACACCAACAGATATTTAAGTTACTTGATAGCACACTAACAGATATTTAAGTTCATTCTAATCTGTTTTACTGGAAAATATGCAAAGTAACGAACCACGATAATACATGAATTTTAATTTTCAGTTCTTAATCTCACGACAGAAAAAGAAAAACACGAAAATTTTTGTTTTACCGGGCGGAGTAACCTACAGTGCCCTGTCAAATACACATCGCAGGGTAAATCGGGACGAGATCAATTTCGATCATATGGAATCAAAGCTGATGTATGTATAGGGGTGCTGATAAGTCCGTAGACCGACCAGGAAGGAAACAAGCTAATGTTTCTGTCAGGATGGCGTGAATTTCCTCCTGCGCCTTACCTTGCAGGGGAAAAAAAACTAGACTTCTCGCGTCTCGATGTCGTTGAAATCGCGCGCGTCCCTGACATGCTTCCGAGCTTGTTTCCTTCCTGGCCTGGCTAAGGAATTATCAGAACCCCGGTATACACCGCCCATTTATTAACACACACACACCACACACATATATATATATATGTGTGTGTGTGGTGTGTGTGTGTGTATATATATATGTGTGTGTGTGGTGTGTATGTGTGTATATATATATATATATATATATGTGTGTGTGTGTGCGTGTGTATATATATATATGTGTGTGTGTGTGTGGTGTGTGTGTGTGTGTGTGTGTGTGTGTGAAAGCAACTAAGAACTGAAAACTGAGGCGGCTTATTATTACTGTATTAACAATAAATGCCAGAACATTGTAACCAAGGATTCACAAACAAAGCGACTTACTATTAATGTATTACAACACACCGGGATACTGTAGAGTATCTTTATTATCAGTTTTACACGTTTTAACATCTTATGTATTTTAACAATGTAACATTTTAATAATGCTTATAGGAACGAACACAACATATACTGGCGGTAGGCTTGTACGCCTTTGTTATAATAACTTCCTGAAGATGGCACCTCGGTGCCGAAACATGTAGTTTATGTCATTTTATGATATCAAGAAATGCATTTGTTCGATAATATATTGATTTTAAGCACATGCATGGTAGGAATAACAAAAAGTATTGAAAGAAGTCCCCTCCAAACCACTCCTAATATTACATAACCTATTATCTACGCTTTGTTGAACAAAGTTAATTTTTTCGTTAAGATTTTGCCACTTTAGAAGTCTTATTACCACCATCACGTTCAAACTGAAAACCCGCAGACTAAACTCCACTATTGATGTAACACATCAAAACCAAAGAAATATAACCTTGAAAAAAGTTCACTACTAATGTTATCGAAATATTATATATTATCCTGAAAAAAAAAGAGGAACGATGACCACCCAGTATATGACATACCAAGAAGGGCCTAATATATCCCATTTAAAAAATATCCCATTTAAACTCCACTATTGATGTAACACATCAAAACCAAAGAAATATAACCTTGAAAAAAGTTCACTACTAATGTTATCGAAATATTATATATTATCCTGAAAAAAAAAGAGGATTGATGACCACACACTATACGACCTACCAAGAAGGGCCTAATATATCCCATTTAAAAAAAACCGCTCCAAATATATAAATGTGCAATTCTACGTACGTTTTATGGCCGTCATTCCGTATACACTTACGGCAATGAATCCTCGCCAATTGTAGAGACATCTGGGGGCAATGAATCATACAATTCACGCAGGCGTCATTAGGCTTACATCTGAAGAGGATCAGGGTTTTTAACTAAGCATTCTGGCTTAAGTCTAAAGTAATGACACCGCAAGGTTTTACTAGACCATCAGCAGGAGAGAGAGGATGATTGGCATTCTTGCGGTCGACTGCACTGACCTCTATCGATAATTCACTCGTCGCACAGCACAAGTACGGTCACTCTCCATTGAAACTGGATCACGTGACATGAATTTCCTGCAGTGCATGTGAAATATAATTTTAGGTATTATTTAAAGAATGACAGATAACTAACGGGAACAGAACACGTAGGAGAACGGGAGGGCTACAGCAAAAGATTACACAGTATGCCAGAGGCTGCCTGTACAGAAAAAATGAACTCCTGATGATGAGCTTTCCGAAAGCTCGAAACATGTAGAGAATGAATGACGACTACCCCTGAAAATAAAGGATAGTCCATACGTGTCATCGTGTTGGTAATTATTTTGAAAAAATTATAATGATGCACGGAACAATGAATGTAAAAAAAAAACTATAGCACACTTCCCTTGACGTGCGTTGCTTAATTTAACGACACTTTTCCAAATGTATAAATTATATGACGGATAATACGTTACGTGTAAACCGTTTGCAGGTGCATGTAAGACCGATATAAAAATCCACAACAAGAACACAAATCTTACAGGAAATGGGTCACGCGTTAAAAGTTTGTGTACTGAATGCTAACGTTCAAAATCATTGCTGTAAACATATGTGAAACATATTTTTGGCGCGAAAGCCCCCCCCCCCCCCCCCCACTGGGCCATGGCCTCCTTATTCACGAGTTTCTAGATCACACACAACGACGCACCACAGTCGGTAGGACTCCTCTGGACGAGTGATCAGCTCTACGTGACAACACACAACACCCGCAACATTCAGACATCCATGCCCCCGGTGGGATTCGAACCCACATTCCCACGAAGCGAGCGGCCGCAGACCCACGACTTAGACCGCGCGGTCACTGGGACCGGCTACGTAGGACTTTAGTTATATTAAATTAAGCACAAGGACTTACTTTTTATTTTAGCGGCAGATGTCCGGTATTCGAACCATGGATCTACAGGATATTTTCTTTACAACGTTCAGAACTTAACTTGGACTCGATCAAACTACTGTCTAATACCATTAATTTTGTAGGTCGGGAGAAAATTGGTCGAACCGTAAGGCCAAATACTCTTCTGTCAGGTATTGAGGACAATACGCGAAAATTTGACACCGCGAGACATTCGTTTTTGGCGTGGAATTTGAACAAATGGGTAACCTGACATTCCTGTTAAGCAGACACAATACAAGCGTTGGTCGATTATACAGAGTAACAATAACGTTAGATCGTACTGACCGTGGGCTGAAACCTTACCCGATGACGTGTTCAAGCATTCCACACCTCAACTTCCAAACATCGCTGTCAGATCTAAAACAACCCTGCTTCATATTCTAAAGGTTTCGGGTTCAAATCCCGGTCCGTATAAAGGTTATTCTGCATGAAGTCCCTAGTCATTCTCCACACCCAACAGTTCATTTCAGGGACTGTACCTCAAATCAGGGCATGTCTGCATGCTGCCACATTCTTACCTCTGCATTATTCACTAGCATTTCACGTACCAGAGTTTGCGCTATGATATTCACCTCTTTGACCCACTGGGGGAGAAATTTCAGTGGCTACTGAACAAAATTAGATGTATCTACTCGTCCCGGTATCGAAGCGCTAACGTCTAGCTCAAAACCTCTCAGTCCAATTAAAAAACACAAAATAATAAGTGAAAACGTCAACTACGTATGTAGATATGGCGATTGTTTTGTGTGCGTGGGACGTGAAAAGCCTACCCAAACAGCTACTTATGTTAACGCCTACAGAGTAGTGTTTAGGCTATACGCAAAATAGAAGTGTCGGAGAAGTTGCCGCATCAGGACGGCGTTACCGCGTAACAAATGACAGCTCAGTAACGGGCAGCACAGCAAACCGCGTAAATGTGGGAATGTAAAATATGTCAACACTACTGCGCAGACGTTAGCGGAAGTGTGAGAGGATCAGCAATACGGGTCTTAAAAACACGAGTGTATAAACGGGCATGATTCATCTGTCTGAGATTGAATGCGTTCACAAGCTGAACGGACGAGCGAAAACGGACATAATTCATCTGAGATTGAATGGTTTCACAAGCTGTCTTCTGGGACACGACGCCGTGTAGTTTCTTAAATAAACACCGACGTTTCGGACGAAACTTGGGCAGATTTCCTCAGAAGACAGCTTCCTCGGTGGCGTCGCAGACCAGGACGATCTGTATGCTAGATCCCACTGACTCAACAAAAGAGGCCGAGATAGCTCAGTTGGTAACATAATCACGATAGTGCTGTATATTCTTGTGTGCAACAAACACGGGCAAATATTTTTGTCTTCTCCAAAACGCCGGGACCGGCTTTGGAGCTCATTCAGCCCCCATGTCAATGGGTACCGGTAGTCAAGCGAGCGGGGACATGAAGCTGAACGATCATCATCTAACGCCGAGGATAGGAAACAGTGGCGCTACGCCTCCACTCCCCTATACGCCTTCATGGCACGGTGGTAGTCGTAACGTGCACAATTTAAGAAAATACACGCTTTAATTAGTTTGTGCGTTTGAAAATTAATTTATGACTCGCACTTACAAAACAGTAAATAGTTAACAAGAAACGCCAAGAGATGGCAGGAAAATTTAATTCCACCTTCGTCATAAAAAGTGAAAGATGATCGAAGCGGAAGTGACGCATGTTTCTGAGAGAGAAATATCGCTCATAACACGAAGGGGCTGGGGGTTAACATCTAAATTAAATTCGCTACCTAACGTATAAATCACAGTACCGGTAGCAAAACATAAACACCAACAGAGACTGAAGGAACGTAAGTTACCCAGTAGGAATAAAATGAATACACAAGTATAATCATATAAATAAGCAGACAAAACATACGGACGGACAGACACGCAATCTTCTCTCCGCTGTTTATTATGGTACAGTCTTGTAGAGCGGGCCGCGTTGTGCAACAATAAATCACTACTTTCGACCCACAGCACCTGATTGTCCCTAGGGTGACATAAATCTGCTAATTGAGGTTAACCGAGCGGCTCCCGCAGTAGGGGTGGACTGGGCAATGTAGATGTCAAGACATTTAATATGATTAACCGTACATTTGTATAAAACTGGGACCGACGCGTTGGTTCAGCTTCTGTTCCACTAAATGGAACGAACGCTACTGAATCACAATGTATTTACTTGTTAGATGGGTTTGTTGGGGAGGACAAATCGACAGGATCCATAGCGGCAGAACACCAAAGTACAACGTTTGAACCTCGTAGGTTAGTGCATGTACAACCAGCTGCAAAATTAACAGTCTGAATTATGCCCACATTCTGTATCTATGTGCTTCGTATTGTTATTGTGCTAAAGTGAAATTTTAGGGACTTGTGTCAAGAATAATGAGATGGGATGGTCATATAGAGCGCATGGGGGGGATAGGAGTGGAGTATAAAGGGTTTTGGTGAGGAAACCTGAGGTAAAGATACCAATGGGGAGACAAGGGTTTAGATGGGAGGATAACAATAAGATGAATCTTGAGGAAGTAGGATGTGTGGGTATGGATTGGATCAAGCTGGCTCAGAATAGGGACAGGGAGCGGGAATTTGTGAATTCGGTAATGAACCTTCGGGTTTCGTGAAATGCGGGGAATTTCATGACTTGCCGAGAACCGGTCGGCTTCTCAAGAAGGACTTTGCTCCATGAAGGGAGTTTAAGTAAGTAAGTAAGTAATTTAATGTTTAATATAAAACTTGAAACTCTCCTTCCTCTAGACGCGCTTCGGTGACAAATGCTATGGGCAGTGATACTGATATATTCAATTGACGTTCGGTCTCTCTGAACGATGGGATACATTCTGATACTTTCACTAGATAATTCAGACTCCTTAAGCAGATCTTATGCTACGAAGATTACATGTGAGCTTTGATTTGAATGATGGAGTACGATTTCGAAATGAATTTCTTTTCTTACGTTTTACCATTACTGGTAATGTCTCTGTGACAGACACCTTGAGTTATACCGACTAAATTTCTGATCGTGCAGTAAATGTAACCCGTGTGTTTGGTATCCTAGTTTCTGTTAATTTTGTATACTCTGTGCTAATTTCATAATTGTCCTGTGCTGGTAAACTAGCATGCTAATAAATGACGAATTGAATTATTAACATCATCATCATCATTACCAGCACCACCACAACCATCATCAATTATCTGAATACAGAGTACAGATTGACAGGTCTTTGTAATGAAAACACATTGTGTTTTCTGCGAGGTAAATGAATTCACCTCATTTAAATTCATTTCATACTCCATATAATAAGAGTGCAAATGATTTGCGGAGCTCCAGACTTTGAGAATGGCTGATCAACCAACCAAAGGCCTTAAAAAGCTCCATAGCCGTTTCGTTCCCGACCCATGTCTTCGTCATTCAAAATCCATTTAATTCAATAACTTCTGTAACGTCGTTAAACAAAATGGCAAACAATAAATACGTTTATCCCTTGCGTTGACGGCATTGTAGAACGTAAAATTCTTTTTGGAATGCTTCACTTTTGAAGACTGGACTGATAGGTTGTCCCGAAACGTCGGTAAGTAAGTACCAATCTACGCTGCGTAATGTCCCAAAAGAACGCAACTCCAATCTAAATATTACTTAAGAACTAATTTATCACCTCAAAGAAAACACAATGTAGCTCAGTTACAAAGGCCAATCGGTGTAGGTTCTTCGGGGGAATAATCGCTGCTTACTGTGGGAATCATAAGGAACAGACAAATAGGGTGTGTAGGGGAGATGCAGGTTTTAAAATGCCAGATCAGGTGGTGAATATAGTGACCAGTAAGCCTCTCCGTGGCGTGTTCAATCATAGTGTTAAATGAAGTCATTAAAATTACATCTGGCACTCTTGGTGTGTTGCGAACCGCAGGAAATGTGGGCATGGAGTGCTTCAGTTTGTTATCATCCAGCGGGAGACTGCAGGTTGCTAGGGCAACGTATCGATTGCGTTCTCGTTGTTGAAACCAACAAGATGAGATGGAATATTCGAAACAGATTGGCTGTCTTAACCCCAAGACTCCACGTAATTACACATCACAATTATGACTTAGTTGAAAAATATTTTTAAACCATTTACGTCTTCCCATCCGTTTTAGAGAATTCAAAGCCCACAACTTCTTCGCAACGGATCGGGTTCACCGGCAAAATCTTCAGGGGTCAACACAGTTCAGACGCTGGCAGGCAACCTGGCCTGTCCTGCCGAGACATGTTTCAGGGGTAATATTTCAGTTTAAACTTTTGAAACCTCGCGATTGCTTTACCTATCACCGGGATTAACATTCAAAAATTCTACCAGGTGCTCACATTGCGTTTGTGTGTTTTGTATGGATCTCAGAACAGAGAATAGCATATTGGTTTTGTATAACCGAGGTGGAGTGTTTACAGCGCGGTACGCACTGAGTCCTTATATGAAACTGACACGTTAAGTCTCTAAAGGGTTAAGAAGGACGGAATATCAGGAGAAAGGAGAGATTTAAATGGACAACTAAAAACTAACCAATCAACCAAGCAACCAATCAACCAACCAGCTAACTAAATAAATAACGGACAAACTAAACCAACCGAGTGACTAACTAACGAACCAAGTAACTCCACGGAGCAAAGTCTTTCCTGAGAAGCTAACAGTTTCTCAGAAAGTCAATAAATTCCCCGCAAATTATGAAATCCGAAGGTTCATTGCCGCATTCAAAACAGCCCGCAACTTGTCTCTATCCTAAGCCAGGTCAATCCAGTCTGCACCCTCCCATTCTATTCCTTAAAGATCCACTTTTAACACTTTCTCCCATTGAAGCCTACGTCTTCCAAGTGGTTTCTTTCCTTCAAGGTTCATATCACAACATTTTACACATTTCAATTCCTCCTACCACGCTCATCTCATTATCCTTAGTTTGATCAGCCTATTCATGAGTCGTGATGAGAAAAGAGTAGAGGTTTCTGCGACGGGCCGATCTTTCGTACAGAGGAGTTCTACCGAGTGTCTGTGTGTGTGTGTCACTGAGTGGCCAGGAGCAACAGTAACCCTCTACAGTTACAGTGAGAAGGAAGAGAGAGGTCAAGATAAGAGAGAGAGAAAGAAAGAAAGAGAGAGCAGAAATAGAGAGAAAGAAGGAAAGAAAGAAGGAAAGAAAGCAGAAATAGAGGGAAAGAAGGAAACAAAGAAAGAAAGAGAGCAGAAATAGAGAGGAAGAAAGAAAGAAAGTAGAAATAAGGAGAAAGAAGGAAAGAAAGAAAGACATCAGAAACAGAGGGAAAGAAGGAAAGAAAGAAAGAAAAAGAGCAGAAATAGAGAGAAAGAAGGAAAGAAAGAAAGAGAGCAGAAATAGAGGGAAAGAAGGGAAGAAAGATAGAAAGAGAGCAGAAATAGAG
>Ga0123354_10013308_pt1 | contig 12758 bp, 12 predicted proteins | sample TergutLab28metaG_2_FD_97872 | JGI IMG/M metagenome (GOLD analysis project Ga0123354, IMG submission 97872) | Labiotermes labralis P4 segment gut microbial communities from Petit-Saut dam, French Guiana - Lab288 P4 | ecosystem: Host-associated > Arthropoda: Insects > Digestive system > Gut ...
GAGCGACTCTCATCAACCTCTCCACTCACCAAACTCCCTACTCTGCCTCCCTTCATCTTTACTTCCCAGCTTGCTGATTGTCTATCTCCAACAAAAGAAAGGGTATGGACTGTCCCGTTCCCAAGGCCAACGTAGCGGTATCGCGAAACCCTGGCAGACCATGCCGCTTACTTTCGCGTGACAATACATCAATAAACTTAATGCCCTTTAAGTCTGCACCTGCGACGTACTAGAGTCTGACAAACATCTTCTGTAGCCCCACTTTCCCTTTCTTTGACACGTACTTGCCGGCTAGCGACCCTCGATTGGCTCCGACCCAGGACTAACGGTTACAACCACAACATGGATTTTCACCGCCAAAAAATTAAGTTGTGTATTACGTATGAATTACTAGTCTGTACCGCCCTACAAACATCTGCAGCTTACGGTAACCTCCACATTACACACCTAACACCACTTTTGACGTGAGCATTCACAAAGTTCGTCGTTATGTGTAAGCTACCTCTGTAAGGCCCGGACAAGCCCGTAAGGCTCCAGGAGATCATAGCTCCCAGGATTTCTTGCTAATCGACAGATGAAATTGGTAAAGTTGTCAGCCCCACGCACAGGCCGTCCTTACCCCCGAGATACAGGTGGTCACCTTTTCTGTTACAAGCTGAGTACACCCCAATGCAATAGTGCGGCCGTAAAAATCCAATGACCCATAGAGAATCGAACCCGCAACCTTCCGGCTTGTAGCGCAGTGCCTCAACCAACCGCGTCAACGGGTACCCCTCCTCGTTAAGCAATATCACAAACTGCACACTTCGTAACTCGTAGATTCGGATATTCCCATAATCGCTTTTGTTTAGAGGGTCGTGTTTTTCAGTGGCGTGTCCAGAATTTTTCAAGTCGGAGGCGATCATAGTGGCAGTCTGGGGGGAAAGCAGGCCTCAGCAGCTCGGCAAACAGATTATTTTTTTAACTTCAACACTTCAGCATTTTCTTTGAGAAGATTACACTTTTTAACGTTTATACTGCTCCAGTTTCCACGCAGAAAATCGTATAAAAATCCTTTATTGTTGCTATGAAGTTAATGTGGGCTGTTTACAATCATGTGTCCAGCAAAGGGTGTCAGAAATCTATTTCCAGAAGCCGAAGCATGACCTACCTTCTTTCACCCCCAAAAATATTTTATTTCAGAACGCATTGTATACTGTCGTGATCTCACCGGGCCTAACTATGGCCCTGGTGTATTTAATGCTATTTTCTCTACTACTGTACGAGACCATATTTCACATTCATACCAAACGCATGGGAAAGTTCCTCCTTTTTACGAGGACATCCTGATATTTATCTGTTGGTAAGTTCACCAGTAACAATTTGGAAGACCAGAGCTTATATGGGAGAATAATATTAAAGTAGATCTTCAAGAATTCAGTAACGAAGGCGTGGGCTGGATCTATCTGGCTCAGGATAGGGACAGATGAAGAGCTTTTGTACAGGCGGTCATGACATTATTAGCTTTCCAAGAAAAAATATTCCATATAGTTATTTAATTAATACACCAACAAATGCACATATATTCATTTAATGATCTAAAAATTCACATTAAAACACTTAAAACGCTCCTACATGTTTCGATCTTACGATCATCCTCAGGGAGCATACATTGTTCCTTGCTAAAATTACAGTTTTAAAACACTCAGTGTTTTATATCTTTACATTGAGTGTTTTTATAATATAACTTTAGCAAGGAACAAAGTATGTTCCCTGAGGATGATCGTATGATCGAAACATGTAGGAGCGTTTTAAGTGTTTTAATGTGAATTTTAGATCATTAAATGAATATATGTGCATTTGTTGGCGTGTTAATTAAACTACAGAATGCACGGTGCAACGATAAAGATACTCCATATAGTTAGTTTATTTTAGCACTGGCAAGTGCAGCCTTACAGTTTCCATGGTTAAACTGACAAATATCTAAAATATCTGACATTTTACAATGAAGAAATTAGTGCCGAGCGGAGGAACGGTATTTCAAGTATCCGAACACAAAGTGTTAGAGACGGTACTTAACAAGAAACGGACGAAGCGACAGGAACTAGAGTGATGATATCCAGTTGTGAAGTAAGAAAATGAGGTGCATGGAACGGTAAAACCACAAGACGTTAGGTAGCGACGTTTAATTGTTACAGAGCTTACTGTAAGAGTGAATACCTAAAGGTTTAATCGGAATCACAGTAATTCCCGAACAGTCTAGAAACATGAATTAAATACAGGCCCTAACCGGTCTAGTAACAATGCTCACAATAATATGAACATATTATTATCTTCTGGGATTTGAAACCGTGCAGTTTCGTTTATGTGTATTGGCGTTGCACAGGAGTGGAACACCTCAATATTATGTGCGTGTACATCCTAATAATACTGCGGTGGCGCAGTGGTTAAGGTGCTGTGCTACAAATCGGAAGGTCTCGGGTTCGACCCCAGCTGGTGTCAGTGGATTTTTCATTGACATAAACTCCTTCTGATCGCACTATGGCTCTGGGGTCGACTCAGCCTCTAAAAGAAATGAGTACCAGGAGTATTTCCTGGTGGTAAAGACGGCCGGTGCGTGGGGCTGACAACCTACTACCATCCTGTGTCGTTGTCACGAAATCTGGGAGCCTAAACTTCCTGTAACCCTCTGGGCCTGTCCAGGCATGTAACGGGGCTGATTTACTTACATCCTAATAATTGAGATGACAGGTCCCACTGAAACGTGGTTAAACATCCACCAGATTGTGCGGTATCACACTGGAGAAACAACAGTAAAAGTACAACAAAACAATGGTATAGTGTAGGAGAATGTCCACCACCATACTTAATAAAAATAATCTGTACACAATTACGAATCATAAAAAACGGAGAATACTCGTATTACAAACTAAAACTTGGCGCTACATTAGGCAACCTTTAAAACGTGTGGGAAAGAGGTAAACTGGAAGGCCTAGACACTGATGGGATGATAGTAAAGACGCGACATAGACTTAACTCTAACCGAATCAAGCTAATGTTCAAGGTGATGATCCTTTGGGTCCTTAACAACGAAGATGTCCCGGTCTGCCAAATAACAACCGAAAAGAAAATCCAATGTGTCATGGAATATTAATGAATTAACGCAACACTAACGCACATGACTGTACTGTCCTTGATCTTCTGTTGCATTACCAATGCACAGAACTGTACCCTCAACAAAGGTCTCTGTCGGCTCTTGGAAGTTCCCTTTCACCAAAGCCTGAGGTTATGAGTGTACTGCGCTTTCCTGTCTAACAAGGAAATGACGTGTTGCCGTGACAGCGGGGGGTCCTATACCCTACTTTGTTATAAACCAATACAAATAAACACACTTGCGCCGAAACATGTTGTCAATACTAATGCGTCTACTTGTCTCTTCCCTTACGGTTTTCTTGCATCAATAACGTCACTAAACACAAGTGCTGCAATACAAGGCCAAACTTAAAACGTTTCAGCATTAAAGTACAATATTTTCCCTCTTACTACTGCAGTGTTTAATTACCAGTAATTGTCGATGTATACGCTGATAACAGCACACATATCCCCATTAATTATCGGTTGTGATTTCGTTTCACCTCTTCAATGGTCCTTATAAATGTCTCTATTCTACAGTACCATTTTTTATTGTTTTTTCCTTATATGTAGGCTTCAAGGTTCTTATGCTAATATCTAGGGAGGTTGCCGTTTTCTTAGAGGTGACACAGCGTAATCTGGTGTCAAGTTAACAGTATCGCTGTAACCATTTACCAAATTACATGACGTCATGCCCCGTAATATTTACATCCTTACAATTACGTCGATAATTCTAGATAAATGTAATGAGTGATCACATCCTTTATCTTTCTAAAATTTCTCAGTTTTGTTGTGTGACCTGCCGGTACGTAACAGCAGCTATCCAGCCTTGTGTTCAATGCCCCTATACACGTACCTTCCGTATCGCCCGGGCTCCATTCACGTGGTCATCTCGATTCGTGCTAAAGACAGTGTTAATGAAGATATGAACACCTGCTTTATTACTCCTGTTCCTTTTGTAAATTCTTATCTTTTTTCGACTGATCAAATAATTTTCGTGCACCTTACTCTATGTCGTTGACTTCTTTTCTATTTCTGTCGAGAGTATATTAGCGAGGGAGGTACAACTATGTCTCTCTTCAGCAGCTAAATTACCCCAGTTGCAGTCTATAGCAGACGTATTTTCACCTTGAGAGTGGAAAATCGTACTGTAACATTGTCAAACAGCGATACAGAAATAGGGCAGCGATGACAAGACACATTATCGTACATATCCATAAAATAGAGACGCAATCTTCCATTTCTCCCCATACAGAATCTCAAGCGAGAGTTTATATTCTCGTAACTGCGTCTAGGGTGTGAAGTCATATAGATTGGTAGAACTACAAGACATTTCTGAGGAACCAGCTGTCTCCATTATCAGGTTACATGAATAAGCAGGGTAAATTATTACCCATAAACCCTGCTGACAGGGGCAGGTGATTCCTGTCACAAGTTAGAACGCGTCTATCATACTACATGGCGTCATATCCCAGAAAACAACAATCTTAAATAATACATTGGCTACTAGCAGTATTGAAATGATATATTAGGGAGCTTTCATAACACACCGCAATTCAGATTTAAAGTTTTCACTTCGGTGAACACCCATATTGTGGTCTTTTGAGTTATGACACCGTGTAACCTGGTATAACTGTTGCACCCTCAAGACTGAGGCAGTACCCTCCTCCTAAATGTTGATATTCACATAAGATCATTCGATATCAAAACTCAGAATAAGGGAAGTATAGTAGTACAGAAGAAAAAAGAACGAAGGGAGAAATAATTACAGGCAAAATTGAGACAGAAGGCAACGAATATAAGACAGGAGAGAAAGAAATGGGAAGAAAATAAACAAGAAAAAGACAGGCAATATACGTATAACGCAACATTATTCGCGTTCGGGCAACCAATGCTGCACTGGAAAAGCAGTAAATATTACTTTTAGGCTTGCGTGTTTTAAGCCTCAGTCATCCAGCATGCAAGGCGCATGCGCCAAACTGCCATATGCACCCCATCCGGCTTTACAATATTTTTTCACATTATATCATAAACGGCAAGGTTTTCGAAAAAAAAGAATATATTAAACACAAAATGTGTGTTTTGATCTTTTTTACAACTTTCGTCTCTAGCATTTCTCATTCTAAGAAGAAATGAACGAGATATGATCAAGAATGTATTTTGTTCTTAATTTAAAGTACAGATATTCTAGCCAGATAAGAATGGCACTTCAATTTTCTCGACAGATTTTCGAAAAATGCTCAAATATCAAACTTCATGAAAATCCGTCCACTGAGAGCCGAGTTGTTCCACATGGACATACAGACAGACATGACGAAGCTAATAATTGCGTTTCGCGCTGTTGCGAACGTGCCTAAAAATGAAAAACGTAAGTAGAAGGGGGAATAAGGGAAAATAAATTGCTTAAGAGATAAATATGAAAAAGTGAAAATACGCTGAAACGGAAGTGACGCAATGAACGGATAAATGTGGCCTACATACAAAGATAGGGTAAGATAAAAGATAAAATGACAGTTACACGGCCAGTGTTAGGAAACGTGATATGAAGCCAACTATCTCTCCAACCAACTCAGTTTAATGAGTACAGACTAAAGTAAACAAGTGAAAATAGAACTTCACACCCCTCAAGGTTTAAAATTCAGTTTCAACAGATCAATGGTGAAACATGAAACAAATCCTTTCCAAATATACAGGCCCGTATTTACAGAGTAGAATGACCTCAGTTCATGTACAAACGTCATTTGAAACGAAGGCCTTAATCTTTTGAAACCAAGTTTTGTTGAAATCGGTCCATAAACTTGAGCTCTAGGACGTGCAGACATTCTCCATCTCTCGTTACATCACACAGAAGTTCCTGAAATGGAGATTACACTGGGGCTTTTGAAGTGAAGCCTAGTGGAAAATTGTCTTAATGGATGTACCGGCTGAAAAGGGGCCAAAGAGAGTGCATTTGCTTTGAATAATTATTGTTCTGTGTCACCCCCCCCCTCCCAACCGTCAGTACAACACAAGAAACACAACTGTTCAAATTAAAGCGTTTGTGTAATAAAATGTCGTCATATATACATCAGTAAATCAATCGAAAGTTACCATAGCAACGTAACAAATGTCTCCTAAACCGGCTACTTGACAGATGTTACTTAGAGCATAAAGATATAACGATTGAAGTATGCAGTGAAAAGTGGAAAGGTGGATCATACGAAGAGGGAAGGGCATCGTCGTACAAAAGGAAAAAAAGAGAGTTAACAGGCGTTAGGAGAAAGTTACATGAGGAGGAGATACTTTCCTAACATTATTAGAGAGATTTAATCGAAGTTCCACTTATACTGAAAGTTACGTTTAAATCACAAGTGCAATTTAACCTGGAGTTATTGTTATTATTAATATTATCTTTATAAAATAGTTTATTATAATATTAACATAGTTTATACAGGGGATTTACAATTAAGTACCTGAAACAAACCATGTATACAATGTTGAAGCTCCTATGTGGTTACAGTATGTGGTACATGCATGTTACTTCCCATGGTACACACACTGTGCTTCACATTAGTACTTTTCGAAGCAGGCGCGTCGTGCCCAATAAGGCTCTTTTTTCTGCAGTTCCTTGACGTTGTGCTTTCTGGGTTAATTATAACAATATTTATTATTATCATTGTTATCACCTTTACGCAAGGTATTTACAATTATATACCTGAAATAAACCATGCTTCTTGGGTATATATTTTTCCATCGGTCATTTATTTAAAATTGTATTACATGTAATGTTATTTCGCCCGTGAAGAATGTTTGTACTTTCATATTAGCACTTTCCGCAGTGTGTGTGTGCAGTGCCCAATATGGCTGTTGTTTGTAGTTCCTTAATTTTGTGCCTTCTTGTTATGTTGCTCAGGTACTGTGTGAGTGATTTTTATATGGTACCAGTCTCCCCTGTTATTACCGGTATCACTTTTACTTTCATATTCCTCAAGCGCAGAATTTATATTATGAGCTCTTTATGTTCTAAAATCTTTTCGGCTTCTTTCTTGATCACATTACTGTCTCAAGGAATTTTATCATTATTACATTGTTGTTGTCGTTGTTCCTGTCTCTTGTCACAGGCCTTCTCTTCTTGGTACTTCTCTTGAACCAACGGTGATCCCCACCGCTCAGGCTTCAATTTTCAGACTGCAGTACTTTCCGTATTACGTGTGATGTTCCAAATGTATGCAGCTGTCTTCGTAGTGAATCTGTTTAATTTTACCTGCTATGGCTTCCAAATTTTTCCTAAAAACTTTTGCTACTATTCCGGTGGCTCAAATTATTACTGGTATAATCTTACATTTCACTATTCACATTCATTGTAACTCTATACATAAACTATTGCATTTTATCTTCTTTTCCGGGTCCTTTTGCACGATATTTCTCTCTGCGGGTATTGCCACATCTATCAGTATGCATATTTCCTCTTTTTTGTTTTTAATTATTATATCTGGCCTATTTGCTGTAACCTCTCTATCTGTGTGTACTGATTTATTATTATTATTATTATTTCCTTAAAATATTTTTAATTACAAACTTTTTGAGTGCTGTTTAACGGCGTCTGACTTCATAAAAAACCCGGACGTGTTTTCGATTCGAAACTACCCTGTGCTTTCATTATGTTGATTACATATTTTCTCAGTCCATTAAGTTATTGGTTCTTGTTCGGACTGTAACCTTTTATTGCCCTTCCTTTGAATATTTATTGATGTTATATTTCATCTTAGTTAGACCTGGAACACGTCCAGCTTGATGTTATAATCGTCCCCACCCCCCGCCAAAACACCCGCCAAATTTATGCGAAATGCCGTACCCCACGTGAGAGAAGGCGCCACTTTGATGCGTTATAATTCACTAACGTGCATTTGGCCTAAACTTTTGTCCTCCCCTTTTGGGCATTCTAGTTCCTGGAGTTCTTCCTTTGAATCTTACAGACTTTCCTTTTACTTTGACAAAGGATATTCCGTTGTGCTTTAAAACAACTGACAGAGATCATTCAACACAACTACACTTACTGTGTAACTGCATGTTGGTACCAACGAGCTCTATGACTTCTTCCTGTTTTTTTTTGTTTTGTTTTATATAAAGCCTGATGGTGACCCCCCATTGACAATAACATACTGTTTCACAATAAACATGACTGTTTCATGGTCTTTATAAACTATGATCAGTGTCGGCCCTACAAGCAAATATTTTCCTTCAGCTAGAAACGTATCAGTCAAACATTTGGTCTGCAGACAAGCTGATACATTCACAAAACATTATTACTTCTAATCAGATTTTACAATAGTAGTTAAAGTTCTGATTTCATTTTGTTTACTGATTTGTCTTCGAAGCAGTAAAACTGTGGTCTGCACAGTACAGTACACTTTTATCACTTAACCACATATAATAGTTACGTGAATTGTACTGTGTAGTTTTGCGTTGTGTTGTGATCCTGTTTATTTTTGAATGTGGCACTATGTCATCTGTGTTATATACGTGTGTTAGGGCTCATTTTGCAACTGGCGATGAGGTTCTTCAGGCAGCACGTAAGCAAACAAGAACTGAATTATTACTAAATGTAATTTCGTCATTAGGCCCACATGACATTTGGTAGCCTGAATAATTCACGCCAAAGCCCAATTCTAGAATTTCAACAATTTATACTAATTATCGCCGTAAGGGAAAACTTTCTTTAAAATCCATCGACTGTGAGCTGACGGTGATACTACAATGGCGAGGCGCGTAAAAGCTGTGCTTGCGCTTGATTACGCACCAAGCCATGAAACCGTAAGTAGGCGTTGAGGTACAGCTCCATGCACTGTACCAAGCTGGACATTATATTGGGACGAGTTGTGAATTTTACGCTCCGACCGCTTTACCCCCAACACACTACCCCGGGACCAACTACATGAGTCTTAGTGGGCCCTACATCTGGTATGATGTTGTGGGGAAGAGATATTAGCGAGTATTGAGTGAATTGATGTGGCTGAGGACTGGCTCTTGTGATCATGGTAACGAACCTGCAGTCCTTAAATAGCGATAAATAACGTGAACAGCTGAGCTGCATGGAAACGCGTAAGGCTGTGGAATGGGTGGCCCTGAGAGCCAGCCCTGATGGGGTGACATGAAAAAAGACAGGACATGTACTATAAATATAACATTGAGGCGCGTTCGCGTAACCATTACTGCCGTGAAAAAGTAATAAGTTTTATATATTCTGAGCGTGTGTCTGTAGCCTTGGTTATCCGGCATTCAAGGCGCATGTGCCGCATTGTACTGTTCATCTGAGGCCACTCTGGCCCCACCGTACATTTTCACATTATCTCATAAATGGCACGATTTTCGTAAAATCTTACTGAATATAAAATTTATGATTTTGTCTGGTCTACAGCCTTGTGTGAAACATTTCTTACTGAAAGAAGAATTAAACGAGATAGTATAATAAATGTAAATAGGTCTCCATGCAAAGTAAACGTTATTCTTGTTATATTTTAATGAAATTTGGATATTCTCGAAATATTTTCGAAAAATATTGAAGTACAAAATTTCATGAACGTCCATCCAGTAGGAGCCGAATTGTCCCATGTGGACAGACGGAGAGACAAACACGACAAAGCTAACAGTCACCGTCTCAATTCTACGAAAGCGCCTCTCCTTCCTCTCGAACATCGAACGTCTCTTCCCAAACCGTTCAGACCACAGCACAATCACTACACTGACTGCGCTACACCAGCTTCCATCTTGAAATTGTATCTCTGTATTATATCCCATTCAGCACGCATGGCTATTCTTGTCACATCTGCATTCACATCAATACTCACCCAATGATATCTATCAATAATTGTACTCAAAAAATTAAGTTGGCATTTATCTGTGCCATATATGGAACCCAAATACACGAATTCTAAATACTAGAAAGACGCACTCGGCGACAAGCAACAGAACTCATTACACATTTAAACTGTGAGTTACTTTTCCCAGAATTGCCGAGAGGCACAGACAAACAGCGGCGTCGCTGGTTGTACTTTATGTAATAAAAATTATATGCGTTTTAAATCTCTGTGAGCTCTTTTCCTGGCACAACATGACAATCCGCTCGTTGCCAACTTTGGATCTGTGACACTAAACGAATTGTACACTTGATATAACAGTTAAGCCAGACAATGAATACCCCAGATTATATTACTTGGGCAGTGAAACCTGTTCATCATCGATTGAACGACACTGCAGTTTTGGATCAGAGGGCTCAGTTTAGAAGAAAATCAATATTATCAGTACAGATTAAAAAGCCAAACGAAACTGACAAACTGTTCAGGAGTAAACTGGAAATAATTTAAAACAATGAACTGCAACAGCTCTTTGTGTATTACGCCGCCTAATTAAATAGCCGATAAATAAATGACTCAATTGTAATTACTTGTAAAAACACGTGTTTCAGAGGACAATACGGAAGCACAATCATTAACCATTACAATGTGCAACGAGCCTAGATAGCTCAGTCAGTGTAGGAGTTAGGTTATTGTCGGACTAGTGTTCGAAACCCGGCTGCGACTGAGACGAACTTTGTCACCTTGTCAGAACGGCTCGAAATCCCACCCACCATCACATTCAATGGGTAAGAGGCAAAGCGGCCGGGTCGTGAAGCTGACCACTACCGCCGAGATGAAGAATGCAGGTCACTATAAATTAACTCCCTCACACGTCTTCACGGCGTGGCGATTAAATTAATTTCGGGGATAAATCTACCCTTCTGCTTTAATTTAGTGTTTGTTACCGAGGAGTATGAGGTGGATTACCTTAAAATGACGGGCTCTTCCGTATATTCAAATATGAAACTTTCTTGCTTACATAAAAAGTCAAAATTAAGATACAACTTGTGGAGAACAATTCCAAGAGGCACAGTCAAGAAACTGGCTCAGAATCGTGTCCATTGGCGGGCTTTGGTATTAAGGGTGTTGAAGCTTCGGGTTCTGCTACGGGAGAGTTACTTAATTAGTAACATGGATTTCCTGGAATTAAGTTTTCAGGATGGGAGGTGGATGGAATTGGTTCAAGACCGTCTTCAATAGCGGGATTTGGCATTAAAGGTGTTGAACCTTCAAGTTCTGGTACAGACGTTGCGGTTTGTTAGTTAAAGCTTCCAATTTTTGAAACAAAAGAGAAAAAAATATGGGATGTAAGTTTTTAAATTGCGTAACGTAAAAATATTAATAATTCCTATACCCTTTCGTATGCATACAGGTCCAAAAGGTACGTGGCAGATGTATGCTAATTTAAAGGCTAAAAAATTGTACAATTGACGGCGCAGTGTGGCTTCGTTTGTGGTTGGAAGAGAAAAGTGTGTTTTTGCTATTTCAATTGTAACAGATGACTGGATGTGTTCATGGGTGGTGCTATTTCTAATTAACGCACCCACATACAGTATCGGCGCCAGTGGGACTACAGGCTTGTGGAGGGTGTCGTAATATTTTACCATACTTAATGCCAAGGTCGCTTGCCCTTTTCATGAAGGAGGCTTTGGAGACTCGGTCATTTACAAGTACAACCTAGCATAGAGAAATATAATTGCTGGTTGGTCCTCATTTTATCAATAATTTAATTAAAAAGATGACATGATATCGAATTTTATACTTTCAATTCCGTGCATTACGACTCAATTGTTACAATGGGACCAACAAATGCACACAAATTGTTATGTTTACAGAAATTCATTTTCAAAAAATTGTTTTTAACAAAAATTTAATGTTAAAATTTGGTAATGCCGCCTCAAGGTGAGGCCAAGGAAAAGTTAATGTATTTCATATACCTCCCTTGGCCTCCGCTTGAGGCAGGATTGTGGACCTCCACTACTGGCGCCTTATTCACTCGTTAACAGAAATATTTGGTTTCTTATTTACACACTCCTTAAGATCCGTTGATCTCCGAAAGAAATTACCAAGCATCAAGCGTTAATATGTAAAATTTTTCATGTTTATAAAGATCAAGATGCTGTAACTTTGTTGATTAAATACTTTATTGTTTTTACGTGTGAATTATTCTCACGGGTACAACTACGTTCCATATCAACACTATTACCAGCGTCTAACAGACACGCTACGTTCTCACTGCCTACATCCGCTCTATGAACAGCGTTCAGTGTGAGGCCGCACATTCATTTTGTGACTACTGTGAACCGTCGAGCTGCTGGACAGGCAGCCCATTAGCAAGCCCTGACGACAAGTTCTTACTCTACCTTAATTCCGAAGACGTCCTGTCAAGGCGTCCCTGGGGGAGAGTTATGTGGGAAAACAAAGAGCAGGCGCTGTGTTCCACGCCCCTATTCCAAGACCTAGCGTATAAAAACCTGGATGATTCTTTTTGTTATGTTTTAAATTCCGTTCACAAGCTGGTAAACCTATTTATCTGTATGGGACGGGTCGCCTCTGTGCACAGCCACAGCATCTTAAAATGTTACCAAGGGCTTATATTTCGTCGCCTCTCTAAATCACACACCAATTTGCTTCCAGGGCTTTCAGCTCCTGTCTTCTTGATAGTATGATTACATATGGAGGCAACCGAACATACAGTTTTGTTACTGAATTTCGAAAAATTTCACTAGAAAGTTGGAACTTACTTACTCCATGGAGCAGAGTCCTTCTTGA
>Ga0123354_10013309_pt1 | contig 12758 bp, 6 predicted proteins | sample TergutLab28metaG_2_FD_97872 | JGI IMG/M metagenome (GOLD analysis project Ga0123354, IMG submission 97872) | Labiotermes labralis P4 segment gut microbial communities from Petit-Saut dam, French Guiana - Lab288 P4 | ecosystem: Host-associated > Arthropoda: Insects > Digestive system > Gut ...
GGCTGCGGTTACAGTTTTTAGTACTCCTGATGATGGGTGCTTTGACACCCGAAACATGTAGAGTGACTTTGCAGTAAATAAATATCTGCATACTGTTGCATCTGGTTGGATTTTTATTAACAAAGAATAAGAATGTTACAATGCACAAGAAGAGACTGTACATTCTGACTGCGCCCTCTTTCCTTCCTTCCAGTGTGTTCGTGATGGTGCTCCATCACCACGTCTTTGTCTTCCCCGTCAGCTACTATCTCTCCATCTCTTGCATTGGAATCCCCTGCATCATTCTTCCAGAGATGGAAGAACAGCGCTTATAAGAGAGGTGCATCCAGCTAGGTTCAAAGTGCAACATCTCTCTAGTCGCTGCATGTACACTACTAGCCTCTTATCCATTAGGACTCCCCTTTATTTCGAATGCTGTAACTGTAGCTTTCTAACTTTTAACATACCTTGGGGTTTCGATAATGTAAATACCTCTAATTTATGCATTGCTCAGATATAATGTGCCATGTACATATTTTATTCAGGGTCTAAGTACAGTTGTCTCCGTGTTAATTAAGCACCAGAGCTTGAAGATATGTGAAGGAGTGGATGTATAACTCCTTATATTCTCAGACTTGCTGCTAGATCGAAGTTTGCGTTCCGGTTCATGTCTTGGTCTTTGAAAGGCAGGCAAAATCCTCACGCTTTGCCTTAGGTAGGAGATTCCGTAGACACTAAAGAATTCTGGAGGCTTTGGAGCAGAAAACAATCTCTGTTGATGTCGAGGCTCAAACTCAATATTACAATAAGTAACCTAGTCGCTGACTGATTTAACTGTTCCGTATACGTATCGTGTTCAATACAGAACCAATTTTACAAACGTTAATCAAATGGAGACATTGTAATTCGTATTTCTAGCCCAAATAAAGCTCTCAGTTCCACTGACAAACCTCTTGTTTTCACCTTGGGTGATTGGAATAGGTAATCTATACATCATAGTATTAGCGAAAATTATGAAATTGTGGAAACGTAAATTGCATTCTCCAAGCGTTATATTTGACTTCTGTGAAACCGGAGTTTTGGACAGCCGATGTACAGTGACTGACGTGTGGGAAGACTACGTGATTAGCTCATACTGATGGAAGTAAACAAGCACTGTGTATAGTTATATATTCTGTCACAGCAGTCAAAATCCCATGCTCCTTTCGCTTCATACACTCGTTAACGTCTCAAAGGTACGTCAATCCATTTTCTTCAGTGCATGCACTTCCTCCAGCTGCAAGAATCTTTCATCGTCAGTAACATGCACAGCCGGATTTCAAGTACTGTAATTATCAGGGTATAATTTATGGAGGTTGAAAAAAATAAAAAATGGCAAATAGAAAAAAAAAAAGGAAAGAGAAAAATAATATTTGTGGCTGCTCTCTCATGCTTACAAAAATTTGTACCCAAAACGTTACGAAGTATTGATGTCAAACCACAAATCTGGAATTTGGATGTGTTGTTCAGTTGGGACAAACACTTCCATTTACACAAAATGGAAATGAAATTACTGAGACGCTGCACAGCAAAAAGGCAAGAAATTTATGATATTGACTTAGGTTTATCGTGCTAAATATTTTCGAAAAAATAAGTATTTTAAACGTGCAAAACATTATGCAACGAAAATGTGTAAAAAAGATTCTCAGTCCATCTTCCATCTTCAATTCAAGTTTCTTATCACCATGCCTGGAAGAAGAGGAGTTCAACGAAGCCTTTGGATATATTTGTAATTTGGTGCGGAAAATCCAATTTGTTCTTCACAGTCTCTATTTTGAGTTAGAATGAGGTACGAAATATTGCCAAACGACACTGCATCATTCATTCTCAGAGTTCGACCAACAAGGTGCAACGTTTCACAATTTCTTTATTTCTGTAAGACGCTCTACATGTTTCAGACGGTTTTTACTTCCATCATCAGGAGTTCAAAACTGCACATACAGCGTCAGGTATTTGTCAGTCCAATACCTGACGCTGTATGTGCAGTTTTGAACTCCTGATGATGGACGGAAAACCCTTCTGAAACATGTAGAGCATCTTACAGAAATAAATAAATTGTGAAACATTTAATCTTGTTGGTTGTACTCTGCGAATGTATTAGCGATGCACGGACCTAAAATGTTAAATTTAAAGACACTGCATAGGTAAAAGTTTGTGCACAAAGTTCTCTAAAATCTAAGTGGCCTCGCATATCACGTCAATTATTGAAACATCTAAAGTCGTGGTATTGTGGTTAGCATGTACGTTTACTTTCAGTGAGTCACCTAACCGACTTCCAGGCCGCAACATCTTCTTCGTCAAACATATAAAGCGTCAATAAACAAAGGAAGAACTAATCTACCATTTTCTCTTCTCTCTCTCTCTCTCTCTCTTACCTACATCAATATCTAACAGTAGAACTCCCACGTTTTCAAATGAATTACGCTTATGATTAGATGTACTGTTTAGTGTCACTCGGAGGGAAGCATGTCGATTTCTTCTGGCTCAGGACAGGGGCTGGTCGTGAACTTTTGTGATAACAATAGTGAATTTTCACGCTCCGTAAAAAGCTAAGAATTAGTTTACTAGTTGAGCCACTATTAGCTTCTCAAGGGCAATACTTTATCGTGGAATAAATTGTACTTAGGAATTATTCTAGCGCCGCATTACCACACTTCTTGCCCAGTGTGCCCCTGATAATGGGAGGCAACAGCTGCGTTGACACGCCTCTAGAACTGTATGGAATGGAACCAGAGTGAGGTAGGTGTAGATCGACCTCGGGACACGCAGTACAGCAAGCATAAAGGAGGAATGAATGAGTGAATGAATGAATGAATGAAGAATGGAGAAACCAGCATCTGACCTGCCTGACTAGACCACAACATGCTATTACCACCGGACGGTCGCTGACAGGTTCAACCAGTACGCGTGAGCCAGTTCCTGTTCCGATTCAATTTTGAAGATTAATACAACAGGAAAAATGGAACACTGTTCTGAGAATTTTTCCAAGCTCTCGGCAACAATGTATGTCTTTCTGAATTTTTAATTCCATATAATAGAAAGTCTTACCTGTTCTGTGATTTAAACAATTCTGGAAACAAAAACCTGTAAGGAAATGTTAGTATTTCATGGACGGAGCCAAAGAAAATTCCTTTTCGTGAAAGAAAATTTAAGATGTCCTGTATATTAAAACTATACAAAATTCATTGCCGAATTTTTGACTCAAAAAAAATTACAATTTGGTTATGTCAATTACACATTGGTTCCAAATAAATGAATAAGGAAGGAATGCCAATATGTCTTGAAGTGTTAGTCTCTGTAATGACTACTTAAATGTACAATATTTTTAATATCCATCTCAGGAAATTCCAATAAATTTGCATATTGCTTCTTGAAGACAATTTGACTGCTCAACATGCAGTAGATACACCAATATTTTATCGGACGCTGTCCATTTTATGATTTTGTTTCTCAAATTAGACGCCAAGTTTGTTAGATTCAAAAACATCAGAAACTGCCTTACTACAACGACTGATTCTTTACAAAAGACATTTGCACTTTTAAAGAAGAAGAAACTTACAATGCATATAAAAACGACGACATAAAAGAGGAAACTAACGGGTTCTTGGCGGGGAAAATAAACCTTAAGGAAAATGATGACATTGTAGACCTACACACAGATGGGACGATAATATTAAAGTGACTCTGAAAGAAGTAGGAAAGAAATTCTAGAATAAATTTATCTGACTCAAAGTATGCACAAATATCTGACTTTTCACACGTCAATGCTTTTGTTGGTCCTATAAAATTAGGGAATATTCTTAGCTAAATCAGCAACATTTAACTTCCCAAAACTAATTTTCCTCTATAGTATTTGCTAGTATATATATATATATTAGCAGCAAGGTTTGGAATAGAAACCGGCTTGATAGTACACACGGTTGAATTAACTTGTCAGGCGTTCTCTACTGTTTACCAGTAATTTTGAATTACATTTATTACATTCTTTTTCGTTTCTTTTTTTTATTAAATACCTTTAAATAATCCGTAAGTGGCCACTCCTAAATATTGCCTCACACACGAGCTCACTCTTAATTTCTGCAAATGCCAGTAGCTCTCAAACCTTTTGCGTTGAAGCGCTCGTGTCTTGAGTGACAGGAACTTCATACAGCCTGGCAGGTATTCCTCTATGGAAAATTCAGTATTACTCCTCGCGGTTTATTGTTCTTACATCATACTTTATATTGCTACGTCTGATCAACTCATTTTCATGAATGATGGTTTTGGAAAGTGATAAATTCATACCCAGAGAGGGCTGCCCAAAAAAGCTATTTTACGTTATGCTTCTTCATTGTCGTCTCTCTGAAATGAATGTTTAAGCGCAAATATTTCTCAGTACATTCTAACCATGCTCTTTCCAAATACATGGAACTAGGGCCGTAACGCCATTCAGTACAATAAAGAGTCACCGACGCTTCTTTACTTTGGACCGTTCACATTTCATAATCATTTGGTCATTTCTTTTCTTACACCTCTGCTTTTACATCAGGCACGTCTTTAACCCTTATCCCGCTAACGTGGAGAATATGGTGAGCTCCTAATAATGCCAGCAGATGGTAGATGGGATTTAACTCGGATTTAAAGGGTTAAGAAAATTCAAAGTTATGGGGGGGGGGGGATTTCAGGATAGAGGAAATTTTATTACCGTACATAGATCATACAATATTTCTATTCTTTTATTAATTAGAACTTCTTTACGCGTGTCTCTTTGGGTGATCGTGATGAAACTCACCTACCATACTAAAGGGTGTCATGAACCTGGAGCCAAAATCTAAATTTATTTAGTTTGGTGTTTAATGTGGTGACAGATGATTAGCAGCTGGATACCGAATTGCCTTCAGGGCCATTAATCAAACAGTCTCTAGCTGTAAGGAGCCCACCTGCAGGTACAGAACTCTTATCAGTTCATTAGGCATGAAATCTGGATTGCAGGCAAACGTCAACTTTGTAAGTGATCGCAGGACACAATTACGAAACATGCAGTTTTGTTGTTTCGTGGCTCGACGTGATGTCCGTTCTTGCCACTGCTCGTGTTGAAATGTTATTCCAACGTCATACGCCCTTGGGTCAACGGTTCTGGGACTGCTTACGGGTGGCGCAATCCTCTTTATATACGTCACATCCGGTTTACCAGCATCACGAACCAAAACCTACAATTTGACTCGTGACGAAATCCTTTTCAAATCTCGGATTTGTCTCCCATTCAAATAATAATAATAATAATGGGTGATGAAGTTTGTGTACACCTAATATCAGACAATATGCAAATAATATGGCATTGAAAGGACAGATAACTGCTACTCCCACATACCTAAGTCGTTGTACGAACAGGCAAGTTTAACAGTACTACGGAAACAAGGACACAAACAGAGAGAGAAGTTATGAGAATTATGACGGACATACTATAAGGAAACAAGAAGAGGAAACTAACTTACTGATACACGTTACAGTAACAAACAGAACAGGCTAAAGAGATTCAGACACAAGACTTGAGCACAGATATTCGACGAATATACGATATGAAATGTTTTGGTGTGGCTGTAATTTCTGGGGCCACCAGAGTTTTCACTAAAGTGTCGAATTTATTTAGAAATAATACCAGGTAAGACTTCATAAACACTTTGAACAAAAATTGCTATCTGGAAACATTACATGTAGTAAGAAAAGTGCTGAAATATAGAACTCTTCTTGTCACAGTAATGATTTTCGGTTTCTATAAAATGCAGGGAATTTCTTAAATAGCGAAGGAAATGCCAGCTGTCATAAACTACGCTGTTCCACGGATTTATTCTTTACCAATCAATTTAGCACGGCAGCTGTGTCGTTTCTTGAAGTGCGATAAAGTTTGAAAGTGTCGCCCACAGCCAATCGCCATTACCGCACCGCAAAACAAGAGTGCTGTAAATTTCATGAACATGTTAAGTGAACCTGAATTGTGTGTGTTCCTTTGTTTGGAGAGTTTCAGTATATAACAGACGAATAATCGCATCAGTTTGCGTGGCTACAGTCTGGGCTCCTAACCCACAATATTCATCAATCACTCCCCGAGGTGGGGTCTGCAAGATGGCCGGTTCACACACAAAACTCTGCCACAGTTTCTGATTCCCAACACGACGCATAAAAAATTCACTCAGCCTCTTGCACTCAGGTTATTTATAAAAGGTTTTGTGTGTGTTTTTTTATAAGCTTCAGCTTACGCTGAATGTGGTGGTTGGGTCTTCCGCTATTTAGAATAAAATTTCCTGGGCTCTGGGTTCAAATTCCACTCAGAGGTATAATATACCTGTTTTAAGTTTTATGGGAGGGCCGGGATAGTTCAGTCGTATAGCGACTTGCTACGGGCTGGACGGTCCTGGGATCGAATTCCGGTGGGGGCGAGATTTTCCGCACCTGTACCGACGGACCCTGGGGCCCACCCAACCTTCTATAGAATGGGGAACGGGGCTTCCCCGGGAGTAAAGCGGCAGGTGCGTGGCTTTGACCACCCACCACCATCTAGCGCCGATGTTAAAGAAAGAGTACAGCTATACCTCTAAACCCCTCCGGGTCTTCGTGGCCTGTTCTAGGGTGAACTTTACCTTTGCTTTACCTTTAACTTCACCTACAAGTTTTATGGAATTGCTAACCTGACAAATACAGAGATGTAACATGAAAGAGGCCACGATATTTTCCCTCCAATTTCTTTCCCATTTTTCATTCATATTCCCCCTATCGTCAGTTGTTCTACGTCATGCCGTCGAGACATACGGTCTTCCTCTCAAAACTAATAGTCGTTTAGCATAAGAAATTCCCCTCACGTTGTACATTGTGGCAGTTTATTGCCCTCTTCAGAAGAAAATATTACTGGGCCTTGTCCTGAGCCGGACGAATACAGTATACATCTCCATTTACAACCTTTTAGAAACCACAATATTATTCTTAAGGTAGACCCACGTCACCCAAGTGGTACCTTTTTCAGATTCTTCTACCAGAAATTTAAAACTATATCTCATCTCTGCCTTTTCCGTTACGTAGCAACTTTATCATAATCTTGGAAATTTTATCACCTATCTAGCCTATTTATTTAAAAATATAGGTAATAACGAAAAAATTAATCAGCTGTACTTATACTCCAAATACAGATTTGTAGATCTTATGTATATTGGACGGTGCATCATTGAGATAGTTGAAGAATAAGAGATCAACTTGATGTCACTAGTTATAAGTTTTATTTCACTTCTTCTATGTTCAACATGTTTCGGACATTAATACATCCATCATCAGGCTGAAGCCTGCTACACGGATACCACCCCAACCCAGCCACACCGAAACTACAACACACATCGAAACAAGAACACACGACCACTGTGGTGATACAATAGAAAAGTGGCAGGCTCCTCATGATGGATGAATTAATGTCCGAAACATGTTGAGCATAGAAAAAGTGAAATAAAACATAACAACCAGTGACATCAAGTTGGTCTCTTATTCTTCAACTATCAAATTTTTGTAGAGTAAGAGGGGACATAGCGTACGTAAATCCCAATAGACACAATGACTCACACACGTCCGCATATTTTATTGTTACATGAAATTTAGTCTTAGATTTGCATTACTGTTTATTTCTTTATTATAAATTATTTGTTTCGAGTTTGCTTCTTCGACCGTCAGGAAAATTTGCTTCCGATATTCTATCAACATTAAGTAAGTACTTTTCTCCCTGTCCACACCATGAAGGTAAACTCGGGGAGCGGAGGTATAGCTCCTGCTATTCTTAAACTTATTGCTAGGTGGAAGCGAGTGGTCTGCTTCACGCCTTGACAACTGTAAATCCCAGAAAGAACGCGGGTACTCGATGAGGAGGATGGATGGATGAGTTTCTGCAGCTGCCTGTAGTCTTAGGACAAAACAAAATCTCGACCTCTGCCTGGATTCGAATCCCGGACTACACCGACTACGTTATCGTGGCTTTTCTGCCTATCAGCAGACATATAAATGGCAATTTATATTCGTATTATCAAATTCTGAGTCTTGGTAACGTTTGTGTTTGGGAGGTGAGTACCAAGTTTTCGAATGAATGTGCGGCTCTTTTCTTCAATTTTCATACGGAAAAGGGAACCAGCTTTTGTCTCTGAAAGGCTGTTATCCGCATAAAGGAAGACAGGTTACCATCAAAGACGTGACGTCAATCTGAAAGACCACCGTCCTAATAGTCTGATGACTTCCAATTGGGTGTTTAGAAGACCCTTAAAAAAAATGTAGATTGTAAAGGCAAAGGTAAAAGTAAAGGTGAAGTTCACAGGCCACGAAGGCATAGAGAGGGAGTAGAAGTATAACTCTACTCTTTCTTTAACCTCGGCGCTGGATGAGGTGGGTGGTCAAAGCCACGCCCCGACCGTTTTACCCCCGGGAGTGTCCTGGTACCCATTATATAGGAGGCTGGGTGGGCCCAACGGCCGGTCTGAAAGGTGAGGAATATATCGCCTCCACAGGGATTCGATACCCGGACCGTCCAGCCTGTAGAGAGTCGCATGTTCGATGTATAATAGACAATTAGTTTGTAATTAAAGTTTTATGGAATTACGTTAAGTTGACTGAAACATTTTTACAGACGTGACAAGTGTTTTGTGTTAGTAGTTTCTTTCTAATTATTAGGGTGACAGGCATCTGTTATTTTTCAGGAACTCGCTGTCTGCCGCTCTCATCACTGCATGGTACTACGGTTTTTTTTTTCCGAAAAGAAATTCTGATATCAGTTCCAAAAATCATATCTAATGCTTGCTTTGAAAGACCAGTGTAAACTCATGAGCACGCAGAACTTAAGTAGTATTAAAATGACGTACCATAAAACCGAGGGTCTGGTTCGAAATTTGCCTGGAGTACCTACTGGGTCGTGCACTGTACTAGTACTGTACCTGTGACAACTCTACTCGATACAGCCTGCTCTTTTGTGGTCGTGTGGGATGTCAGATGGTATAATCTAGCACGTTCGTTGCCCTGCCTTCTTATAACGGGATGAAACATGGCTACACCCACGCCAATGGGAATTCTTGTCTAGAATTTAAATTCTGGAATTCTTGCTTAAAGCGACTGACATCAGGCCGCTTTCATGTAAGACTTGTACATCGAGATATTCTCTTACAATTCATACACTAAGACCAACATATTCACAAATATTAATATTATATTATTTGTACAAAATTTGTCGTAACTCCGATATGTATCGATCCGTCCAGATCATCCCCAGGAAGTTACTGAACATCATTAAAGCATATATAAATAAATAAATAAATATATATATATATATATATATACAGAGAAGGGTTATAAAACACATTAACTTTTTTGCATAAAATTTCTGTGGATATTATAAAATTATTTTTTAACAGTCTGTAGAACTGGTCCATGAGATGCGGATGATGTAGGTTTATAGATTTTTAAAATAACTTTGGATTCAACATAAAATAATGGCAAATTGTAGATACAATTACAATTACATCACAAAATTCTCTAAAACTGCAACATCCGCATCTTATGGACCAGCTGTACGCTACTGGACATTTTATGAAAAATTTTAATATATTTAATAACCCTTCTATATATTTATACATTATTTATTGATGTTCAGTAATTCCCTGCAGAAGGTCAAGACAGATCTTAATATTTCGGATTTATATCAAATTTTGTGTGAAAAATATAATTGTAACATTAGTGCATTTGTTGGTTTTATCGTGTGATTTGCCTGTTAATGCACGGACATGGACAAATTAATTTCTCTTTTGTTGCATGCTGAAAGCAAATCCGTTTAAATCAGTCCGAAAGCTTCCACCGTTGAAGTTGTTAGATGCTAGTACTATAGATCGAAATCTTGCCAACTTTCTTCCAGAGTGGTTTATGGCAATTAAGAAAGGTTTAACGAAATTATTCCTTGTTCATAGCTCGAACACAAACCATTAAAATTCAGTGTACTTTTATTCGCAAACTTGGTTCAATTTCAGGGTCAAAATCGAACCTGAAGCCAACGTAAGGTCATGAAACATATTTCCAAAATAATTTTGTTAGTAATTACAGAGTTGAAAGAAACATGTGGGCATTTTGATTTTTAAAAAGAAAGTTGCCTTTGTGAGTATTAAGGCCTGTTGCACAAACTGATGTAATTATGAAATTTTTTTTTCTTTCGATTTTATACATTGGAGAAGAAACTTTGTGTCAGTTCAGTTCCTGGCCCTGTGTCCGGCATTTAGACGGATAAGTTACCTTGTCTACGGAACCCGTTGGACAAATCTGGACCTGAAACCTATGCTTTCTGGATTATTAGGAAGAATGTGGTAATAATTCTTTACCGCCCTTTTTTGGGAAAACCTAACGGTCCCATCTGTAAAGAGTTATTACTACTAGCTGCGTAATGACCCAGAAGATTGCAGTCTCATCTACTTCGCGGAAGATGCCAGAAATCACCCAAATTTGTCTCTATTACTAAGTAATTTACATGCAATTTACATCACTCATAGTAAGTATGTCTTGTTTCTTCTGTTGCACAATACACACGGCCTGAATAAATGAAGAAGCGGAAGAGATTCAGAAATGTTTTATTTACAGATTTATATATATATATAAAATCATTTATTTATTTATTTATTTCACCCACACAATACACGGAACTCCTCCTTACACTTTTCTTTGATGATTCTTGACTTTTAGCAAGAGAAGGAACGTTTCCTTCATTATTAAACGTTTATAATACACATAAATAAGCTACTTGATTTTAGTGTGACGTGGCCGCTATGAAAAGATAAATTTGCTCTTCTGCTCAGTTAACCGCTACGCCATAAAAGCTTATTGCGGGAGGAGGTAAGGCTCCACGCGTTCTAAATCTTGATACTAGATGGCTGGGGTTAGGGGGCTTAAGTATCAGTCGCGTCAGCCAGCTATTTGAGTTCCAAAACCATCTGGTGGTTCTGTCAGGATACAAAAATTATTTTTCTACTTTTTTAAAAATTAAACTAGGATTCCTCATTAGCCAACAGCCCAATCACTGTACCCTCTGAGCTCTCTCAACCGAACACACTGTAGGTCTTAAAAAAACTTTGTTATATTTTGAAATAATTCAAGGCATTTGGCCAACCTACTGTTGATTATTTTAAATTCCATACACGTTAAATTTTAAACTATTCAATGGGGCAGTTGGCTGAGACACTGTGCTTCAAACCGGAAGGTCGTGGGTTCGAATCCCGTTGCTATCACTGAAACGTTCCTTTCAAATAACCATTCCGGCCCCACTATGATCCAGGAGTCGACTCAGCCTGTAACAGAAATGAGTATCATTAAAATTTCCTGTGGGTAAAGGCGGTCGGTGCGTAGGGCTGATAACCTCATCACCTTCACGTGCCAATTGTCATGAAAACTGGTAAACTCAGCCTCCTGGAACCCTCAGGGCTTGTCCAGGCTTGTACAGGGATCACGGTACCTGAAATTAAAGAAGAGGTCTGGTCGCAAAGTAACACGACAAGAGAAAAAGCTGAGGAACACAAATCTGGCAGCACTTCATGCCTCGATTCTCATCTCAGGCTACATTTTAGGCATATTACCCGCAGTAAATTAGATAAATGCGAAGGACAACTCTGAACACTAGGCAGATATCTTATGAAGGTAAATACACACGCACAAAGCCACATTGACTGAAATCTATTCTATATCGCATTCTCGTTTCAGTTTGTGTTGGTGTTGAGTGTTTTGGCTGCGATCAGAATAATACTTGAATTTATGTGGTGATTTTTTAATGTAGGGAGTGGGGGGGGGGGTTTGGCGGGCGGCGTAATGAGCAACTGCCTGCCTGTAACAAAGCCTTGTAACCACTCACCAGGCACAGCCTTCCCCAAGTCCAATTTCATCGCCCCACGCGAATGTATGTCACATTTGTTATTGTGTGTTCAACAATATGATGTTAACACTGTCGGCTGTAACTTTCCAAACTGCGGTTTATTGCTCTTAATTGTCAGGCTTGCTTAACAATTCAAGTTTATCATTAAGAACTTTGAGGATGCATTGCAATTGTTGTACTTAGCGTATAACAAGAATGTGAATATATTTTAGCTCATACAAAGAGGTTAAGCTGCTTTAAAAAAAATTAACAATTGTTATGAACTAATAATAATGCATACGTAATTATTTTTAATTTAAATTTTATTGTAGACCTTACAAATAACAATTTGGTGAAAATGAGGTTCAAGATACAAGAGCATGCTATTGCACAAGAGATAGTAAGTGGAAAAGGGCTGCGTAGAGTGACATATGTGAACAAAACTATTAATACCTACTTACTTACTTACTCCATCGTGCGGAGTCCTTCTTGAGAAGCTAATTGTTTTGCAACTAGTCAAGAAATTCCCCGCATTTCACGGAACCCGAAGATTTATTCCCGCACTCACAAGCGTCCGCCACCTGTCTCTATCCCGGACCAGCCCAATCCAGTCCATATACCCACATCCCACATCCTGGAGATCCATCCTAATATTATCCACCCATCTACACCTAGGTCTCTCCAGTGGTCTCTTTCCCTCCGGTTTCCCCACCAAGACCCTATACACCCCTCTCTCCTCACCCATTGGCGCCACATGCGCAGCCCATCTCATTCTTCTCGATTTTATCACCCGCACAATATTGGGTGAGCAGTACAGATCATTTAGCTCCTCGTTATGCAATCTCCTCCATTCCCCCGTTAC
>Ga0123354_10013311_pt1 | contig 12755 bp, 11 predicted proteins | sample TergutLab28metaG_2_FD_97872 | JGI IMG/M metagenome (GOLD analysis project Ga0123354, IMG submission 97872) | Labiotermes labralis P4 segment gut microbial communities from Petit-Saut dam, French Guiana - Lab288 P4 | ecosystem: Host-associated > Arthropoda: Insects > Digestive system > Gut ...
GCGGTAATATTCGAAAAGAGGCTGAAGACGCTGAACATCAAGGTGTACAAGCACTTTCCGATAGAAGGTTATCCGCTTAACGTCGAGCATATCGTGAGCGACAAAGGATACGGAAAGAACGAGTTCGTAAAGACAAGCAAACCGCTTGTTGTCGTCACCGCCCCCGGTCCCGGGAGCGGAAAGATGGCCACATGCCTTTCTCAGCTGTACCATGAGAATAAGAGAGGAGTATCCGCAGGGTACGCAAAGTTCGAGACATTTCCGATATGGAACATGCCCCTCAAACATCCGATAAATCTTGCGTACGAGGCGGCGACCATCGATCTCGCGGACGTGAACATGATAGATCCGTTCCACCTCGAAGCGTATGGGGAAAGAGCGGTCAATTACAACAGGGACATCGAGATATTCCCGGTTCTGAACTCGATGCTGGAGATGATACTCGGAGAATCGCCTTACAAGTCTCCTACGGACATGGGCGTCAATATGGCAGGGTTCTGCATTACCGACGAAGAGGTCGTTTCCAACGCTTCAAAGCTGGAAGTGATAAGGCGCTATTACGACCTTCTGAAAGACAGGAAGCAAGGCATTGCTTCCGACGAGATGGTCTCAAAGATGGAATTCCTAATGAAGAATGCCGCCATCAATTCGCAGGAGCGGAAGGTCATCCCTGTAGTAATGAAGAGGTCCGAGGAGATCGGCCTTCCCGTCTCGGGCATAGAGCTTGAGGACGGTACGATATTAACCGGGAAAACATCCGCATTGCTGGGCGCGAGCTCTGCGGTGATCCTTAATGCTCTAAAGAAGGTCGCCGGCCTGGATGACAGCGTTCTGCTGATATCCCCGAGCATTTTAGAACCGATACAGATCCTTAAGACCGAGAATCTGGGCTTCAAGAACACGAAACTCCATGTGGACGAGATGCTGATCGCATTGTCGATATCCGCACAGACAGACCCGGTAGCGAAGGCCGCTCTCGAGCAGCTCCCTAAACTTAAGGGATGCGAGATGCATTCTTCCGTGATATTGTCCTCGGTGGACGAATCGACCCTAAAGAGGCTCGGGCTCAATTTAACCTGCGAACCGGCCTATCAGAACAACTCTCTGTACCAAGGTCAGCGCAAGATGTGAGGGGTCAGACAATAAATATATAAACAAAAAATAGGTTGCAAGTGAGTGCTGTGGACGTAGTGTAGCTGGTTATCACTTGACCTTGCCAAGGTTAGAACTCGGGTTCGAATCCCGGCGTCCGCACCAACCCCACCCTGCCAGATCCTCGAATTTCCGGGATCAATTTTCGAGCCAGCATCGGCGTTTTTTTCATATAAAAGCTTTTCCATTTTGCCCTCTCCTAGTGATCGGTTTTTATGCGGCGCTTCCTCCCTCGAAAAATGACGGGCCAGCGGCACCAGCGAAAACACCTGGTGGTGATTCGCCGGCGTCCGCACCAACCCCACCCTATATTCTGTTTAAATCGACCCGATATGCCTACACGGCACACTGTTCTCTTTAAAGTGACCCTCTAAAGTTTTCCTGCTGGCGCGGTTGTCCAAAGTTTTAACTATTTACAAAATAGTTTTAAATTGTCTTTAGAAAAATAAATGAAGATATCAGAAAAGGAGGAAGGAAAATGACTGTTGAGATGACACCTACCAGGCGTGCGCTCGCCGCCGTATTGGGAGGGAAAGTGGACTATGTACCGCCCGCAAACCCTCTTGCCCAGACCACAAAAGAACTAATGGAATATGCTAAGGCCAGTTGGCCGAAGGCGCACACAGACCCGAAGGTCATGGCCGACCTTGCCGCAGCACCGTGGGAGGTCTGCGGAATAGAAGCAGCAAGACCGCAGTTCGACATATCGTTGGAAGCGGAGGTTCTCGGATGCAAATTGGACTGGAACAAACCGGACCGCCCCCCGGTGACAGGTCCTGCGTACAATGATCCGAAAGACATCACATGGCCCGACGATCTGGAAAATGCAGGAAGGATACCCTATGTGCTGGGGGCGATAGACATCCTCCGCAAAAGATATGCAGGCGATCTTCCGATAATACCTGTGATCACGGCGCCTTTCACGGTCGCAGGGCACATTATGGGAGTTGAGAAGCTGGTGATGATGACCGTCACGGACCCGGATAAAGCGCACGCCGCGATAAGCGCAGCGACGGATTTCTGCATCGCTTACGGAAGGCTGCAGACAGCGTACGGGGCGCACATCCTGTTCCCGGCGGATCCGTCCGCATCCGGAGACCTTATTTCGCCGGAAACATACAAGGAGTTCGTCCTTCCTTACCATAAGAAGTTTGCCAAAGGCGTAAGCTGCCCCAAGATACTCCACATATGCGGGCATACCGAAAAACTGCTGCCGCACATCAAGACGAGCGGCATGGATTGTTTCTCATTCGATGCTCCCCCCGCGTGGTACGTGCGCCAGCAGTTAGGCAATGCAATGACATGCCTCGGAAGCCTCGACGTCATAGACCTGATGCCGGGAGGGACTCCGGAGCAGGTTTACCAAAGAACGGTCCAGTGCATAAGAGAAGGCGTCGATGTGGTCGGAACAGCATGCGATGTCTCCTTCGGAACGCCGCTGGCAAACCTTAAAGCTTATGTGAGAGCGTGCAAAGAGACCCGCGTACCTGATTGGGACAATGCGGAGGACTGCGTTCGTGCTATAGGGGTGGCAAGGGCGCGCATGAAGGCTGAAAAGAAGATCGAAGTCGGAGGTGACGGCGATGCGTTCTGATATCGTATTTGAGAAGATAGAGACGATCCGCCTGACAGATCCCGCAAAATATGAAGCGCTCATCAAAGAAGGGATGGCATATGAGCAAGGAGAATACGGACAGGCCGACAAGAGAACAGCCTCCCTGAAGAGTCTGGAGGAACTGCATTTCTCCAAGGACATGGAATATGCGAGCATATCCAAAGCAGTCTTGGAAGGGAAGAAGGCGGAAGTGGTCAGACAAACGAAGGACATGATCTCAAAAGGAAAAGACCCGGTGGACCTGGTGTCCAACGCACTGATGCCAGGGATACAGGTACAATGCGAGATGTACGATCAAGGGAATGCATATGTTCCTGAGATATTGTTGTCCAACGACGCGATGCTCGGAGGAATAAAATTGTGCCAAGAGAAGCTGGGCGACATACCGATGAAAGGGAAAGTGATATCCTTCGTCGCCGAAGGAGACCTCCACGACATCGGAAAGAACATCGTGGCGGCGATCATGAGGGCCAACGGGTACCATGTGGTGGACATGGGCAGGGATGTTCCCGCATCCATGGTGGTAGAAACCGCAGAGAAGGAAAAGGCGCAGATGGTCTGCGGTTCCACTCTGATGAGCACCACGAAACCCGGACTTGTGGAGACGGCGAATCTTTTAGGAAAGAAACTTCCGAAAGTGCCTGTCGCCTGCGGCGGTGCAGCGGTATCGGTGCACTTCGTTGAAACGTTCGATAATGCCATATATACAAAATCTCCGCTGATAACGGTGAACACGGCGAACGAAGTGATCAAAGGAAAGAAATGGGAAGATTTCCGCTGACCTTTCTCCGTAAACCCTTTCCACAAACACCTTATTACAACTTTATTTGTGATATTTCATGAGAAAAGTTATGGGGGAGGACCTCCCCCGTTAATAGGTTTAAGTTAAATTTTCTTCTTTTCGCCTGCGTCCGCCGGTTTACGGCAGATTCAGTTCTTTGCGTTTTTGAAGGATGATAGCTTCCATCATATTGGCCGATTCGACGGGATCGTCGCTGATGATCACATGTCCTCCGGTCAGGGATTTCATGTCCTCGCAAAGCACCTTTACGATCAGATCGCTGCCGATTATGAACGGCGGAATTCCCAGATGCAGAGGGAGGCCAAGTGCGAGTCCGAACGCGCCGTCCGCCAACGCCTGCTCCTCAAGCCACTGCGCCGCGGATAATACGAGCGGAAGCTGCGGCAGATCTACGCCGAGCGCTTCTGCGACCTCGGTGGCAACGATCTCCAAACGCCCTATGGCAAGGCACGGGCCGAAGTTCAGCACCGGAGGTATGCCAAGTTGCTTACATACCGCTTTGAGACCCGGTCCGGCAAGTTCTGCCGCTTCCGGCATCATCAGGCCGCAGTTCTCGATACCGCCGGACGAACAGCCTGCGGTCAGGACCAATATGTCCTTTGCGATCAGTTCTTTGGTCATTTCGACCGTTAGCACATCATGGCCGCCCACCATAAGGTTGGAGCAGCCGACGACTCCGGCGAGTCCCTTTATCGTACCTGCTGCTATCAGATCGATCAGCGGTTTCCACGAATCTCCCAGGAAAGCTTTCAACGATACTTCGCTGACCCCTGTCAAAGAATTCGCGTTCCCGTGGTCGGGGAGCAGTTTTATAGGCACGTCTTTACGCCGCGACTTGTAAGATGATATGATCTCATCTATGATCTTATCGACAACAGGCACGCGGTTCTCGAAATTGAACTCCATCAGTACGGCGTTCGCTTTCTTTGCTACCGGGTCTACGCAGATCTGTTTTATCTTGAGTTCATCACAGATCGGCTCTATTCCCGGAAGGGTGCAGTTGAACTCCGATATGACAGCATCTATGGCACCGGTGGCCAAGATCGCTTCGCTGGTAAAGTTGTTGCCAGCATGCCCGTCGAAGAATTTGGTGCAATGCGCACCGCGGAGCTGCATGTCCTGACCTACGCAGGTGCAGCCGACGATCTTGAAGCCCTTTGCCCCTGCGGCCTGGGCCTTCTTTACGATCACATCATCGGTCAGGCGGTGCTGCAGATATGAGAACTTTGAGTGCTGATGCCCCGTGATCATGATATTAATGTAATTAGGATCGATCACGCGCAACCCTACCGGCGCCATGCGGAGTTCGGGTTCACCGATGAGAACATCGTTCAGCAGGTTGGTCAGTGTGAGACCGTAGAGGCCTGTCGAGATGCCGAGACGGAGGCAATGGAACAGCATGTGTACCGGATCGGAGTTCAAGTTCGTCGAGCTCTTTACCGTACCGGAGAACACTTCTGATTTGGCTCCTCCGGGCAGTATTCCAAGTTCTTCCCAGCGTTTATAACGCGGTGCGTACGCCATCTTTTTCGTAAGCACCATTTTCTCAAAATCAGGTTTGTAGAGGTCGTCAAGCACTGCATCCGCAATCTTGACGGCTTTATCGTAATCATCGGTACCCTTTATGTCGAACATTTTGCAGAGGCGTTCAAGCGTCTTTTTCCCTTTCAACTCGCCCTTGGCGAGAGCGACGCTTTTGAGATTTCTGGCTGTGTTCTCGACTATGTGTATGTAACACCCGGAGCCCGCAGCGACCGTGCGCAGGAAATTACGCGCTGCGATCACATCGGCGGTCGCACCGCAGACCCCCTTGGGGGCATCCTCTGTTATTCGGCAGGGGCCGTTCGCGCAAAGTTTGCAGCAGATGCCGTGCAGGCCGAACCCGCATTTCAATATTTGAGTATCCACACGGTGGAACGCTGTGTTCACCGGCAGGTCAACGATGAAGCTCTCAAGTTTTTTGTCTGCACTCTTGCATATCCTATCATTAGGCCATTTTGACATAGTGTTTCCTCCCCACTATTACATTTTAATATTATTTTAAAACATCGGTGATAATATATATTTTTTTAATCATACAAACGTCGTTAATATAGGTGTATGTATGGTATTTTTGTCTATTTTTTTCTCCTTAATATTAACAATAATCTAAATAAAAACCATTTTCATAGACAGCATCTATCTTAGTGCCGGCATGAGATATTTCGGATTTTTGCCTTTTGCGTACAAATGGAGGCCTTTTTTCCGCAGTTGAAAGGTGTCCCTTATAATGCATCTATTCAAAAAACAAAAAATGGAGGCTTGAGCCTCCTGTTTTCTTTAAAGTTTAACGGGCGTGATGTGCACGTTGAGGCCGAGGTTATCTGCATCCATTCCCATCGCTAAGCCGTAAAGCTGCGACAGGTGAAGCACAGGGAAAGCGAATCCGCTGTCTTTCTGGCCCGCATCAAATTGAAGGTGGCAGAACGGACATACGTCCACTATCATCTCGGCACCGCCGTTCTTCATGATCTCCAAGTTCGTTTTAGTGAACCTCAGCGCCGTATCGCCGTACAGCGATCTGAGGCCTCCTCCGGCACCGCAGCATGTGGTCTTCTGCTTACGCAGCATGCTCTTAGCGCCCACGGCCTCGACCAGCTCGTCCAGGATCTTCGGACTCTCAGGGTCGTCGAGTTGTTTCGCTTTACTTGGTTTCAGGAAGTGGCATCCGTAGAACGCCGCCACTTTATATTCGGCGGGTTTCTTTACCGCTCCTCTGATCTTCTCGACACCGACCTCGTTGTAAAGCACTTCAGCGAAGTGCTTCACTTTTGTTTCGCCGCTGTATTTCAATCCTATTTCAGCGAGGACCTTGTTCACTTCCTCCAGCATTTCTTTGTCCTCATGCAGCTCGTGGGCGGCTTCGAACAATGAGCCGAAGCAGCCGCTGCATACCGTGACGATGTCCAACCCGGCTTTCTCAGCGAGAGCGAGGTTCCTCGCTGCCGCGGCAAGCCATGTTGTTTTGCTGAACGATTTTATCACACCGGGGGCGGGACAGCAGCTTGCGTCCTTCAGATCCACCAGTTCGACTCCGAGTGCCTTGAACACTTCTCTCGTCGACTTCTCGATACCCGGGTACCTGAGAGGCGCGATGCATCCTAAGAAAAGTGCATATTTTCTCATTGGTCCACCAACTTGTTGAATTTTGTCAGATCAAGTACCTTGTCGAAGTCTGCCTTCGCCTCAGCATTGTCCATCACCGTCTGGGGATTCTCCGATAGTCCAAGCTCTTTTCTAAGCCCTTTGATCTTGTCGTTGTTATCGACAGTGTGACCGTTTTTAATAAGGCTCTGGGCCACCTTTCTGTGACTCTCATGCAGTTCTCCGTTGGAGACCATGATGTTTCTCAGTGCAGTGATGACGTCAACGACCTGGACATTGCGCGGGCACCACTCCACGCATGTGTAACACGTGGTGCACTGCCACAGGGCGTCGCCGTTTATCGCTTCGTCTTTCAGCCCTAGCAAAGATGCCCTCATGATATGTGCCGGTCGCAATGAGGTCTTATGCTTTGCCGATGGGCATTTTAATGTACACGTTCCGCACTGGAAGCACAACGTGGCAGTCGATCCGCCCATGGCTGCTAACTCCTCTGTGAATTCTGATACAGGCTTTTTCATAGATAACACAGCTAAATGTAAGTAAGTGTTCCTATATAAATCACAACGTAAGAACGCTTTTTTGATGTAGTATCTCTTTTTACAGCGACTTTATTCGTTTTTTGCCCTCGTTTCATAGGCTCGTTAACCTATTTTTTGGTATCAAAACGGGTATGTTTTTCCGATCGTTCCTAATGAAAGGCCTTCCCGAACCATGGCATAGCTTTTTTGCGATCTTGCTCAACTCTTACTTTAATGATCATCTGCGGCGTGATCGTTTATTTGTAAACCGTCCCTTTAATAAACTGACAACCCCTCCCTCATACCATGGGATCCAAAGATGCCACGCGCTCGAGGGTCATTGTGGAGAGATTCCTCAACTTCCATCCTCAGCCTTTCAAATCCTTCTTCAGCAGGTTCATTAATGAACGCATCTCCAAGACCGGCCTCACTGAGAGCCAAATAATCTTCCTTACGATACTGGACAAAAAAAGGGGGATGTCCCTGAAAGAGATGACCGACAGAATTGGGGTGCACAAGTCCCTTACCACCAGGGCGGTCAAGCACCTTCTCGAGAACGGGTTCGTCATCAATACCTTGGATTCCGGCAAGGAGCATTCCATCGTGCTGACGGCAAAAGGCGTGAAGGCGAAAGAAGCCGCGATCAAAGCGGTCAGCGAACTCTTCGACCTCATTCTGGAAGATCTGACGGAGGAAGAGCTGGCGACGATGGAGCAGGCTATGTTGAAAATGAGGCAAAAAGTGGAAGAACTCTCCTCCGGAGAGCATACCTTTTCTGCTGGTGAGTAAATATATATTTATGTCTCGTCGCCGATGTGCCTTTCATAATGAATGATGGGCGTTCGCTGGAGGCATCACGCTCCTCAGGCAAAAGCTGGCGTGATGACAGCGCAGGCCGCCCCGTATAAAGAACGGACGGAGACACGAATAAATGGAAGAGATGGGATACATCTTCATACAAGTGTTCATTTTGCTGTTTGCAGCAAAGGCGCTGGGAACGGTCTTCCAACGGATGAAGATGCCTGCTTTGGTAGGAGAGATACTCGCGGGCGTAATTTTCATCAACATCGTTCTTTTCTACCCGGGGTACGGCGAGTTGCTGCACTTCGATCCGGACCAGTTCATGAAGGACGACACCCACTTCATCCATGTGATGGGCGAGCTGGGCGTGGCATTCCTGCTGTTCATGGTCGGTCTGGAGACAAGGTTCAGCGATCTAATGAAAGTGGGCAAGACCGCCATGTACGTCGCCATACTGGGGATCGTGGTGCCTCTGCTCGGAGGGTTCGCGGTCATGATGGCGTATGAGCCCGGCAATATCAATCTTGCCATTCTTGTCGGTACGGCCATGTTCGCCATGAGCACCGGGATAGCGATCGAAGTGCTCAGGAATATGAGCGCAATGAACACCAATGAGGCAAAGATAATCATCGGTGCGGCCGTGATAGACGATATCCTCTGTTTGTCGCTGCTCGCAGTGATCAGCGGCGTCGTCACCCCGGAGACCGATATGAACACCATCATCGTGAACACGATCATCGTTTGTATATTCCTTGTCGTCTCGTTCGGGTTCATCACTTACATAAAAAAATTGGCCGAACGCAGAAGGCACAAGCTGATGGACAGGTACAAGCATGCCGATGTGCACGGAGATATCGTCATCGGATGCGATGTTTCTAACTTCCACGAGATGAGGTCGCAGTCCTCTAAGCTCAGCATACTCGGGATAGCGATGCTGGTCTGTATAGGAATGGCCGCCCTGTCATCGACCATTGGCCTTGCCGGAATAATCGGCTCGTTCCTTGCGGGAATGCTGTTCGCCGAGTTCAAGGACACAATGCCGTGCGAAGAGAACTTCAACACAGTGACGTCGTTCATGCTGCCGTTCTTCTTTATTTACGTGGGCATGAAGGTCAGATTCGACGATTTCGAGCTTAGCATAATGCCTCTGCTCGTGATCCTGATAGTTGTCGCTGTGCTCACAAAGTACGTAAGCGGATACTACGGCGCGAAAATGGGAAAACTCCCGAAGGATTCTTCGGTCCTCATAGGAGTAAGTATGATACCCAGAGGAGAAGTGGGGATAATCGTTGCCAGCATCGGCTTTACGATAGGCGTGTTCACCAATCAGATGTTCACCACGATCATGCTGATGACCTTGGCCACTTCAATAATAGCGCCTCCCTTGATATCTTGGGCGTACAAGCGCATGTATACACACACTCACGGGGAACAGCAAGATCAGCATAGGCACTAAGAGTGGAAAAAAATTCAGTTAGGGCAGCCCGCTGCAAGAGGTCTGTTGTTATTACTCTTCTTTAACGATCTGAGCACCGGTAGCGTTCTGGGAAATGCTCTCTATTCCTTTTTTGCAGGAATCTTTGCTTATGTACCCCTGAGACGCAGCGACGATCTCTCCGTTCATGGCTTTCAGACGGAAGCGGTATTTTTCGCCTACGTCCATGAATATCTCATACTTAGGGTTCGTGAGCTTTTTGTATCCATCTACGGTCTGATCCTCTATCTTGGATCTGCTGTTGTTCTTTACACTCTCGATGCCGTTCAAACAAGAGGACTCGCTTGCGTAGACCTGGGATGTGCATATTACTTTGCCGTTACTCGCCAAAAGGTTGAACATCACTCCATTCTTAGCGGGCTTTATAACGAATTTACCCATATCCTTACCTCTATATATGAAATATATTTGGCGCATTTAAAAATTACCACGTTTAAAAACACATACACCAATAATGCATCATGCGGAAGGTGATGTTTCTCTTTTTTCTCTCATTCTCAGAATAGATGCTGATGTCAGAGAAAGAATAGGTAATTCTATCAGCGGGCCGACCACTAGCACCAAAGCGATAAGAGGCGATGCCGGAAAGGCCGCCACCGCTATGGCCAAGGCAAGAGGTGAATTCCTTGCCATGACCGTAAAAGTGAGCGATGTGGTATCATCGAATGAGAACCCGAGCGCCCTTCCCGCCAATCTGGAAATGATAAAGTTAAGCGTGAAGAAGATCACCAGCGGAACAAGCATCTGCAGCAGGACGATCGGGTCGTTCACTATCATGTGTCCGTTAGGCGCGAACATCGCGAACACTGCCAAGCACAGGAAGGCCAACTGCAGGTTGTCCCCGTGCTTCTTTACCTTTTCATCCATGGCAGCTTTTTTGCCGATGGCCTTCATCGCGGTTTTTATCAGGTTCGCCGCAATGAACGGTATCGAAAGGACGATCACGATACTGGCCAACACAGACCACATATCAAACGATGACCCAGTACCCAAAAAAATGAAAAGATACATTGGAAGCAGCAGGACCTGCAGTACAAGATTCAGCGGGAGTATCGATGCGCTGAGGGAGAGATTACCCTTTGACATGCCTGTGAACACCATGAACCAGTCTGTGCACGGGGTCACAAGCAGCATCAGAAAACCGATGAACATGTCTTTGGACCCGCCGAGGAACGCATATCCGAGCATAACGGCCGCAATGGGCGTCCAGACAAAGTTTATGAACAGCGCAGTCGAGGAAAAACGTACATTTTTGAAAGAACGTCCGATCTCTCTTACATCAACTTTCAAAAAAATGAAGAACAAAAGCAGCATCAGGAACGGTTCTATCATGCCCCCCATGTTCTCCGAGAAGAATGCTGTCTGACCGAGAACTATGCCTGCAACAGCCGCGGCAATAATGAAGGCCGGCTGCATTCTGGTCAAACGTCCCAAACTTATCTCCATCGCGCCACTTATCCGAGAGTGATTGCAATAGCACAGGTTTTGTTATTAAATCTTGTATCAGGAACCTTTATATCAAATAATGACATTTGAATGATTGTTCAAATGTTCAAATAATGTGAGAACCATGAAACAGGGAACAAACCACAGCAGGGAGGAACACGAAAAGATCATCGAGAGCGCACATCAACAGGTGCTGGACGGAAAGATCATTAACGATCTTTCAGGCCTTTTCAAGGTCCTTTCCGACCCGACCCGCCTAAAGATATTGTCTGCGATAAGAAACGGAGAGGTCTGCGTCTGCTGCATTTCCGAGCTTCTCGGAATGTCAGTGTCGGCCGTGTCGCATCAATTGAAAACGCTCAGACAGGCGCGACTGGTAAAAGCGAGAAGGGATGGCAGGAACATCTACTATTCACTCGACGACCATCATGTCGGAACGATGCTTGATACCATGCTGGAACATATGGGGGAGCGAGAATGAGATACGTGTATCGGCTTGACGGCCTCTGCTGCGCCACATGCGCGGCGAAGATAGAGGTCGCGATAAACAAGATCGCAGGCGTGGCCCTGGCAAAGGTCGGTTTCATGACCCAGAGGCTGACAATAGAGACAGATGCCGAGATAGGAGAGATCGAACCGGCGGTAGAGAAGGCCATAAAAAAGATCGAACCGGACGTCAAACTGAGAAGGGAATGATTTGTTCGGGACCGCCGCTATTATAAGGATCGCCGTCTCCGGCATACTGCTTGGGATAGGGATATTAGCGGATGTCGACGACACTACCGAACTGATCATACTCGCCGCATCTTATGTTGCGGTGGGGTACCCGATATTCATCCGTTTCCTGAAAGCGATATACAACAGGCAGCCGTTCGATGAGAATTTTTTAATGACGATTGCATCCCTGGGCGCCTTTGCAATAGGGGAAGCGCCGGAAGGTATCGCCATCCTTCTTTTCTATCAGGTGGGGGTGCTGTTCGAAGATTATGCGGTAGACCGCTCAAGAAGGTCAATTACTTCGCTGACGAACCTCCTGCCGGAGAGTGTAAGCCTCTTGAGGGAGGGAGAGGTCGTCGAGACGGAGCCGAAGGATGTTAACATCGGGGACATGATCCTTGTCAGGCCCGGCGAAAGGATCCCCCTCGACGGGATCGTCGCTGAAGGTTCGTCCATGATCGACACCTCATCGATAACAGGGGAATCCGTTCCGAGAAGGGCCTCCGCCGGCGACGCTGTTCTCAGCGGATGCATCTCTACCAATGGGGTCCTGACGGTCCGCGTAACTTCTGTGTACACGGATTCGACCGCTTCCCGCATCATCGGCATGATAGAGGATGCATACGAAGCGAAGTCCAAAACAGAGAACTTTGTGACAAAGTTTGCCAGATATTATACTCCGATAGTTGTTCTTTCGGCCATCCTTCTGGCGCTCATTCCCCCGCTGGTACTGGGAGATTCGTTCGAGGTATGGATCTACAGGGCGCTTACTTTCCTGGTGATCTCATGCCCCTGCGCTTTGGTCATCTCGATACCGCTGGCTTTTTTCGGAGGCATCGGCGGCGCATCACGCATGGGGATACTTATCAAAGGAGGCAACTATCTGGAGGCCCTTGCGGGCGTGGACACGGTAGTATTTGATAAGACTGGCACTCTCACAGAGGGAACATTCGAGGTCGAGAGGATAATACCATTCGGCATCGAAGAGGAGGAACTGCTTAGGATCGCCGCTCATGCGGAGTTCCATTCAAACCATCCGATCGCCGTAAGCGTGAGAGAAGCATA
>Ga0123354_10013314_pt1 | contig 12754 bp, 5 predicted proteins | sample TergutLab28metaG_2_FD_97872 | JGI IMG/M metagenome (GOLD analysis project Ga0123354, IMG submission 97872) | Labiotermes labralis P4 segment gut microbial communities from Petit-Saut dam, French Guiana - Lab288 P4 | ecosystem: Host-associated > Arthropoda: Insects > Digestive system > Gut ...
AAGCTGGCAACATGGAGTGAATGATGTTTTGTAGAGCATTAAATGGTGTAATTTACACTGTGCTTTAGAAAACCATACATTGTTAACACGTTCGAATGGCAAAATACCGATGACTCAGGAGAGGTTTCCGTTGGACAAGTACACATACTTTACGAGGACCACAAGTTACTTGAGTAAAAGGAGATAGGCAGTGTACCGTACAAAAGTAACACTGTAACCCTGCCGCGTAACGTTTACACACCTTCGAATGACCTAACAAAGTAAAGCTATACCACGAGCATCGTAGATGTCTGCGCTATTCTGTGATGTATCTCAGCGTTTATATTCTGGTGCAATATTCACGTTGTGTTCTATAGAATCACAAAATATATAGGTAAAATGTGGCCAAACACAACTTCATTAATGTTTTTATTACTAAGTTGTTCTTACAGAGCTTCTTCCAAAGACATGTTTCGGCCTTTCAACTGGCCATCTTCGGGTTGATCACTTTCTTCTTTGCCATGCAAACCATACAGTACCAAAGCTATGTTATTTTTATCTCGAACTCCTGTGCTCCGTATTAGCTATCCCATCTGTCACAAGAATTCTGATTGTCCAGTCCATCTGTCTGCTCAATATTTTTCACTAGGCCTTTTTAACATAACAGGCATTCGAAATCATCACTATGTACTGACACGCCGGCAATAACATAAAAATAAACGTTCACAAAAAACAAATTCGAGTAGAAAGTTCCTTGATCGACTGACAAGAAAGAAAGTTTGGTCTTGCGGTTGGTTCACTACTAGCACGGAACGAGTTTGAAAGCCTGTACTCGTACAACATCCTTTCAGAACTGGCGGAAAGAGTAGTTTAAATCAATATATGAATAAATCAATACGTCTACAACATAAAATGATTTAAAAATTAAATTATATTTTCAGTATATTAACGTTACATTCACTGAGGTTTCAAAATAATTGCGATAAGCGGCCATTACTTCATGTCTGTCCGTCCATTTGGCCGTCCGCATGAAACAACTCGGCTACCAAGGGCCGGATTTTCGTGAGTTTGTGTTGGAGGATCTTTCGCAAATCTGTCAAGAAATTAGAGTTTGACTGAAATCTAAGAAGCAAAACGATGTTTTACATGAAGATTTATGCCCATTAATGATAGGATCTCTCAGAATTCGTTTACTTTCCTAGTATTTTCCAATTCACGGAATGTAATAAATTGAGAATACTACATCTCCTTCATTATCAGTAAACCTTCCCCACACTGCTAATTAACTATTGGCGCCAGCGGTATAGTTCCGTCCTTCTACAAAGTTTCCAATATCATGTCCCAAACTTACACCGCACCGTAGTTGCCCACAATTATTAAAAAGCAAATTTCCGATTCCTCAATACCAACCTTCGTGTCTTATTAATATTGCAATTTAACAAAGTATTGATCACAATTTCGCCATAAATGGTGCGACCTACGTTAAGGAGTCCAGTGTAGCTCAGTGTCATGCAGAATCTGCTGACACACACAGACATACGGAGCGGAGAGAAGGTGACAAATATTAAACAAACGTGATTTGTCTAAAGCTTCGTTCAGTATTTTAAAGTATTTGTTACGTTTCATTGAGGTATATTATTTCAACATGAATACAGACAAAAAAAATTTAAATGGACTATTGGATATTCGATTCGCTTCGATTATTTTCCTCTTCAGATTAGCGGGAATTCCGGTGAAGTTGAAGAACATATCCACTACTTACATTGTGTACATGATAATAGTGATTATATGTAGTTGCAGTATGTTTATGGGTATGTTCTTCGATGTGTACGTACATAGGGATGATTTGGGACGTGCCATGACGACAATGCCTGCTTTGATTTCGTTTGCAAATTACATGTGGATATTTTCAAACTGCAGGTAAGTAACAACAAGGGCTGTCATTTCTGCAGCATCATAAGTGTGATGAAGAATTATCCAAAATATATTACAGAAGTTGTGACTTGAACGGAACGCTGTCTGATTCACATATCCACTACTTATTTTCGTCCAGTTGCACCAAATATTAAAAAAAATTGATGGTTTTATGTAAAAGCAGAGAACATACATAAATCATTTTTTAATAAAGGTAGAACAACTTGATGACACTTGCTTCATTATGTCAATTTACTGCTCAACATGTTTCAGATGTTAATACATCCATCTACAGGAGCTTGCGACTACTTGGTGCGTTATTGTGTAGGCTGTATTGTGCTGACTTGAGATGTTTTGGTGTTATGTAGCGGGATACCACATCACCAACAGCCAATCCCGCCACATAACACCAACATGCCTCAAGTCAGCACAACACAGCCTACACAATAACGCACCAAGTAGTCGCAAGCTCCTTAAGATGGATGTATTAACATCTGAAACATGTTGAGCAGTAAATCGACATAATAAAGCAAGTGTCATCAAGTTGGTCTACCTTTGTTCAAATATCAAGATGATGCACTGTCCAATACGCATAAGATTCATGAATCATGTTTTTACCCGATACACGTCTACAACATATTGCGGAAATACACCAGTGTAGAATATACACAGGGGATGAAACTTTACATTTAACAAAAAATTGATTTTAACTCTTTAGCTAACGTAATGTGACAGCGACGTTCCGGAACAGAACATGTATATTGTTCAAATGTCAGATTTCGATAATTGTGACAAAGTTTCTTGGACGTTGAAAGAATAGAGACGTTTAAACCTAAAAAAGTAATGGCTTCCACAGCAGCAGAATATATATCTTGTTTTTTTTATTTTACTTGAAAGAATTTCATTGTTCATATAATAACAACACGAGATCCAATGCTACCTGCTGTCCTTTGACTGCTTTCCCACATTTAATGAACCTGTGATAACGGTTGGTTTCCTTATATCAGATTTCGACAACGCAGTATTGAACGTGTGATGGACCTAACAGACAGCTTCACGTGGGAAGATCTGCCAACCAGAGACGCTGACACCGGACAATTGACAGCGGCAGGATGGATCCGGAGGATTAACAAGTTCAGTATGCGGACAGCTACTGCGATGATATTATTTCATACCATCCAGTCAGCAATACGCATAGTGACAAAACACGAGACTATAATCATTGTGTGGTATCCTTTCGACTGGACTGTTTCACCGTTCTATGAACTGGTTAACATCTCACAGGTAACAATTTATAAGACAGAATTATCTTCTATCTGTTCTTGTACTAGTATTATTTTAACAGACAAAGCTTATTGAGATAATCCTTTTCCCTTTGTTTTTCTGTCCTAATTCCTCCCTGTTTTTCATGATGCTGTCCGACTACAGAGCGTTGGTCGGTTGGGTGACAAACACGAATTGAAAGAATTTTTCAATAACAACCTCTTGGTCCATAGTGACAATGAGCCTCAATTTATCTGTAGAACTGAGAGAAAAATGAAAATTTTCGGTATATCCGGTGTATCGGCCGGCACCCAGTTAATAGAAAATCCATAGCACTACAGCAGTACAAGCTGTTCAGATTATTGGCGGTGTCATTACGTGATCCAACATTGTGTCGTGTTTAGCGAGGATAATTTTTAATGATAATAAGAGACACATGTCATTGAAAGGGATCAGGTTACACATCAAGGCCAACGGTACGACTCATGATAATCTCGGCCACAAAGATAATTGCACCGAATCTTCGCATTACCACATTTTATCTGTCAAACATCAGAAAAATTGGAACCAACCTCCCCCAACACCAAACTTCTACATAAAACCACATGCGGACTGACACATGTGAAAAAGGGAAGTCAATCATATTGCAAGTAATATACCTTCATTAGAATAGTTTATTTTGATTTATTAAATTCAACTTCCAGTAACCATCATGCACTTCAGACATTATTGTACGTTCAGCGCGTTAATTACATTTCTTTCTTTTCTCTGTGGCACTTGGGCCCCTGTTCCGGTCATGACCTTTCCTTTCACAAAGCTTCGAGTTCACAATGTGAAACACCACACTCGGTAGGACTCCGGACGAGTGATCAGCCCGACGACGAGACGTCTAACTGACGACACAAAACATTCACAAAATAGATACATACACGCCCTCGGTGCGATTCAAACCCACAATCCACGCAATACAGCAACCGCATACCAAGCCTTCGACCACGAGGCCAAGGCGATCGGCTCATCAATTTGTACTCATTCCACCTGGCGATTCGAAGTATATATTAGTTACTAGAGCAACATAATAAAGCACAAGACAGTCAAAAGAAATTAATAATTCTCATAATTAAATCAAAGTATACGAAGAACAATTGTGTCTTGTAAAATAAAACATCGTATGTGTTTTATTCTTTAAAAAATCGTTTCCGCCAAAAGCCTAATTCCTCAGTATGTCAACATTTTCGTACATCTACCGTCGTTTCTACGCTATTCATATCGCGATACCAGATTTCTCACCAACGATTTTAGTGTGACAGTATAAAGATAAAACCGATATGCCGAAGCGTTTTAATTTCATACCTATAAAGTGCTTAATTCAATCCATTTACAAAGTCAGGCCATTATCGATTGAATGTGAATTTAACTTCCATGAACGAAATATACAACTTAAAAAACAATAACATAATTCAGACTTGTCATTTCCATATAGTTATTAGTGTAGAATAAAATTGTTCACATCATGGCTCACTAATTGTTTCATTTTAACGTAAATTTCTGTTGTCAATGTTCATTCTTTACAGTGTTTCGCGACACTGCTTGCACTGGGTATTGGATGTGGTTACATGTCTCTGGTTACCACTATGATCGCTGTGGCTTTTACTCAGTTCGATAAGCTAATGGCAGCAATACTGTTTATCAGACAGCAACATATCACGCCTCAACGTGGACAGGAAGATGAACAAGTTCATAAAATTGCTAACTGCGAATTGCAAGTTAAGTTAAATGCCTGCATTCGACATCATCAGGAAATAATTGGGTAAGTTTAAAACAAATAAATAAGACACTTATGTAACGACAGATGAAAACGGTATTTAAGTTTACCTATCTAAGAATTACTCGTGTTCCAAAAATCAAAACACAGGCATCAGGAAAATAGTCCCCCTGTACTTTCATTCAGATAAATAAAACACTTGGAGCCTGCTTCATAAAATAAAAGGAGAAAATCCCCGCAACAAAAAAAAAGTTTAATATGTTCTATACACCTCTCCTTCATTTTCACAGGTTCATGCAGCAACTGGAAGATGCACTGAATGTCTCTCTGTGCGGTCATTTCCTCATTTTGCTGGCCGCAATGTGCTTATCTGCTTTTTCTGTAGTTACGGTACAGTAAAACAAATGTTGTATATTTTTACAATAAACGGCACCGACTGCTGAAATGTACGTTTTGTAGTGTGGTAGTTGTGCATTGCCATCCAACCTCAATTTTCCAGGTAGATAAACTATTGACTTCAATATAAATGTTTGTGTTAAGACGGCCTACCGATATTTCTTAAGCCCGTTTGTAGAATGGGCTTAGAATATCGTTACTAGGTTTAGAAGACACACAAATTAACTACCGTTTTTATTGCAGTCAGTTCCAATATGCAGAACATGTCACTTGTCAATTTTCACATAAAGATACGTTACGACACAACTACAGACACGGTAACAGTACTTGTTTGCCAAGTACACCAGTTAATAAAATCACTAAACACCCTCTGCTGTTGTTTGTTTCATTACTTTCTTATTGATACATTCATGAAATTGCAATCAGCAAAAACTTTTTAAATGTTTAACGCATTCTTGTTCCTTTCTCCGTTACAATGAACGAAATAAACGTGGTTATTATGTGACACTGAAATCCAATGATAAATATAATGTTCATACACCAAATAATTCAATCTTAATTATACTTGACACAGTTTTAAAATTTACATGAAAATTCAATTTGACTTCCTCCTACGTGTTTCGGTCTACGACCATCATCAGCTAGACTTTAATAGAGTATAGGTAAAATTTTACTTAAGTTAAGTTTCCGTAAAAATTACGGGGTTGTATGTTATGCGGCGGTCTGGCATCATGTCATAGGTATGGTATGTGTGCTGCTCGCTGTGTTGTGTGCGACATATTTTTAGCTGTCACACTGTGTAGCAGTCACAATATGTAGCAGTCACAATGTGTAGCTGTCACACTGTGTAGCTGTCACAATGTGTAGGAGTCACAATGTGTAGGAGTCACAATGTGTAGTTGTCGCACAGTGTAGGTGTCACACTGTGTAGCTGTCACAGTGTGTAGCAGTCACAATGTGTAGCTGTCACACTGTGTAGCAGTCACAATGTGTAGCTGTCACACTGTGTAGCTGTCACACTGTTTAGCAGTCAAAATGTGTAGCTGTCACGCCGTGTAGTTGTCATACTGTGTATTTGTCACACTGTGTAGCTGTCACAATGTGTAGCTGTCACACTGTGTAGCTGTCACACTGTTTAGCAGTCACAATGTATAGCAGTCACAATGTGTAACTGTCATACTGTGTAGCAGTCACAATCTGTAGCTGTCACAATGTGTAGCTGTCACACTGTGTAGTCATCATATTGTGTAGTTGTCACACTGTGTAGCTGTCACACTGTTTAGCAGTCAAAATGTGTAGCTGCCACACCGTGTAGTTGTCATACTGTGTATTTGTCATACTGTGTATTTGTCACACTGTGTAGCTGTCACACTGTGTAGCTGTCACACTGTGTAGCTGTCACACTTTGTAGCTGTCACACTGTGTAGCTGTCACAATGTGTAGCTGTCACACTGTGTAGCTGTCACACTGTGTAGCTGTCACACTGTGTAACTGTCACAATGTGTGGCTGTCACAATGTGTAGTTGTCACACTGTGTAGCTGTCACACTGTTTAACTGTCACACTGCTTAGCTCTCACACTGTGTAGCTCTCACACGGTGTAGCTGTCACACTGTGTAGCTGTCACAAAGTGTAGTAGTCACACGGTGTGGTAGTCACACTGTCAGGCGGATATATTTGGAAGGACACGATTTATAGGAATTACCTGCGTTGTATTTGCCCCAAGCCTTTCTAATTAGTTAGAATTCTCTAAATTCGAAATTATTTATAGCTGTAAACACCTTGTAATATTTGATTTGGAAATACTTAAACGAAAAACTAAATTTCTTCTAAAAGTACATCAAGTTGTCTTTCAGTTTCGAAGGACTTTGTCACAGTTCAAAATTCCTTTCGCCGTACAGTCATAGTGCCGGTAGTTCCGCACTGTGCACATGATTTGTGATCAGTTGTCAGATAATCCGTACATCTTTAAAGAAACATAATTCAACTGCAATAGTATGGGGAAACGCAAAGGAATGGAGGAATATGTGTAGTAAATTTTCAAGACAAATATAAAAAAAAAAATTGAGTGCAAGAAGTCACTCAGTTTAATATTACTAAACTTTATCTTAGAATAGCTTGAAGAGGATAAGAAATGGAAGCACACAAGGTGATGTTGAAGAGAGAATTGGAAATTCTCGAAGAAAGAGGGAATCAGGTATTCCTTATTGAAATAAATAGACATATATTTCTGACGTTACTTTATTACCTGGCCGAAAATGGCACTGACATGCGATACTTGTCTGGCAATGTCATACTATCACACATTATGCCAAAACGGCACGATTTTTTGAAACGTGTTTGGAAATAAAATGTGTTTCCTTTTTCGCTAAAACCTTTGTCCGAATCATGTATCGTAAGAAGAAATTGGCGATGCATTATAACAAATTTATACATATTCACATGTAAGGTATCTGTTGGTTTTGCAAGATTAACAAACAAAATTTTGTATTCTCTAAAGATTTTCGAAAAATATTCAAGTACAAATTTTTAAAAATCTGTTCATTAGGATTCCAGTTTCTCCATGGGGACAAACGGACAGAATGACACACAAACATGACGCAGCAAATAGTCGTTTTCGCAAATTTACGAACGAGCTTAAAATACCCTTAAAAATTCAAACACGTCTGCTTAAGGCCATTATACCTTATATAGGTTTGTTATTTTTAATATTATTTTCTTTCTGTGCTTTAGATATTACAAATTTTCATTTACAGAACTGGGGAAATCATGCCGATATTAGCCAAGCAGTTGTAATTTACTTCTGGTTTTTTTGTGACGTGCTTCTGATCTGCTGGCTTGGAACTCAGCTGACACAACACGTAAGACAAAGTGGCTTGTTGTTATTGTTGCTGACTTTTTTTAACATATTACTTTCACAATTAGTTAAAAATTATGGCCTTATTTGAGTACTGAGAATTCTTCAGCCTTCCAAGGCGTTCTATATTACATAATCATTGCCAGAATTGGAAAACTGGGTTTTTTAGTGTATGACGATTTACTAGACGTCAATCATCCAAAATACTTAAATTACTTTAAAATTTTATGTAAAACACGAATTTATTTGTGATTTGCTGTGCAAAATATTTGGCCGCAATTAAGAATTTCTTTTTAAACATTTCATCATTTCCTACTCTTTAGTCCTGAAATGTAATATAATTTTTTTACATTTTAGTACAAAATTACGCATTTAATTAAGATTTGACTCTTTTAAACCTCTTTGGCCAGAAACAGGAATCATCATTCTAAATTATATTTCACTAATTTCAATATTATAAACAATTTTCTTTTTCAAATTACAATTACATTGATGGCGATGTTGTATCTAAAGCTTTTATATCTGGCATATTAAATTCCTAAAAAATTTACGGCCTCGCAGATAGCCTTTATTCCTATGTAATGGAAACTACAGAATTGGAGCGAATAAAACTGAAAGGAATTCGAAATTCGTCACCAGAAAACTTCCCGAGACATCTGGACTGCATATTCCCCAGCCCATACCTTCCACAGCTATAGCACAGGTGTTTTTTGTGTCAGCACATACACGAAAGAGAAGCTAATTATAACGCTGGTTCATGAATGTCGGACGTGTGATGAGCTTGTGTGTGCACTACGCTCTGTTTACGAATATCGCAATCCTAAAGCGTTTAAATAAAGGACGGTGTAATTCAACACCAAGGCTATGGAAGATTCTTTATTGTTGTCGATTATAATGTCGTGCATTACGAAATCGGAACTCTGACCACAATGTGCACATCTCCTATAATTATTACTGCAATTTTGGCAATTCCACTATTCAGTACCACATGCAGTACATTACTGTAAGTAGATCAGACCGCACTGTTAAAGATCAATATCCGCAGTCTAACCACGCAGCGTTATAAACAAGTGTTGCTGTAAGTAGGAAACAACTGTGACTGTAGCATAACTGTGAATTAAAACCCCTGGATATGGGTCTAAAACTTACACTGTTGTATCAGTTAAGCACCTGTGCCTAGCAAGGTTTGAAACCGGCTAGCGGCACTGAAGTTTGATGGCACTACAGCAACATCGCAACGTACAACAAGATATGTTACAGGCGGTCAAATACAGCCGGTCGCTATACAGCATTGGTGATACATATTTTTTTAAAATGGTATTCGTTTTGACAAAGACAGTTGTAAAACCCTGAAGCAAACAGTAATGATTCATGGTGAAATGTTTAATACTATTCATATTATCCATGAGACATATCCTTGAGTCACATAATAATTAAAATCATGGTCCTTAATTTGGGAAACAAAAAATTGTACATTTTAATGAAAACCGGATGCGTAGTTACCAATTAAAATAGACGTCAATAATTCTTTTGCCTATGTGACAGCTAGGATATCACAGCGCAAAGATGGCTAAACAATCGATAACGATCTACCAGTCGTTCGTGTTCAGTTCTTCCGTCGATGGCAGCCGCATTTTATACTCCATCAACATTTTATTTGCCTCCTCAGAACTAACACTAGCTCTCCGTTTGACAGCATTATTTTAATCAACCACGGTCTGTGAAAAAGCCTTCAATCAGAATAAGATTATTAAATCAAAATACCGATGCCGTGTAACAGAAGAACATTGAAAATACTGCATTCACATATTTCAAAATAAACTGGAACTTTCTTCAATAGGTTATCGCAAGATATGCAATGTCATACACAAACTTCGCAATACGAAGGTTAATGAAGAAAGTTTAATTATGTTAATTTATTTTATTATGAAAAGATCGATTTTTAATAAATGAAACAACTGTAACTATATACTAGGCATGTTAATAAGTAATTTTACACTTGTTTGCCTAGTTCACATACAAATACATTATTTCCTTTCGCCAAAAGTATTCTGTTCTTAAAGCAGATAACTTAGTCCAAACGTCTGGCCACCTAAGTCATAGAATGAACGGGTAAATCTGCAGGCAGAAAGTGACGCACAACATGCAGTATGTCTACCACAGCACGAAACATAATGTAATGACACAAAAAAGAATGGTAAATATCGTTTTAAAGGAAGAACAACGTAACGAAAATTTCCTACATGAAGTTCATATTGCGGCACATCAACTTGGTCAGATTTTATAAGTTGATGTGTAGTCTCGAAATTACTGCATGGGGGATACTTTTTAGATCGTCACTACCTGACAGTAAACCCGGATTGCCAGGCAACCGGTACAGCGAATGTACTGCTACACAGTTCAAACAAACTTAATTCATTAACTGTGAAAAGTTACAGGCGGAGAGTGTGAGAGACGCAGCATTCGGGTGTGACTGGGTGGGAACTCCTGTCCCATTTCAGCGATGTCTGATGTTCATCATTGCTACAGCTAACAGGGGGTTCCAGCTGACAGCGGGGAAGTTTGTTCCTGTGTCAAATGCAACCACATTGAATGTATGTATTTTTCAATTCAATTAAGTAAGGGAATGGGTCATGATCAATACGATTTTACATAATTTTCCACGAGAAAGAAATTAAATTACCTAAACGATTGAATAAAACAGCTGACATCAGCCACTGAGAGACGCTTAACCGTGACCGAGAAATTAAATTCCTTCCCCCTCAGCGCGAAGGCACCATGATGCAGATGTTATTTGACTTCGTAACAGACACCAAGAATAATGCCTACTATCAGCCAGAATCTTTTCTATGTAACTAAGTTCCCTACGCACTTCATTGTCTGTTTAATGTTTAACAGCTGAAAGCCCAGTTTATGCAAAGGTTAATCTCCGGGTGTGAACAGAGAAGGTCGAGGAACGGAATCCCCGGGTGACTTCGTTGTAGGACCGAAATTAAAGCATTGTACCATATGAACTAATTGCGATTAGAAAGGTTGAATTCATTATTCGCAAGAAATTCAATCTCATACTTTCTACATTTAACTACAGTGGACAAAAATAATGTTGAATGGCATTCGAGAAAACCATCGACCCCCTTTCTTAATATGCAATTTTGCTGCCAAACCAGCATTTAAGAAGTTCCGAGTAGCAGATAAGAGAGTCAGCTACGTCACTTCTCTAACAGGCTACAGAAGGATGTCTGCAGTTTGCGTTCAGCCTTCAAAGTTGCATGTACATATGGCAGCAGCATCACATAATTCATTAACAAAAATGGTGAAATACAGCCTGTTACTGAATCAGTAGTGACAAAATATTCAGTCTAGCAGAATTATTCCATTTATCAACACAACTGATAAGGCCACTTGATTCGACTGGATACAAGCCTTCTTATTAGGGTAAATAATTAAAAATGAATATAGAGCATTTATAATAAAATAACATTGCCATGGAAACACAAGATTGAAATCAACTTCTTATATAAGGAAAGTAACAATTCTAAATAGGTTAGTTTAATGTGGTTTGTATCTCTTAAGTAATTTCGTGGTTCAAATATTTTGAAATGAAAATTTAAATACTTTTAGATGCAACGTATTGATTTAGTTGTGTTTGGAAGATTATGTTCCATGCGGCTATATTAGATAATGCACTTATTTTTATTGCGTAAGAAGCTTCGTTTTTTATTATACTGAATCTCGGTATTTAAGACTGAATCCAAACTGAAACATAGATATTGATTTGTATGGATTGTATGTGGAGAGTTAAATATTAGTATGGATAAGATTAGTTTGTTAAACATATGAGACTGACTTGTATAAGATTTTCAACTTTACGTACAGCGTTTTCACTTTAACTTTAACTTTCACCTTCACTTTCACTTTCACTTTCGCATCAGTACGGTCCATCCGAATGGAAGCGCCCTTTATATATTTCGCTTTGGACGACCCCTTTGAATTAATCGATATAAGCGAAAAGTGTAAAGTCATTTCACAAACAGTTATCATAAAAGATGAAGAATAAAAATAGATGGCCGCGACCAACTGTGGTTCACTTGGATACAAAATGGAAAGTGAAAAACGAAAAGAGTCATGTCACTGCATGTTTCTCCGCAAATAACAAGGGGTGCTTCTGTTTGCTGTTAGGGTTCTTTTCCTATCATCTATCTGAAAATAACCAACTATTCCTTTTAATACAACGACAAACACACGCCTTCGGTACCACGTGTTACGAAATGTCGCATGTGTTTTGGGACATGAATTCTGAATAATAAACGCAAAATTGGTCGTGGAAATTTACTAATGAAAATTATGCAGGAGGGGGAATTTCCCCAACTCACCGCGGAGAAAGAAAAATTGATAATAAAAACAATTAATGCAAGGAAATCAGAAAGACGTTGTGCCCGCATAAGTGGCATGTATGTAATTAATCTCTTTTGGTTGAAACAAGCACTTTCATTACATATTCTAAGATTTTGTTCAGTCAAAACACAACTAGTTTTTTGCCAATCATTAATGTGGCTACATGTTTCGACTCATAGTGTCATC
>Ga0123354_10013315_pt1 | contig 12754 bp, 6 predicted proteins | sample TergutLab28metaG_2_FD_97872 | JGI IMG/M metagenome (GOLD analysis project Ga0123354, IMG submission 97872) | Labiotermes labralis P4 segment gut microbial communities from Petit-Saut dam, French Guiana - Lab288 P4 | ecosystem: Host-associated > Arthropoda: Insects > Digestive system > Gut ...
CCCAACAATGGATTTTCAAGCGAGATGCGTGAAGGATAGAAAGTTGTAATCCCATTGATTCCTCCAAAGTACATTTTATCGTTCTTCCCTTTAAAATGACTTCCTCTGCGAAATTCATTACTCTGAATGCCATCTTCGGAATAGAAATTAATAAACTCCTTAGTTTCGGGATGATACCGGCACAAACCTTTCCCTGTACTGATCCATAAAGCATAATCGCTATCTTCTTCAATACCTGTAATCATATTATCGGGAAGTCCATCAATAGTTGTGATTAAAGACGGTTTCTTTGTGCTATTGTCTACATAATGCAACCCAAAATAACTGCCTGCCCAAATGTTGCCTTTATAATCTTCATGCACACAGTACATCAGATTAGATATTTTTTTGTTGTCGCCTGCTAAAGTACATAATTCAAATATATCCTTATTTTTATTCAAATGATTCAGCCCATTAGACGTAGCAGCCCAAATTCCTTTATCACGATCGATAAGAATATCAAAAACCCAGTTGCTCGACAATTGATCTTTGTTTTTATCCGAATAAAATAAATAATGTTTAAATTGACGTGTTTGGAGGTTAAATACCAAGATGCCGCTGCCATTGGTTCCAACCCAGAGATTTCCTTCATCATCCCGGGTAAAAGCAGTAACATGATTGTTGCTTATTCCGTCTTCTGAATTCGTTGCCTGATAATTTGAATCAAATTTCCCGGTTAGATTATTGTAATGGAAAAAACCGCTCACATACGTTCCAATCCAGATGTCAAAATTTCTGTCTTCATAAAGAGCGGTAATGACATCTTCCTTAAATCCCGGAGTATTTTCCGCCGTAAAATGGTCTATTTTTCCTGAAGACTGAATCCGGTACAGACCATCGCCGTCAGTACCCGCCCAAACGTTTCCTTTGTGATCTTCAATGATTGAGATTACACAGTTTGTGCCTATGCTTTTTGAAACGTCAAACGGATTGAATCCAATATTTTGAAAATAATTGCCGGATGCGGAAATAAACAACACACCTTTCTGATGCAATGCCGCCCAGATATTTCCTTGTTTATCCTGAAAGATGGCATGCACTTTCGCCCTTCTCAGATCGACGGTTGAAGAAACTTCTTCCCAGTAAGGCGTCTTGTTTCCATTGGCATCATACTTAAAAATTCCGGCGCCGTCGGTTCCAGCCCAAACGGTTTTATTGCTGTCGAGCATCAAAGAATAAGTCAGGTTTTCCATTGAAGATTTGTCGGTTTTTAATGTTTTGAAAGATTCGGTCTGTTCGTCAAAAACATTAATTCCTCCGCCGATAGTACCTATCCAGATCTCTCCTGCAGCGTTTTCACATATCGCAAACACCCTGTCGTTGCTTAAACTCGACGGATCTCCGGGAATATGGCAATAATGCTTGGTCGTATAATTTTGCGGATTAAAAACAAAGATTCCAAAATCTTCCGTTCCCAGCCATATATTACCATACTTGTCTTCATAAATACAATGGATGGTATTATTTCCGATTCCGCTGTTATGTCTGTTAAAAACGGTAGGCAATAATTTTTCGGCATCTAACCTGACGACTCCATCGCCGGGATATGAAATCCATAAATTATGGCTGTGGTCTTCAAAAATACAGTTGGCACGGCGCTCTTTAAATGCCTCATCCATATCGCCCATTTTCCATGGAAAAAACGCATTCCTTGCCCGGTCATATTGTAGCAAACCATTGGAAGTCGCCACCCAAAACATTTTCCGGCTATCTTCAAAAACATACAAAACATAATTACCTTGGATGGAAGTACTGTCTTTCGGATCAGATAAATATACCTCAAATTCATATCCGTTAAACTTATTTAAGCCGTTTTCGGTAGCAATCCAGATATACCCTTTTGAATCTTGATAAATTTGATTGATATGGCTGTTAGAAAGCCCCTGGTCCGGGGTGAACACGCGAATCTGCTCTGCCTTCAACGCGGTGGTATAGAATATACAAAACAGAAATACTCCCGTATAAACAATGCTTTTTATCCGTATAATTTTTTCTCTCATTTCAATCACAAATAACAAATGTCCATTAGTCTATGCGTTCCAATTCGTTAGATGATAGTGGGATGAAGCAAATATTACAGTACTGTACAAAAAAATAGTACGTTTTAAATATACACTTCTTATACCTTAATTCATCAACTTCTTTATACTGCTAATTATCTCTATTATAATGGTACATTTAAAATATGATACAAAGATACGAAAGTTGTTGTAAAGATAAATTAAACTTTATCCCACCAACATCAAATCGAAATACATTATTCTTGTTTTCAAGGCTTTTTCTTGCGGTAAGCCAATATATTCTTTTTCTTGTATATCAGAGGAAAACAGTGATTTGAAACCATTTGTTTCATAAAATTTTAATGTCGCTTCGTTATTATAGGCATCTACAGTGAGATAACGGCAAGCTGTTAAATTAGAAGGAAGAAGCATCACTTGTTTGATAAATCTCATCAGTTCAGTGCCAATACCCCTACCTCCAAACCCTTTATCAACCCCCAATCTCCCTATTAAGGTAGCAGGATAGCTGCTTAAAGCTTTTTCATGAGGAATGTTTTCAGTCAATTTCTTTTTTCTGCTATTAGGGAGGTTACGAGCATCAACACTTGAATTTGACAAAGTAAACATACATACTACAACAGAAATATCCGCATCTAAACGAAAACAATAGGTTTTTCCTAACAGTTGCCGTTCATATTTGATGGCATCGTAAAGAAAAAAATCGTCCAAGTCTTTATCGCCGCATGAAAAATTCAACTTTTCATCGGAATGTATAGAAACCTTACAATTATCCAAAAGAAACCCCATAATTTTCTATAAAAAAGGAAATGTACCTTGCCTTTTAGCTTTTTCAATAAACGCTTGAAACGAAGCAATATCTTCTTTTGAAAACTTGATAGAACCGCGCTTCTTCTCATTTTCCTTTGCTTCCTTTATAAACCGGCGCGCTACTTCTCCTTCAAGCACCGGTATTGCTCTTATTGGCATTGCCATAACTATAAATTTTAATTTCGATACAAAGATACGAAAATAATTATGAATTATGAAACATCGTTCGACGTGGACAATTATGAATTATTTTAATTCACGAAAAAATTAATCACCTTTCCCGCCTTATTTTTTAACAAATCCCCATAATGTTTCAAAAACATAATAAAAATGTTACAAAAATGAATCCTATGTATCAAATAAAATAAAAAAAGAAATGTTATTAATTGTTAACTTTTTTTAATACCATTACCTTTGTAGCATAAATAAACAAAAAATTATGTTAAATTAAATTATCAAGCATGAAAAGAATTATTTTGTTTTTATTGTTGCTATGTTCTGGTAGCATTATCTTCGCACAGGAGAGTGTCGTTACGGGAACGGTAGTTTCTGAAGCTGATGGAGAAACGTTACCCGGAGCATCCGTTGTAGTGAAAGGTACGACGCTTGGTACAGTTACCGACGTAGATGGCGCTTTCTCTATTAATCTTCCTACAGGAAAAGCCACATTGGTTATTTCTTATCTTGGATTCACAAACAAGGAAGTGAACGTCACTTCTGGAACAAAAGGGCTTAAGGTTGCTTTATCGGAAAATACCCAAAAGCTTGATGAACTGGTAGTCGTCGGTTATGGGACGATGAAAAGACCGGATCTTACCGGAGCAATTAGTTCGATTAGGTCTAAAGATATCGAAAAGAGTAGCGCAATTTCTTTGGAACAAGCCATGCAAGGCCGTGTCGCCGGAGTACAGGTCACGTCGAATTCCGGAGCGCCGGGCGGTGGTATATCAGTCAGTATCCGCGGTATTAACTCTCTTAGCGGAAATGAACCGTTGTATGTAATTGATGGAATAGCTATTTCGGGACAAACTAGCGGCAATTCCAGCGTACTTTCAACAATCAATCCTGCAGATATCGCATCAATTGACGTTTTGAAAGATGCTTCATCAACTGCTATCTACGGTTCCCGAGCGTCCAATGGGGTAATCATGATTACAACCAAACAGGGAGAACAAGGAAAGCCGAAACTGTCCTACAACGGGTATTACGGTCTACAACAAATACCGTCGAAAATAGCGGTAATGACCTTGCCGGAGTATGCCGAATATTACAATGAACGAGCTACCATACAAGGATGGGGCTTACGAGACGACTTTCGTGATCCCAGTTTGCTCGGGAATGGTACTGACTGGCAATCGGAACTTTTTAGATCAGCGCCCATGCAAAATCATGATATTAGTATAAGCGGAGGAAATGGTGGCGCGAAATACTACATTTCCGGCGGTTTTCTGAATCAGGACGGAATTGGTATAGGGTCAAATTTTCGTCGTTTTTCTTTTCGCAGCAATCTCGATCTCGAAATTACCAAATGGTTGAATGCAGGTGTGAATGGATCGCTTGGCAATACCAAACAAACTACAACTATGGATAATGCGGGCGTTATCCGTACAGCAATAAGTCAACGACCTGACATTCCCGCACACAATTTGGATGGTAGTTATGGAATACAAACGCAAGATCAATTCAATACGTATCAAACCAACCCGCTTGCAGAAGCGCAGATGAGGGAAAATTACAACACTGGCACCGAAGTGAATTACAATTTTTATGCCAATCTGAAATTACTTAAAGGTTTGACTTTCAGGGCAGAATACGGAGGTAGAATGACCTATGGCAATAACTATAGTTTTACTCCTGATTATGCTATCGGAAATTATATTGTAATGGCTTCTTCAGAGAACAAAGGTACCAACAAAAGCGATAACTGGACATTTAAACAAATTCTTACTTATGACTTGAAACTGGCAGAAAAGAATGCTTTTCAAATCACAGCAGTACATGAAGCAAACGCATGGAAAGGAGAAAATTTGTCTGCCAGCCGGACTAATTATTTTTCCGATGCAGTGCATAGTTTGCACGTGGGAGATCAAACTACAATGGGAAACGATGATGGTGAATATAGCGGAGGTATGGAATCTTATCTTGGAAGATTTCATTACGATTTCGACAATCGCTACTTGCTGGATGCTTCTGTTCGTTACGATGGTTCTTCCAATTTCGGACCAAACAAACGCTGGGGAACTTTTCCTTCTGCGGCTTTGGCTTGGAGAGTTAATAATGAATCTTTCCTGAAAGATGTCGAAGCAATTAGCAACCTGAAATTGCGATTCTCATGGGGTATCAATGGAAATTCGAATGCCGGAGGATTTGCATACGGAGTCAGCATGAAAACTGTACCAACATATTGGGGAACAGGTTTTATATCAGGAAATTACGCAAATCCAGACTTACAATGGGAGCAATTGGAAGCCTATAATCTCGGTTTAGATCTGGCATTATTCAAATCACGGGTGATATTTACCGCTGACTTTTACAATAAAAACATAGATAATTTATTGATGCAAGCCAGTTTACCAGGATATGTCGTTGATAATGAACAATCTTATTTAGCAATAGAAGCACCCTGGGTCAATACCGGAGCTCTCAGTAATAAAGGGATGGATTTATCGTTAAACACTGTTAACATCAAGAACCGAAATCTTACATGGAGTTCCAATTTTACTTTTTCTCTTGTTCGAAATCAATTAAAGAAACTATACAACGATTCGGATGTAATATTCGGATATGTCGGAAACAGTATTTACACCAAATCGGAAATCGGACAGCCTATCGGACAATTTTTCGGATATAATGTAATCGGAATGTTCACATGTGAAGATGACTTTTATAAGAAAGATAACAATGGAAAATTTATTTTGGATGAGCAAGGTAACCGTGTACAAGTAGCACGACCGGTAGATCCAAATGCTAAAGATGCAAATGGTAATCCTCTTCCTTTTCCTATAGCTGAAGACAAAATCTGGGTAGGTGACTACATTTTTGAAGACGTTAACGGCGATGGAGTTATCGATGAAAAAGACCGCAAGTATTTAGGTAACCCCAATCCCAAATTTACTTATGGCATCGACAATACATTCACTTGGAAGAATTTTGAGTTAAATCTGTATTTCTATGGCATTTATGGAAACAAAGTGTATAATGCATTACGCGCCGGAAATTCCGGTACCAGTGGATACACGGGACACTTGGAAGATGTAGCCGGCTTTGCCCGCATTGCTCTCATTGACCCGAATGGTGGCAATGTTATTTCCAATGTGCATGTAACCAATGCTGCTACTGCTACTGCATCAAGGATATATGCCGTAGGAGGTAATACGAACGACAACGAACGTATGAGCTCCCGTTTCTTGGAAGATGGTTCCTATCTCCGTCTGCAGAACGTTTCGCTGACTTATTCTGTTCCAAAACAATGGCTACAAAAAGTGCTCCATGTGGATTTATTGCAGGTATATGCCAATGTTCAAAACTTGTTTACGATCACAAAGTATAAAGGTTACGATCCGGAAGTGGGATCTTATAGTGTATTGACACCCGGTATAGATAACGGACGTTATCCATCACAACGGGTTTATAAATTTGGTATAAGATTTAATTTTTAAATAAGGAGAATATAAAATGAAAAAAATAAATAATATAAATACAATTGTGGTAGTTGCTCTGTTGTTTGTCATTCTTGTGGTAAGCGGCTGTTCTTCTGATTTCTTAGACAAAACCCCTACCGGAACATACACAGCAGACAATTTTTATATATCGGACGCAGCCGTACAATCTGCTGTCGATCCGCTCTATAACCGGGCATGGTTCGGTTTTCACAGTCAAAGCAACGCTATGTGGGCTATTGGCAGTTTACGTGGTAATGACGCTTATAATGCGTATAATCATGGTGAATTTGTACACTTCCAGACTACATCACTTACCGGTGAAGTTGGAGATGCATGGAGATCGTTATACACTGTAGTATCTTTGTCAAGTTCTTTGATTACAAATATAAAGAACAATTGCACTGCCGATGTAACGCAAAAAGCGAAAGATGAGGCAATCGGTACAGCTTATTTGATGCGTGCTACCGCTTATTTCTTTATGGTACGCACTTGGGGACCGGTCATTTTGTATGAAGATAACTACGATATAGTAAAAGATCCTATTCGCCCGCTTAATCCGGAAGAAGATGTATTCAAGTTTATTATCCGCGACTTGCGTAAAGCATGCGAACTGCTTCCGGAAACAAACGGCAACGGCAGAGTTTCAGTTTATGCGGCTAAAGCTATGTTGGCAAAAGTATTGCTGGCTCATTCGGGATGGAACAAACCCACTCGCGATGAAGGAGAATTAGCGGAATGTGTCAGTTTGTGCGAAGATGTCATTGACCACAGCGGCGCCAGTTTGATGCCTAAATATGAAGATTTGTTTAAATATCAAAACAATCTTAACAGCGAATCGCTTTATGCTATGCGCTGGAGAGTAGCACCTTCATATATATGGGGATCTCAAAATGCCATGGTGTCTGAACTTTCATGGGGCGATGTTTGTGATGTCGGTTGCTGGGGACATGACTTGTGCGCAACTATTGATATGATCAATTTGTATAATCTTGATCCTTTGAATCATGATGCTATCCGTCGTAAAGCCACTTTTTTTATTCCGGGCGAACATTACGATTACATACACTCAGCTACAGGAGGATATACTTATCCAAAAGCCAGCGATAACACAGGCTGGATGCAGGTGAAAAAAGGAGTAGTCGGCTGCAAGGAAGACAACGACGGCAATCTTTCCCAACAGAATTCACCTTTACACACTTATATTCTTCGCTTGGCAGACGTTTATTTAATTCATGCCGAAGCAAGTTTAGGCAATCAAGCGGAATTAACAGGTGGGAGAGGTTTGGAGAGTTTTAATGCAATACGCAAACGTGCCGGTGTAGAGCAAAAAGATAAAATCACTTTTCTGGATATTATCAATGAACGCCGCCTCGAATTTTGCTGCGAATATCAAACATGGTTTGAAATGGTAAGCTGGTTCCGTTGGCAACCCGAATATATGCTGGATTATTTCAACAACCATCAATATAGAGGATACCTGATTAATAGCGGCGGTATCCGCTTGAATCCCGATGGCTCTTTGAGCTATCATGTAGCCTTTTTCCAGATAGGCGGACAAGATGCATGGGATACGATAGAAGGATATACCGATGACGGTCAGCACTTCACTCCTACCGTAGTCACCAAAAATAATGTATTCATTCCATATCCGGAAACTGATCGCTTACGAAACCATTATTTGTCGGAAGACCCCGTACCGTATGACTTTGGCGATGGCTCTTCTGAATAATAGAAATAAAATAAAATCATGAAATTTAGAAATATATGAAAACTATTTATAAATCTATTCTTTTTGTTGCTATCATAGGAATAGCAGCCATGCTAAATTATTCTTGCAGCGATAATTCCGATGACACCCCTTATATTTCTTATGTGCGTGTCCCAAATCCAGATTCAAAGGATTCACTTTTAGTGGCAGCGCCGCAAGGACAATGGATAGCAATTATTGGCGGAAATTTGCAGAACACGAGAGAAGTCTGGTTTAATGACCAGCAAGCGCAAATGTCGCCTGGATATATCACTAATCATTCAATTGTAGCACAGGTGCCAAGTAAAGCTCCGACAGTTGTTACCAATCAAGTGAAACTTGTTTTCTCAAACGGAAGTACTTTGTTATATGACTTCTCGGTTACAATTAACAAGCCGCAGCTTGATAATATGTATAGCGAGTATGTTCTACCAGGTGATGTGGCGACAATTAATGGTAATTATTTTTATTTACCTATTACAGTTAAATTTCCGGGAGGTGCTACCGCTTCAAGCGAGAATGGCGAGGTAACAGTGAATGATGCAGATCCTAACAATCCAAATACCATTCTTACGGTAGTAGTACCGCAAGGTGCAACCGAACCCGGACCAATTTCAATCACAACTAACTTTGGTACAACAAGTTCTGGATTCTGGTTCTTGGATAACCGGAATATCTTCCAAAGTTTTGATGATGCTGGCTGGTGGGCTGGAGCTCAAATAACGAGTGCAGGTCCAGGCGATCCTCCTATTATTAATGGACCTTATTACAGAGTAACCAAAAGTATAGCAGGTTGGGCATGGACAGAAGTTTTCAGTTGGTGGGTTAATCATAATATTCCTGACGATGCCATACTTCGCCCGGATATGTATAACTATAAATTTGAAGTGAATACGGTAAAACCTTTCAATTCTAACGGAATAAGAATTTGGGTAGCTGACCAGGCAACTAATACAAACGGCAACTTTTTTGCATGGAATGGCGCTTCCCCGGGTCTTGATACGAAGGGGGAATGGTGTACAGTCGTATTTCCTTTTGAAGATGTTATGAAAGCTAATAACCCTATTGGCGCACTACCAGAGTATTTCTTCGGATTTGTATTCTGCGGCGACGGAACGCTTGATTGCGATATGTGTTTTGATAATTTCCGTATTGTTCCCAAACAATAAATAAATTTAAAAATAAGTGATATGAAAAAAACAAAATACAGTGCATACTTTTTTCTTTTTGTATGTACAATTATATTTACGGGATTAACATCATGTTCAAAAGATGACAATAGTTCGTCATCTTCAAGCAAGGTGGAATTGCTTAGCTTTGGTCCTTGTCCGATTCCACGGGGAGGAGAACTCCGTATCATAGGAACTAATCTTGACAAAGTAGAAAGCGTTGTTCTTCCCGGAAGCGGAGCTATCAGTGATATTAACAGAGTCAGCAATACTGAAATCAAAGTTATTGTTCCTCAAAGTACGATAGATGGGAAAGTAGTATTGAAAACCGGAGGTAATGACGTCACTTCCATCACGGATTTAGTTATTGATGAAACAATAAAAATAACTGCTATTACGCCGTTAGTTGCAAAAGGAGGTGATGTCGTTAAAATTGAAGGCGATTATTTAGACAAAATAGAAACAGTTGTCTTCGAAACTAATAAAATAGTATTAAAAGCCGATTTTAAATCCCAAGCGAGAGAAGCAATCGAAGTAGCTGTCCCTCTTGACGCACAAACAGGGAAGGTTGGCATTGGTTATTTAGACCCTACACTTCCCGTTCAAGAAGGTGTAACTAACTATGCTTTACTTTTTTCGGAAGATGAATTGACTATAACACTACCTGCAATTACCATGATTTCACCGAATCCGATTAAAACAGGCAATGTGTTGACCATTGAAGGAACAGACTTTGATTTGGTAGACAGTCTTTCTTTTGCGGGAGACGTTGGAACAAGAAAATTTGTAAGCAAAACAACAACTAAAATTGAAGTCAAAGTACCTGTAAATGCCAACAAAGGAGTTGTAAAAATATTTGCTTTTTCTGGTATTGGAGCAGAATCCATTGATACATTGAAGCTCGTGGCGCCGGCGATTACCTCTATTTCTCCTAATCCAGTAAAAAATGGGGCAACGTTGACGATAAAAGGAACAGATTTGGATCTTGTCAGCGATGTCATATTTGGAGGAAGCAAAAACGGTACAATCAATGCCGGCGGAAGCGCTACCCAAATAGTGGTAACAGTACCAATAGACGCTGCAGAAGGAGCGGTTACATTCAACACATTGGCAAATCAATCAGTACAGTCTGCTGCATTGGCGCTTGTTAAACCTGCTATTACAGATATTAGCCCAGCATCCGTTATTGCAGGAGATAAGGTAACAATCGCGGGAACTGATTTTGATTTGGTCACCGGATTAACGGTGGGAGGAATTTCAATTGATAAAGCGGACTTTGTTTCTCAAACGGAAACGCAAATTGTAGTTAACACTTTGACAAGTTGTATTCCCGGTACAGATATTATTGTTCTGACTACCACCAACGGATCGCAGGTTAAATCTACACAGTCAGTTACTATCAATACTCCGAATATACCGGCTGTTACGTCTATAACACCATCGCCTGTTACGGTTGGAAATATGATTTCCATTGTTGGTACAAAACTGAACTTAGTAGAATCAATAGTTTTTAAAAATAATCAGGGCAGTACTACTAAAGCTACACAGTATGGATCAAGAACAGAAACTCTTATTGAAGTATATGTACCATCAGACGCCTTGGCAGGTACAGTCACACTGACGATGAACGCTTACGACGGTACGCAATATACTTCACCAAGTTTTGTAGTCAAAGCGGTAGAAACTGATCTTTGGACAGGAAGCATCGGTCCGATTACTTGGGATACAGCCGACGGCACAGTGCCGGTGGATGCAAGCATGATGACTGCAGGACAGACCTTGGGAGTTGATTTTGTATGTGACCCGAGCGCAGGTTATTGGCAAATGCAAGTAATGGCAGGAAGTTGGTGGACAGTTTTAGATAACTGGCCAGCAGTCTGTGGTGATGGAACTATAAAATCGTTCGGACAGTCTGATACCAATATTGAATTTGTTATCACTCAAAACGATATAAATAATATTCCGCCACAAGGTAATGGATTGTTCTTCGCAGGAAACGGAATTATCATCAAAAGGCTGTATGTTAAAGATTAGAGAGTTATCAAAAGACTTTTCCTAAAAACAATCAAGACCCTTTGCATTTGCTTAGGGTCTTGGTTTCTTAATCATAATAAATATATGAACCAATTATTAAAAAGCGCAATATTATTAGTTTTCTGTTTTGGTTTAAATTTTTTGCCTGCCTGCTCAAAAAATGGTGCAGATGAAATTCAGTTAATATCGACCGACCCTTTAGAAAATTCGGTTATTAGCGTTGCAACAGAATATATTAATTTTGTTTTCAATACTTCTGTCGACATTGCCGATAAATCAAAAATAATTTTGAATGAAGTACCTGTTTCTGATGCCTTTGCATACGGTGAAACTAATTTGAAAGTAAAACTGAATCCATTACAAAGTGAATCCGATTATACGTTAACAATTGGAAAAGGTGCATTAAAAAACGCTTCAAATAATCTCAACGCTACGGCTTTTTCCCTGAAATTCAAGACTGTAAATGCTCCCATAATCGGAGGTTCCGTCAGTCAAAACGGATTTCTTTCTGTAGAAGGTACTTCTTTACTCAATAAGGATGGGAAAGTTTTAGCATTGCACGGAGTCAGTTTCGGCTGGCACAATTGGTGGCCCCGATTTTATAATGAAAGTACGGTAACTTGGCTGAAAACAGACTGGAAATGCGATTACGTTAGGGCTGCAATTGGTGCAGATGCAGACCAGAATTGTTATATAGCTAATCCAACATCATCACTCAAGTGCTTATATACGGTGGTTGACGCCGCTATCAAAAATGATATGTATGTGATTGTAGACTGGCATACCGAAAATATTCTTCTGGATGATGCCAAGGGATTCTTTCAGACAGTAGCTACAAAATATAAAGACTGTCCTAATATTATTTTTGAAATATACAATGAGCCGAATAATTCAGTTTCCTGGGGCGCTGTAAAAGCTTATGCTGAAGCCGTGATTGGAACAATTCGAGCTATCGACTCGAAAAATATTATCCTTGTAGGATCTCCTTCTTGGGATCAAAGCGTTAATTTGCCTGCTGCTGATCCGATAACCGATTATAACAACATCATGTACACGCTTCATTTTTATGCCGCCTCGCATAAACAGTCCTTGCGAGATGTAGCTACCGCTGCATTGCAAAAAGGATTACCGCTATTCGTTTCCGAATGTGGAGGAATGGAAGCCTCCGGCGACGGCGCTATTAACCAGACGGAATGGCAAGCATGGGTACAATGGATGAAACAGAATAATATCAGTTGGGATGCCTGGTCTATTTCGGACAAAAACGAATCCTGC
>Ga0123354_10013316_pt1 | contig 12754 bp, 12 predicted proteins | sample TergutLab28metaG_2_FD_97872 | JGI IMG/M metagenome (GOLD analysis project Ga0123354, IMG submission 97872) | Labiotermes labralis P4 segment gut microbial communities from Petit-Saut dam, French Guiana - Lab288 P4 | ecosystem: Host-associated > Arthropoda: Insects > Digestive system > Gut ...
AATGGATGTTTGTTGTGAATGTTATGGGTTGTCAGGTATTTGTCTCTGCGACGAGCTGATCACTCGTACAGAAGTCCTATTGACTATGGCGAGTCGTTGTGTGTGATCTAGCAGCGTCTTGAATGAGAAGCCCATGATCCACGTTGGGCCCCAGCGCCATAAGAAAATATGTACATGAAATCGAGATATACCCAGCTTTGCCCCCCAGGAGGCTGTATCCTACACGGGCGTCCAGAAAAGCTTGCGTGTGCCCCAAACATCGAAGTGGATACTTTATTGGTTTTTAAAAGTGCCGAGACAACCCTCACTAATCGACATAACCAGAGGGTGTGAGGCATGCCAGGAACTACAAACAACCTTGTGAAAAGTGTGTCGGACCGAAACCAAAACGAATCTGCCTTGGGGGGAATAGGAAGATAAAGAGAGAGAGATAGAGAGAGAGATAGGAGCGATGGGAGGGGCGAGGTGTGATGTGGGGCAGAAGGAAAGGCTGGGATGTGAGAAAGTCGATGGACCAGAAAATTGGGCATAAGGGAGAGAGCCCGAGGCGTATGCGGCTTCCATAAAGCCAATAGGATTTTAAGTGAAGTAAAATTTGTTAGTATTTCCGGTAAAAGTGCAAGTTGTTCCTGTAGCATCATGAAGTAGAGACATTCTGTACCTTGGAAATAAATGCGAGGGAGCGGTTGGACTCAAGGCGTGAAAGAGCATTCTGGATCCAATAAGTACGAAGCTGAAAGGACCGTACAGCTTATTGTATATTTTGGAAACGATAAACATTTCTTACCTCCACTGGATAATATATTATGCACCGACAATACACAACATACATCAAACAAGATGCAAAATTACAATTAGGTTATATTTGGCTACATGTTTCGGCCGTGACCAGCCATCTTCAGGCCAACTAAGAACAACAATTAAGGTACATTGGTACATTGGAAGAATTTCCATATTTTATCTAGGTTTAATGTGAACGAAGTGGGATCCCATTAAGTACTATTTTTACTGTACCTTAATCGTTGTTCTTAGTTGGCCTGAAAATGGCCGGTCATGGCCGAAACGTGTAGCCAAATATAATCTAATTGTAACTTTGCATCTTGTGTGATATGTGTTGTGTATTGGCGGTGCATAATATATTATACAAATATGATAATACACAACGGGATGGCCTCTCTCAAATTTAACTCCACTGGGATTCACAAGTTTCTTTGGCTTAAAATTCAGTGGTAATTCATGGAACCATACCAAGCTCGCAGTAACATTTCTGCCTCATATTAGGTACATCTTATTTTTAAATATTGATGGCCGGGATAACGCAGTCGGTGTAGTCACTTGATACGGACTGGATTGTCCGGGGATCAAATACTGATTGGGGCGAGATTTTACGCACCCTTCCAGAACAGCCCCGGGACCCACCCAACCTCCTACACAATGGGTACGCGGTCTTTCCCGGGGTAAGACGGCCACGGCGTGGCGTTCACCACCCACGCCACCGCCGATGCTAAAGAAGGAGTAGAACTATACATTTACTCCCCCTCCGGGATTTCATACACTGATATAAGAGAACCTAACATTTACCTTCGTCTTTACCTTCAAGTACTAACACCGATTTCCGCAATAGGGAATAGTCTATCGTGATTTATATCAGGCACTCCACACAAATTCCAGAATGCCACTTCAAATAACAACAGGACAGATTCCCTCCACGTCGTTTCCATTCCTTTTTCAATCTTTACCCTAACACCCTCTGCAACCTTAGCTAGAGTCTGACGTCGTCGAATTAGCTACAAAACTGCAAATTGCAAATTACAGCCCAGTTTATTAAATGGTTGATGAATACTTCTAAATCGTTTCTCTAGACCTACAGTCCATGAATTTACCATCTACCCTCACGAATATTTTTTATCGTGGGCTAAAAGTTACTTACTTTGTGAAGCAAATTTCCGACTGATATTTGCTATTCCCACACGAAAATCAATTCTTCACTACTAAACATTAGTTCAGTCCGTATTATATTCTGAAGCCCTTTCTTGTTGATTTTATTATTCTATCTATTTCTATATAACCCAAGGTAGCTTTTTCTTGAGAACTGAGTTGAATATGCCGTGTTTTTGTCGAATTCTCCTTACCCATAAGCGCTTCTTAATCTGAGCGTGGATACAGGGGTCGACTGGAGTAAGAAACGTCTGAGAACATTTGTTAATTAATAATAAAAATAAAAGGTGAAATAATGACATGGTTGAAAGATGAGCAGTGTACGTGATACATATTATAATGTGTAGGGTACGTGATATATACGTATATTGTGTAGGGTACGTGACACATACATATATTGTGTAAGGTAGTGACACATACGTATATTGTGTAGGGTACGTGATACATATGTATATTGTTTAGGGTACGTGACACATATGTATATTGTTTAGGGTACGTGACACATACATATAAGGTGCGGGGTACCTGATACATATGTATATTGTGTAGGGTACGTGACACATACATATAAGGTGCGGGGTACCTGATACATATGTATATTGTGTAGGGTACGTGACACATACTTATATTAAACCTTTGAATCTCAAACTTAATTTACATTACATATGAAGCTTAAGTTCGTACCTCACAGAGAACTCATTGTGTATCTATAAAAAAGACCGACCTGTTAATCTTATTAGATAAGCAATGAACGCGATAAGCCTACAAAGTTTACGTGCCTAAACGGTGCGTGTAAAGATTCCAAGCTTCTTAACGTCACAGCAGGTGGTATATATAGTTACCAATGGAATTTTATTGTTCAGTGTAGGAGCCATCGTGGACATACATGAACCTAATTTAAATTCTGCAACCAACTTCAGTATAACTGTTTATTTATCTAAGAATTTCTCCAAAATCACGCACTATATATTCATATATACATAGGTTTTATGCATATATATATATATATATATGTATATTCCATTTTGAGCATTCAAAACAATGTATTTAAATGCTTGAAGGTGGACAGTGCGACCGATACACGTAGCACGTGTTGACGGGACGGATAAATGTTGTTGTCGCTGACGGCAGCTTGACTGTCAGGCGTAATAAGGCAGTGGCGGCGTACCCAGGAATTTTGTTCGGGGGGGGGGGGTTCAGCAAATTCAGTTGAGGACATAGAGAATGCGGATCTGGGAGCGGTAGCCACCTAGTCAGGGGCTCTGGAGGCAGCTCTAATTTGGTACAAGAAATTTCATTTCATATAGTAAAATTTTATTAATTTTTGGTATTTTAAGACTATTTATGATGGCAACCAATTTATTTGTCATTGCTAATGTAAAACAATTGCGAACTTAGGTGGTTTTAGAATTTTACTGCCCTTTTTCCGAACATCTTGGGGTGTTGGCGTCCTAAATTCAGCAATTTTTAACAGTTTTCAAAATCGGGTTGAGTTTGGCACGATTTCAGAGGGCTTTCGGAATTTCGGGGGGGGGGGGTTGGAACGCCCAACCCACCCCCCTCGGTACGCCACTATAATAAGATATACCGCAGCAGAATGAATTTCACACAAATAGCTTAATAATTCTGGCGCTTCTGTTCCTTTCCCTCTAACCCGAAAAGCTTAAGAATTTAGCAAAATTTGTTTTGGGTATGCAATGTGTCACATTCTGTCATACCGGTATGCCTTCTGTTGTACCGGTATGCATTCTGTCGTAACGGTATGCCTTCTGTTGTAACGATATGCCGTCTGTTGTACCGTTATGCCTTCTGTTGTAACGATATGCCGTCTGTTGTACCGGTATGCCTTCTGTTGTACCTGTATGCCTTCTCTAGTAACGGTATGCCTTATGTTGTAATGATATGCCGTCTGTTGTATCGGTATGCCTTCTGTTGTAACTATATGCCGTCTGTTGTACCGATATGACTTCTGTTGTAACGATATGCCGTCTGTTTTACCGGTATGCTTCTGTTGTACCGGTATGCCTTCTGTTGTACCGGTACGCCTTCTCGTTAGAAACATTTTTTGCCCCGATGAACATTTGTAGATTAGTGTCCGAGATTTGTTCAAAAACTGTCCGTTGGTATGAGAGTCTTCTCGGTTCTTACACCTTGTATACTAAAGGGTTTGTAGTGACGTTTCGACAGTTAGTATGGATCTTGTAACTATCAAAGCTCTGTCTCCTGCTCCTTTTCCACAACTCACATTTCCCGTAAACCTTCAGACTTGCTACATATCCGTCATAATGCTGCAGCCATCTGAACTTTGTTCAGTCACTATACAGATAAAGACTACACGATTTTCCGAAACGTCGAAACAAGCACATTAACGTACACGGTCTAAGCACGCAGAAATATTTCAGAAACATCCGTCGTCACAGCCCGAAAACTTTGATCACATTTTTGCTACTTTTTTTTTCGATTTTAAGCAACACCGCCGCCACGTGCACACAACATTGGGCAATAGTGCATGAAAACGTGTTAGGCAGTTTGCAAGTTGTTATGTGTGAGCAGAAGAAGTGAGGTACTGAAGTTAATAAGAACAATTTTGCAATTTCTCTTTGCTAACGGGCCACGCGCACGCACACACCAGACGTGAAACGGACACAGGGCAACACACAGACCGGAACGGCACTTGCTGCTAAGATTACTGATATGTGGGTGTTGAATTCACATTGTCTGGTGTTTTGTGTAATTGCTTATATATTTCAGGCAATTTCTGGGAACTTGGAGTAGTTTCAGGAATTGCAGCTCGCTCCATGGACATCCCGTTTGCCTTCAATTTCCACACAACTCTGCCTCCCCACCACCCCCTACCCCCCCGCCATCTGGGAAGTTTCGCAGGTGCTTACTCGCAGTTGTTATGTTACTGTCCACCCAACCACTCAGGATCTGACAGGCAGTAATTTGTTACTGTGGCCTACTGACACGGCCTGGAGAAGAACTCATTAGAATGCTAGCACTCAGAAGTTCATCGAGCCTCTTACCGCCTCCGCCTCCAATTATGAAATAGAGACCTCAAAGTATGATACTTCTAAGGCAATTCATGCTACTGATATCGGCTGTTGACTGTCCTGCACTGCATTTAGTAAGGATGATGATGCTGATGCTAATGATGATAATTCTTTTTTTTTTTTAATGCGCAACAGCCCCCAGTGGAACAGGGCCTCCCCATTATCCAGGCTTCACGATCACACTCAGACACACAACAGTCGGTAGGAGTCCTCTGGACGAGTCATCAGGTCGACGCAGAGACCTCTACCTAACAACACACATCAATCACAAGTGACAGACATCCATGCCCACGGCGGAATTCGAATCCACAATCCCAGAAATTTAGCGACTTCAGAACCACGTCTTAGACCGCGCGGCTACTGGGATCGGCTGACAATAAATGTAATTTGAGGTGTTTTTAGGTTTGTTACGTTTTCTGGGACCGCTCCCGTTGGCCGCGCGGTCTAAGGCGTGGGAATGTGGCCGATCGCTTGCTGTGAATGCGGATTCAAATCCCGCCGGGAGCATGGATATCAGTCTCTTGAGAGTGTCGTGTGTTGTGGAGGTAGCGGTTCCTGCGACGGGCCGATCAATCGCCCACCGGAGTCCTACAGATTGTGTTGTGTCTAACCGAGCGTAATCAAGAGCCCTCAACAATGAGAAGACCTAGGCCCACTTGGGCTGTCGAGCCATGGGGGAAAAGATATTTGTTTTCCAGGGGAACAAAACGAAAGTGTCATCTTCGTTGCAATATACCTATATACCGCGATTACGTGTTCATGGGGGCAGGCGTATTCTGTCAAAGCAGTCTCATTACAGGCCTGGACAGGCCCAGAGGGTTCCAGGAAGTTAAGGTTCCCAGACTACGTGACAACGGCACAGGATGGAGGTAGGTTGTCAGCTTTACGCACCGGCCGCCTTTATCCCCAGGAAATACTCCTGGTACTCATTTCTGTCAGAGGCTGAGTCAAACCCAGGGCCGTAGTGCGATCGGAAGGATTTTATGTTAATGAAAAATCCACTGACGCCAACCGGGATTGAACCAATGACCTTCCGATTTGTAGCACAGCACCTTAACCACTGTGCCACTGCGGTCTCCCAAAGAGATAGTACTCTCATATAAATCATTCAATGCTGCAAACCATAAAAATACAATTTATAACGCGTTCTTCTCAGTATTATTTTAACAAAATGAACTCAGAATACATCAGAAAAGTCCCTTAAATATTACGTAATTCCCTTTTAATAAATCAGAAGTGGCGAAGGTAAGCGTCATGTCAGACCACAGCTGCACGCGTCCTTATAAACAGTTCCAAATAAAGACATTTCCACGTAGTGTCTGTCACACACCTGGCCAGTAACTTCTCAGCACCTGTGACACAGACTTTTATAATCCTCACTCGAATGATTTCATATATGGAACATATTACTTTAAGCTACGCCTAAGGAAAGTTCTTCAATGGATTCGACGTACAGTCTTATAAGATCTGTTCTCTTCTAAGATGTTACTCAGCATTGTAAAAAAAAATTACAAGAAACTGTACGCAGTACTCTCTTACTTGGGTGTTTTTTACCTTCTGTACATGTTGCATTCTAATTTTGTCTCGTGTGTTTTGTTGCTAGTTGTAAATTGTCTTGTGTGTAATTGTTGTTGGTTGACCGTGTGTATTGTTGTAGTTGTCTTGTGTGTGCTGTTGTCTTATGTGTATTTGTTGTACTATGTGTGTATTGCTGTTTTTACTTTAGATGCCGGACTGCTGGCTAGAAGTCAGCACTCGGAAGGTCCTGCGACCGGCCACCTCGACACATGTTTTTCTTGGTTTCCCTGTGTCTATAAGCAAATGCTGCCAGACGGTTCCCAACATTCCAAGTTGCCACTACATGCTTCTCATGTAACCCTCCCGACTTAAATTTAGTAGTAACCAATTTAATGTTTTGTTTACATGTAAAATAACCACTGCCACCGGGTAACAACCCAATTGCAGTAATAATAGTAATAATAATAATAATAATAATTATTATTATTATTATATTGGTAGATTTTACCGCCGTCAAGAAGCCCAAGAAGATGGGGCCGATAATTTGTCACGAAACTAGCATTCAACGCTGTGTAACGTTACGGCAGAGCACAGATCTCACCGACACCGCGGCGGAATCTTGACCTCATATATAGGCCTGATTTGGACTATAATACAAAAAACGTATACAGAATTTTGGGAGAAAATAGCGTTGAAAAGGGGCAGGAAAATAAACTGAGATAAAATTGTGATGAAGCTATGGAAGGTAGATAGATGAGATGGAAAATGCATCTCATTCATAACTACAGTCAATGGCGGAATGTGGTACCAGCAGTGCTGTGAATTGCAGTTATACTATTAGAGAGTTTCTCTGCAAGATCTGTGAGTCTTAAACGATTTTAATGCGAAATTTATCACACAAAAGTGCATTCAGAATATCGACCGAGAACGAAAGGGAAGTGTCCGGTGTCGAGATTTCAAGCAGTGCTCGACCAAACGAGAATTATAATTGTCACTCTTAAGTAGGATGAATAGAAGTAATGATTTAATACAGCGAATCACATGCGGAAGGAAGAATCGTGTACTGATACCCGAGGATTGACAGATACTCGGAATGTTGTTACAATACGGTCTGTTAAATAAAGAAACAGTAAATTAAAATGTAAGAATAAGGGTCAACATGTCTATAAATAAAATTTTTACTTCATTATATATGCTTTCCAAATATATTGATTTACATAAAAGTAATTATAAAGTTTCACGTGCTTATTAACTCTTTAAAGTGTAAGTGCAAGATTTAGTTGCTGGTTTACAATAGACAGACAGACATACAGGCAGACACACTGCTGCACTGTTAAACAGAGGTGAATAATTGGCTTTTGTTTCAAGAGTCCCTTGAAAACGAAATACAATGTGTGAGCAAATACAGAGATTGTAATGTTAATACAGGTGATAAATGTAGCTGTGTGTGTGTGTGTGTGTGTATGTATGTATGTATGTATCTATGTATGTATGTATGTATGTATGTATGTATCTATGTATGTATGTATCTATGTATGTATGTATTTATGTGTGTATGTATGTATGTAAATGTAGCTGTGTGCGTGTGTATGTATGTATGTGTGTATGCATGTGTGTGTGTGTGTGTATGTATGTATGCGTGTATGTATACATACTTTACAACTGTGCTACAATATTGCAGAAGGCGATAAATCTAAATAATAAATGGCGATAACCCACAACCTTTACTGCATCAATCTCTCGCCCCTTCGAGGGTTTGAAACACTCATGAGGTTATTTTTAGTTGTTTTTATATTATTAAATCAACTGCCTCCCCCATTCCACATAAACTCATCATCCCCTTTCAGTATTCACCCCTCTACAGATATTACAAAAACTAACATGCAATTGCGCGAAGCAAATTCGATTTCGACGAATCATCCCCCAACCCCTTCAACCGCCGGTGTTGTTGAGGCACCCCCACCCCCTTGAACTCCATTCTGATAGCAACTGAACTTCCAACAGCCTGCAATGCACTGTCGCCAAACATTTCCCTGTCTCCCATACAGCCGGTACACACGTTTTCGAAACGAAAATTTCGCAAAATCGCTTACATGTTACTGGCGTTCTTTCTGTTGTTTTGACGTGAGCTCTCTCTCCATTTTACATTAAAATACTGACATACGCAATTAGCGATTATTAGATTTGAAACTAGAGAAACTAGGAAGAAAGAAGGAATGAACAGCGAAAGTTGCAAAGCTCTGTAAAACAAAAAAGTATCATGAGGTACCCATACCCACACAGTTGTTAAAAAATTATCCGCTTTTTATACAATTCGGTGGGACGTGATAGCTCAGTCGGTATAGCGACTAATTACGGTCTCCACAGTCGGGGTGAACGAATCCCGGTAGGGGTGAGATTTTCCACACCTGTCCAGACAGTCTATTGGGCCCACCTACCTTATCTATACAATGGGTACCGGGTAATTCCCGAAGACAAAACGGCCAGGGCGTGGCGCTGATCACCCTCCCTATCTAGTGCCGAGGTTAAGGAAAGAGTATAGCTATACCTGAACTCTACCTCTGAGCCTTCATGGCCTGTTCCGAGGGTGAAATTTGGTTTATAGAATTCGAATGCCCATTATTGTGTACACAAGTGTCCGCCCCTAATTCTCATACCGAGCAACAATACATTTCCATTCGAAATCACTATCTGGTCTCATAGAATTGTTAGACTATTTGTACCTTAAGTATTTTATTTAACTATAATGGACAATGTTTCCAGACATAAGAACACCGGACCAACTCCATAAAGTGTATCAGTTCACTTGCCATATACAATCGTCGGGAACATATAAAGTGGTACTTATCTTTGGACCATCTCCAATACCCTTTTTAAAATAACCTAGAACACACTACATGTCCGGGACAGGATTGATTCCCATTCTCAGGTAAAAGGGTAAGTAACTCATACACCTACCGATTTGGGTCCGATAGGCAAAACTATTCTGAAATTCTAGGCCCAGAAGCTTAGAATGTCTTCGCCTATGGTGACCAATTTCCTATGTGTATCCATAACTCTTTCTCCTAAGAATGGGCACCGATCCTGTCGCGGAAAATCAGCAGTTTCAACGTTAAGTGAAACACGGAGAATGGAGCTACTCCAAACAGTGAGTGATTTCAAATCCGTTGTACCGTCTTCACAATCGCGTGTGTTATATGAATGCACCCTATCCCTGTTTTAAAAGAAAAAATTTAACCTACACATAAGACACAACGTAAAAGCCATTACACAGTATCTGGCCACCGGACAGAGATTCGAAACCAGAATCTTCCGATTAAAAAGCAAGAATACTACTAACTCGATCGCGAGGTTCTGAGGAACAACTTTTGTTTTTATGGCAATAGTAACGTTAAAATAGTACGCATAACATGAGTAGTCAGTTCCACGCTCCGGCCTCTTTACTTCCGGCAAAATATTCGTCGACCACTATTGGATAAGAGGCTAGATGGCCTCAGGTTGATCCGAACGCGGCAAAGAGAAAACTCTATGTCCATGCATGGAACAGAATCCTATCTGTCCAATCAATAGCCAGTCACTTCGCTGACAGCTTCATTGGCTAAACATACATGATTAGCTCGTGGCACTCCAGCGGTTAGCATACAGTAACTGTGCATGCTTGCTGCTGTTTATATTCGATCATCGTGCGAGAATCCGATATTTATACACCTTATTTAGTAGTAGTAGTAGGAGGAGGAGGAGGAGGAGGAGGAGGAGGAAGAGAATTAGTAGTAGTAGTAGTAGTAGAAGTAGTAGTAGTAGTAGTAGTAGTGGTAGTAGTGGTAGTAGAAATAAAAGTAGAAGTAGTAGTAGTAGTGGTAGTGGTAGTAGTAGAAGTATAAGTAGTAGTAGAAATGGAAGTAGCATTGTAGTAGTAGTAGTAGTAGTAATAGTACTAGTAGTAGTAGTGGTAGTAGTAATAGTAGTATTAGTAGTAGAAGTAGTACTAGTCGTAGTAGTAGAAGTAGAAATAGTAGTACTAGTAGTAGTAGTAGTAGAAACATAAGTAGTAGTAGTAGAAGTAGTGTTAGTAGATATAGAAGTAGAAGTAGTAGTAGTAGTAGTAGTAGTAGTAGTAGTAGTAGAAGTAGTAGTAGAAATAGAAATAGTAGTAGAAATGGAAGTAGTAGTAGTAGTAGTAGTAGTAGTAGAAATGGAGGTAGTAGTAGAAGTAGTAGTACTAGTACTAGTAGTAGTAGTAGTAGTAGTAGTAGTAGAGAAATAGCTGCAGTTGGAGCTGTCTCTGCGCATGACATGAAGGCACAAACAGCAGGACGTGGAAATATGGCTAAAAACCACTCCTAACCTCGGCATTAGATCGGGGTGATTGGTCATTGCCACTCCACGGCCGTCGTGCCTGCGAGTCAAGATTCCTCCTCTATCAAATGACTTGGGTTTGGTGGGCCCCAGAGCCAGGCTGGACGCTTTGCCAAAGTGCAGACGTTCTTTTACAGCCCGTTGTCTATTGAGCATACCGAATAAGACTGCCGACTTCAAGTGGAATGCAATAATAATAATAATAATAATAATAATAATAATGCGATCAAGAAGGCAGCTGAAAATACCCTAAATAATAAAGGCCTTATAATAGAAATATATCGCACGATGAATATACAATAAACTGATACCAGTAGCAATAGGGGCAACTGAAACCCACACAAAATCACTCAGACAGTACCTGAGCAACGTACCGGGAAAGCACGATGTCCCGGAACTAAACAAAACAAGCACACTGGGCACTGCACACATACTGCGGGAAGTGCTGATGTACAGTACAAAGGGTTTATAGAGGAAGAGAGCGTTACATATGCCGTATATTGTAACAACAGAATAGCTGCAACAGTATATAGCGTAGGGACGTGGTTCGTTTCAGGCACGTAATTGTAAATACACTGCGTAAATGTAAGGATGATGATGATGATGATGAAAATAATAATAATAATAATAATAATACTTTCAAAATATAGACCAACCCTCTGCAGGCCAGCGGTGGTTTCGACACTAAAAATCGCCGTTCTGCCCAAATATTTTATTTATCAATCTTGTGTTGTAGCCAAATTATGCACATTTCCTGTAATTTTGCCTGTTTCTATAGTGAAAGTAAGAACTGGCTTTTCGAACAGCTTGTTGTTTACATTTCTAACTTAATTTCAGCCCTCATAGGTTGATCTTTTGTATTGGCAAGAAAAGGGACGAATTTAATTAAACCGAACTATCAATAAACAGAAAATTAAGATATTTCCTCGTCCCCTGTACAATATTTATCTCGACTGTCAGATTAATATTAATATATTGGAAAACAACAATGTTTAAATTAATTAAAAATAATGAGATTTTAGCTTACAGCAGCGGTGCTGTGGGGTGGGACGCTGTAAAACAGACCTGCTCAGTCTAGGATGTGTTGCGGTCAACTTGCGCAAAGTTTAGTCTGCAGGCGGGCAACGTGCAATTCTGTACTCAGAACGAATAACGAATAAGTATACGCATAATTATATGCACAGTTTTACCCGTGCACTTTTCCATATGACCACGTGCAATATGAATATTTTGTTGATAATAGGAAAGATTGATTTAGAGATGTAATGCAAAACGTAGGCTATTGTGTCTTGATGTTTAGCACACTTTTACAAAATGTACAGTCAATGTAATGCGTGTCTTCATACACGCATAGCTCGTAAGTTTTTTAAATTTCTTCGGGTTTTTACCTGTGCTTCGCCCAAAAAGGGGTAACAGAGGTTTTCTTTGTACAAATGTTTCTGCGGACAACGGGTTGAGTGGGCCTGTTTATAGAGCGGTACCGTCTTACGGGCGTATGGGGAAAGCCTACTGCTTGCATACTCGGGCCCAAGAAGTATCTTCTTCAAATCCTTGAACCCTGAGGATGGCGGCTACAATTCCCTCGAAAGCCTAGTCAACTAGATACCAAGCTTCATGGCATCGGGTCTGGGAATATTCTTTAAAATATTCGACATTTCAGGCTTCCAGCGAGAAGTAGAAGAGAACTGCGTTCTTCTGGGCTGTTACGCAGCTTGTAGTTTTAAATCCTTACCGACTTTACGGGACGACTAGTCGGGCCCATCTTCCGGCTCAAGGATCCTTGCAATTGGGACGAGTTGGTTGTCCCGGAATGTCCGTAAGTAATTACCAGTACACGTTGCGTAATAATTCCAGAAGAGCGCAGTACTCTTCATTTAAAACGTACTTCA
>Ga0123354_10013317_pt1 | contig 12753 bp, 8 predicted proteins | sample TergutLab28metaG_2_FD_97872 | JGI IMG/M metagenome (GOLD analysis project Ga0123354, IMG submission 97872) | Labiotermes labralis P4 segment gut microbial communities from Petit-Saut dam, French Guiana - Lab288 P4 | ecosystem: Host-associated > Arthropoda: Insects > Digestive system > Gut ...
ATATGATGAATAGTGATTAATTGTTAATTGATTCCACCCCCTTAATCCCCCGCCAGCGGGGGAGATATCATGCGTCATGTGTCACGATTTAGTGATTAATGATTATTTTTTTGTAAATGATGTTTCCTGTTGAAATTTTAATAGAGAGTATATAGATTCCGTTTGTTAATGCGGATACGTTTATAACATTTTTATTGTCTTGATTTAAAAGCAATTGACCTACATTATTGAAAACTTTTACATTAATAATATCAGCGCCTGTAATATTTACTGTATTATTGGCAGGATTAGGATAAAGATGCAGTATGGAGGCATAGTTTTTTATGTCTAATTCTATATAGGTTTCAAAACACTCCTCTTCAAACGTACATAAAAAAGGATACACAGGTTTTACGCAATATTTATAATCTCCGGTTGCCAAATAGGTGGTATTATCAGAATAAGAGAGCGTTGAAAAATCTACATGTTTTATCAATACATCATTTCTAAAAATATCAAAACCTTGTAAATCTACACTTGTGGGTGCTGTCCAACGGAGATTTATCCGATTCGTTTCCAAAATATACTCTCCCTCAAAACCGGTTAAAGGGATGCAACATTCATTTTGATAGGTAAAAAACAATGTATCGGGAATATTTTTATCACTCTTATAAATCATTGAATCTGACGAGTTATAGATTTCGAAGCAGTGTCTGGGATAATTAAATATACCGATCCATCTGAATTGAACTTCCCCTGAGGGCAATTTTCTTATTTCTTCTGCATAACCTCCTCCCAGCCATGGCAATGTAACAGTTCCATAATCCACACCATCAACTGTAATTTGTATCCAATCAGATGGCCATCCTCCGCCAGCCGGATCCTCTAATAGAAATTTGAAACTGCATCCTTCTTCTTCGAAATGGGCGCTGCGGTAAGATTTTTGTCCATCACTATGCATAGTTTTGGTGGTTGGTTTCAAGGTATTCCTCACAACAGAGCTACCGAGTTTTTCACAAAAAGGGTTTTGTGCAGCAAGATTTACAATGGTCATTATCAGTATTACACTAAGTAAAAAAATAACAGTTTTTTTCATGTTTTTAAATTTTAGGTTAATAATAGTGCAAAAATAATATTTTGTATATAGAAATAATTAGCATTTCATTTTTGCGACAAAAATATAAAAAATGTGATATTCTCATGTTATTTGTGTTGTTTTATCATATTTTGATACATATTCTCATAATATTATATGGATCAACTAATTAAATTTGCAATTATGAATGTAATTAATAATATTATAAAAATAAGAAAGGAAAAGGGTATTAGTCAAGAAGATATAGCCTTTGCGATCAATTGTGACGCATCAAATTGGAATAAAATAGAGAATGGAAAACAACAATTAAAAGTCAACCATCTTGCGAAAATCGCAGAAATTTTGAAAGTTGATGTAATTTATCTATTCACTTATCCTAAAACCTACGTAGATGTATCTACAGTTGGGAGTTACGAAAAAATATCGGTTACTTTTGAAGTCTCACCTGAAAAAAGAGATATTTTATTGAATTTAGTTACAAAAAAAGAATAGTTGTAATCAATTTTTTTAACCATTAATCACTAACTCCACCCCCTTAATCCCCCGCCGGCGGGGGAGATAAATCTGCGTAAATCTGTGTAATTCCAAAAGCTATCAGAATTACGATGGAATAAAGTTTGTTTCATACACTTAATTTAAAAAAATGTTGTTTCTTTGTAAACCAATTTTTAAACATGCCTGTAAACCAATTAACCGCCATTTCAGCCATCGACGGAAGATATTACAAACAAGTTGCCGCACTCTCCGATTATTTCTCCGAATTTGCATTGAATCGGGCGCGAGTGCTCATAGAAGTCGAATATTTTATTGCACTATGCGAATTGCCGCTGCCGCAATTGAAACCCATTGATCCGGATATCTTTGAGGAATTGCGTGCCATTTATCGCCGGTTTTCCGAAGGAGATGCCTTACATATTTTTCAAATTGAAAGTGCTACAAACCACGATGTGAAAGCAGTGGAGTATTTCTTAAAAGAAAAATTTGACACACTGCATTTATCAGCATATAAGGAATTTATTCATTTCGGATTAACATCGCAGGATATAAACAACACGGCCATTCCTTACCTAATGAAAGCGTTTCACAGTGATATTTGGTTTGAAGAGATGGAAAATATGCAGCAACTTTTGCGAAAATGCGCCATAGAATGGATGCAAATTCCGATGTTGGCGCATACACACGGGCAGCCTGCCTCGCCCACCACCATGGGCAAAGAGTGGCTCGTGTTTTTTGAGCGTATTGAAAATCAATTGGCGCTGTTTGAAAATATTCCTTTCTGCGGAAAATTTGGAGGAGCTACCGGAAATTTCAATGCCCATCGCGTAGCCTATCCGAATATAGATTGGGGAGCTTTCGCAAATCGTTTTGTGAAAGAAAAATTAGGATTAAAACGCTTACAAACCACAACACAAATAGAGCATTACGATATGATGGCTGCTTATTTCGACATCATGAAGCGCATCAATACCATTTTGCTTGATTTTGCACGCGATGTATGGACTTACATCTCAATGAATTACTTTACACAAAGAGTAAACGCAAAAGAAGTGGGTTCATCCGCCATGCCGCACAAAGTAAACCCCATTGATTTTGAAAATGCGGAAGGCAATATCTGTATTGCCAATGCTTTGTTTGAAGGAGTTTCTGCAAAATTGCCGGTTTCGCGCCTGCAACGCGATTTAACCGACAGTACCGTAACGCGCAACATCGGCGTGCCGCTTGCCCACAGCATCGTGGCGCTAAAATCGTTGCAACGCGGCATTAACAAACTCATTATCAATAAAGAAAAACTCAATGAAGATTTAGAAAAAAATTGGGCAGTGGTTACCGAAGCTATTCAAACTATTTTACGTAGAGAAAACTATCCGGAACCTTACGAAGCATTGAAAGCTGTCACACGAGGCAAAATGATTACCAAAGAAGTAATCGTTGATATTATTGAAAATCTGGATGTTTCAGAAAATATAAAAGAAGAATTAAAGCAGATTACTCCGCAAAACTATATCGGCGTACAGCCGTCATTGTGGGCTTGACCCGCAATCTCTTGGGATTCCGCGTCAAGCGCAGAATGACGAAGGGACTATTCATCCTCTAAACCTGAAACAATATTTTAAGGTGAATAACGTGGATGAGGTGTTTCGAAAATTGGCAAGAGAAGCTAAGCGCGCCGAATAAATCTCATAATATAATGTTTTCCAAATGTATTCCTCTTGATCCTTTTAGAAGAACAAAAGCATTTTGCACTCTATTGTCTTTCAAATAATTATTACAGTTCTTTGTATTCATAAAGAATTTGAACCGTTCACTTTTTAGTGTATAAAAAATGGATCCGATAAAAATTGTTTTTAATTTGTTAGATTCACAGAAATTTATTATGGCTTGATGTTCGCTTGCGCTATTTTCACCCAACTCCAGCATATCTCCAAGAATAGCCAATTTATACGGCGCTTCTATTTGAAGGAAATTATCCAATGCAGCTTTCATACTTGTAGGGTTTGCATTGTAATAATCGGCTATGATGGTATTTATTCCGCTTTTAATAATTTGCGACCGATGATTTAACGGCGAATAATCCGCAATAGCATCGCAAATATCTTGCTCCGGAACTCCAAAATAGCGTCCGATTGTTGCCGCTCCCAAAATATTGGGAAGATTGTAGTTGCCGGTTAAATGGGTTTGGATTTTTTTTCCGAATAGTTCAATGACTAAATAAGGGTTCATTTCTGTGATGTGCCCGTTAATGGGAGTAGTTTTGCCGTAGAAGATGGTTTTTACACCTCTTCCGTCATCCGGCGGCAAGCCTCCGTTTGCCACCTTCTCCTTAGAGAGGAGAAGGAATTTTTCCTCCATTTCTTCTTTCGTGCTTTCGCGCTTTCGTGCTTTTTCCCTCAAAACCTCATCTCCCGCATTCACAAACAACACCTGCGCCGCGTGGTACAGCGCCGTTTTAGTCTCAATAATATTCTCTACGCTGCCGAAACCTTCTAAGTGCGCTTTCCCGATGTTGGTGATTAAACCGTAATCAGGTTGGGCTATTTTGCAAAGTTCTGCAATCTCTCCGGGGTGATTTGCACCCATCTCTATGATGGCGATCTCATCCTCTTTTTTTATTGAAAGCAAAGTAAGAGGTACGCCGATGTGGTTATTCAAATTGCCTTGTGTGTAAGCGGTTTTATATTTTTTCGATAAAACGGATGCAATCAGCTCTTTTGTAGTGGTTTTTCCATTACTTCCAGTAATTCCGATGATGGGGATTTGTACTTGCTTGCGGTGGTGAAATGCTAATTGTTGGAGGGTTGTTAAAACATCATCCACTACAATGATGCGGTTTTCCTTTCTCCCTTCTCCCTTCTCCTTTTCTCCTTTCTCCTTTCTCCCTTCTGTAATTACGTATTCAGCTCCTTTTTCAAGGGCTTCGGCTACAAATAAGTTTCCGTCGAAATTTTCTCCCTTTAAGCAAAAAAACAAAGAATTGGGAACAGTTCTTCTAGTATCGGTACAAATAAAAGGGAATTGTACAAACTTTTCGTATAATTCCTCAATATTCAATGATATTTTGTTTTTTCTCATACTTTGTCCGTCAGTTAAACTGACGGCAATGCTTATTTCCTTTTCTTATCAATAGCGCCTAAACGCGACATTGCACATCTAAATCCGATGAAATTTGTGGATTCATCTTCGGCTAAGAATCTTCTGTTTCCGGGTTGTGCCCAGTAGGGAATATCTTTCCATGAGCCGCCCTTTACTACTCTCACATTATCTCCGATGAGTGAGTATGAATAATTATCATCTCCCCTGCGATACATAAACTCAGTGGTTTTGATGGGATCAATGCCTGCATTGTCAACATTAATAAGAGAAGCTAGGTCGCCATCGTTAAAGTTAACGTTATAATAAGAGCGGTAGTTGCTTCTTCTTTCGTTTTTGGTATCGGCGTCAGGACCCATCGGAATACGTCCGATACTGTCTCTTTCCACTACTGTGCCATCGGCATTACGTTGTTTTGAGAGGTAGATATTTCCTCTAAAAGGATTGTACTCGGCAAGTTCGGAGGTCCCGCTGGGGCGATATACATCCATTACCCACTCTGCAACATTTCCTGCCATATTATATAATCCGAAGTCATTAGGCCAAAAAGATTTGACTTCTTTTGGAAATATTGCCCCGTCGTTAGGTGCCCCGGCAACACCCATAAAGTCGCCTCTTCCTCTTTTAAAGTTCATCTGAAAATCTCCCAAATAGTTTTTGTCATTCGAGCGCAAAGATTTTCCATTCCAGGGATACATATTTCTCTCAAGCACTCTTTCTCCAACGGAATTTCCTGTAACTCCAACGGAGTTTCCTATTAATCCCAATGCGGCATACTCCCATTCGGCTTCGGTGGGTAGTCTATATCTGGGCAGTAGAATACCATCTTCCATAGTAACATTTCGGTAATCTCCTGTCGTGATGTATTGGTATCTTCTATCGCTTTGTGCCTCATAGTCAGGGTAGGTGAGGTATGCCTCGGTATGGAAATAGCCTTCGGGAGATGGAGTAGGATTCCATTCAATCAATTTCAAATCGGCTAATATTTTTTCGTTTACACGGTCGGTGCGCCACTCTGCATATTGGGTAGCTTGAATCCAACTTACTCCCACTACAGGATAATAGCGAAAAGCAGGCGAGCGGAAGTAGTTTTCAACCATATCTTCCATATAGGCAAGCGGGCTACGCCAGCAATTTTCATCGGGGAGTGCCCGATCATATACCCCTTGAAATCCATTTTTAGCAAAAACCCTATCTAACCAATTCAAATATTCAAGATAATCAATATTACTTATCTCACATTCATCCATATAAAAAGAAGCTACGGTTACTTTATGGGGCACATTTGTGTAATCAAACATTACATCTTCATCTATATTTCCCATGGTGAATGTGCCGCCCGGAATGAGTACCAATCCTGGTCCTGTAGCTTGTTCCAAGTAAGGAATAACCTCAAAACTACCTTGTTTCGGATCATTATATTTCCATCCGGTAGTGGGAGATTTTTGTTTACCTTGGCATGCCGCAAATACACATAACGTAATAATAATAAGCCACAATGTTCCTGATATTCTTCTCATTTTTTTAAATTTTAATTTTGTAACGAAGTTTTTTTGTTTTTATTATGTATAATTAAAATCTTGGACAATCTACAGGAGCAATCCATTGATATTTTTTTTGTGAAGCTTTAGGTGAATAGGGGATAAAAAATTGCAGAGAAACCTCATGTGCTCCTCCCGTACGCTCTAATTTGGTAAGATTGAAGTCGTAAGAATATCCAATTCTAAAAATTTTATACTCAATGCCGCAAGTAACAATCAAAGCATCAAAGTTTTCAAAATTGTGTCTGATCCATGCGCCTATGGTAAATGGGTAGAAATTTACATAAAATCCTTCATGCAAGTAATGGAAAATTCCTCTACTTAGTACACTATTGGCTGCTGTTTTAAGTTTTTGAGAGATAAATATAATATTGGGATGCAGAAAAATATCTCCAAAATTAATTTCATCTTTCATTTTTTGTTTAATGGTAATTTTTCCTCCTACGTGCGCCGTCCATTTCAGCTTCAATTCTTTCGGTGATTTCTCATAGAAATTCACTCTTACGGGCGATAAGTGATGTACAGCCAACCCAAAGTACAGAAAAGAGGTGTAACCAACCATTCCAACAGCGAGATCTAATTGAGGTTTTATTTTAATATCATAGTTATCTGGAATTCCGGTAGAACCGTCAGCAAAGGTCAATTTTTCCCAATTGATAGTGGTGTGCGAACAACCGGCTTGCACGGCAAATTGCAAATTAAACTCTCGGGACACCCGCGCCCGGAAATTATAGATACCACTCGCGTTGTAGGTTTTCAAAATATTCTTCCCTGCAACATCGGCAGAGACTAAAATGCCAATACCCCCATGCAATAGATTAATATGTTGATCGAAACTCCCAGAAAAAGTAACAAAGTTTTTTGGAACAGAGGGCCACTGATCCCGAAAATTAAGGGAAAAACGAGGACCATTTAGTGTACCCGCAAATGCCGGATTCAAATAAAGCGGATTTGCATAAAATTGTGAAAAATGAGGGTCCTGACCAAATGTATGTAAGGTAGTGAGGAAAAAGAGAGTAAGTAAAAAAGAGAACTTTCGTTTATGCAAAATTATCAAGAATATATATTTTAATAGACAAATTGACGTTATATGCTGGTAAAATTATTTCTTGAATTAACGTAATCCTCCATTTTATAGTACATAATGAACAGGCAAATATCTTATTTCTATTGTTGTTTTTTATTTTTTACGGCAATATTTCTTTTCCAAAGCAATTTAGTTGCGCAATCTGTAACAAAATCTTATCACCTTCCGGAGTTTGAAATTCTTCAATTTGAGCATCATGACCGGCAGATAAAGCTACTCACTTTTGACAGGTCAATTACCCTGAATGAATACACCTCTTTACCTGTTTTTTGGGATCAAATTGAGGTCAACCATCTTTATACTTCTTATCGTTATACATTATCGAACGAAAAATATCAATTGCTTACATCAGAGGAGGTGTCATTAATTCCTTCTGAATATAGTTTTGCCGAGCCAAAAGTACATATTCACACTTCTACAGATAAAAATAAATTTTATGCTTCACTCTATATTTTGCCTGTGATAAAAAACGCAAGCGGGCAATATCAGCGGTTGGTTTCCTGTAATATTGAATTTGAAGGCATTAATCCGGTACTTATTTCTAAAAGAGGAGGTTTATCAAACTCCGTACTTGAAAAAGGATCATGGTATAAAATAGCTGCGAACAGCAGTGGATTATATAAAGTTACTTATAACGACCTCAAAGATATGGGCGTTGCCATGTCGGGATTGCGTTCAAATTCTATTGCGTTATTCGGAAACGGAGGTGGAATGCTACCCGATGAAAATCTCGTTGTACAGATAGATGACCTTCTCGAGTGTCCAATTATGGTAATAGACAATGGCGCTGGTGTTTTTGACGAAAACAGCTACTTCGTTTTCTATGCACAAGGGCCGCATACATGGGAGTATAGTGGCGGCAGATTTACGCACAAATATAACATCTACTCCGACAATGCCTATTATTTTATTAATGTAGATGACGGTATAGGAGAGAAGAAAAGAATTGAAACCAAAAACTTTCAGAATCAAACAGAAAATGGGATGATCACTTCTTTTATACACTATGATTTTTTTGAAAAAGATGTGGTGAATTTTGGAGAATCTGGAAGAGAATGGTTTGATGAAGCTTTATACGCGAATCAAACCAAAACGTATCAGTTTACATTGCCGGAACTATATGATAATGCGGTAAGAATTAAAATGAGGGCAGCTTCTACAAGTACTGCCTCATCCAATATAGAAGTATCGTGGAACAATGGGAATACGGTGTTTGGACTTAGCGGAGTATCCGGTTCAAGTTATGCTGTTGTTTCTGTCAAAGATGAAGAGTTAAAACCCTTTCCATCTGGAAATATATCGCTGACATTAAAGTACAATTCTTCTCAAAGTTCTGCAGCTGCACATTTAGATTACATTGAAATTCAGGCGAAATGCAGTTTGAACATCACAAATAGCGCGATGCCGTTTGCCATTACGGAAAACATCGGAGCAGGCAACCTTTCATTGGTGAGATTAGAAAACGCTTCCTCACAAACCATGATTTGGGATGTTACGGAACATAATGCAGTGTATGCTTTACAGGGAAATTTGTCCGGAAACCGGTTTTCATTTAAAACGCCCACCGACGAGCAACGTAATTTTGTTGCCTTTAATGGCACTGCCTATAACTCTGTTACTAAGGTTGGAAAAGTAACTAATCAAAACTTGCACGGATTGAAGGATGTGGATATGGTTATTGTTTCACACCCTGATTTTTTGATGGAAGCCAACCGCTTAGCAAAATTCAGAACTGAACAGGAAGGACTTAAAGTAGCTGTGGTTACCCCTGAACAAGTATATAATGAGTTTTCGTCGGGAGCACAAGATCCTATGGCTATCCGCAACTTTATGAGATATTTGTATGATAATGATGGGCAAACCATCAAATACCTACTCCTTTTCGGACGTCCATCTTATGATTATAGAGGGCGGGTAACCGGTACACGGATGTTTGTTCCGAACTATCAGGTGGACACTAGACTTTATGAAGACGCGTTCAGGTCCGGCGATGATTTCTTTGGAGTTTTAGGTATTGCCGGAAGTTCTTTGATCAATGTGGCGGTAGGACGTTTTCCCGTGTCCACCTTAGCGCAAGCAAAAATAGTAGTGGATAAAACCATCAATGCTTCGGCGAAGTACAAGATTCCTATACAAAATGCTTCCCAAGTTTCTAACTTTGGAAATTGGCGTAATGTGATGACTTTTGTTGCCGATGACAGAGAGTCGGAAGCGGGCGCCGTTCATGCAAGAACTGCAGATTCGTCTGCCACAGAGGTAGAACGAGAATATCCTGCTTTTAATTTGGATAAAATCTATTGCGATATGCTTCCTGCGGTTTCTTATGCCGGAGGGAAGCGCTACCCCGATGCCAATAAAGCAATTAATATGAGAATGGAGCGAGGCACATTAGTGATTGCTTATTTCGGACATGGCGGCGGAAATGGATGGTCACATGAAAGAATTTTGGAGATATCTGATATTAACAGTTGGAAAAATAAATACAACCAACCACTCATGATAACACTTACCTGCTCTTTTGCATGGTACGATAAGCCTGCTCTTTCGCCGGCAGAATTTATTTTCTTAAGTGAAAACGGCGGTGCAAGCTCACTGATCACTACTTCACGGGTAAGTTATTCAAATGAGAGCCTTGGCAAAGCTATTTTTGATGAAATAGGACGCAAAGCAAATGGCAGATATCAAACAGTAGGGGAAATTCACCGGCTTGCAAAAAATAGAAATGGAGGAATTACCAATAACAATACAACTATGATTTATTTGATGGGAGACCCTGCTATGAGGATAAATGTTCCTAATAAGAATGTGCGAACTGATGAAATACTTGGAGAAGACCTGCAAAAATTAGATACACTAAAAGCCTTAACCAAAGTAACCGTGAAAGGTAGAGTAACCGATGATGCAGGAAAGACGCTTACTGGCTTTACCGGAAATATTTACCCTTCTATTTTTGATAAAGCTATTACGCAAACCATACCGGGAGAATCATACAATGTAGTGTTTAATCTGCAAAAAAGTGTGGTTTTTAAAGGGAACGCCACCGTAACGGATGGACACTTTGAGTTCTCATTTATTGTTCCAAAAGATATTAATTTCGAGTATGGAAAAGGGAAAATAAGCTACTATGCCGCTTCGGAAAATGATGATGCGGGAGATTACTACAACGATTTTATTATTGGAGGCATAAGTGATAAGCCTATTATTGATGATAAAGGTCCAGAGATAGGAATTTTCCTGAATGATGAAAAATTTGTTTCGGGCGGAATTACCAACCCGGATCCTGTGTTAATCCTGAAATTAAAAGATGAAAACGGCATTAACACCACCGGAAACGGCATCGGGCACGATTTGGTAGCTATTTTAGATGATAATATTGAAAAACAGATCATTTTGAATGATTATTATTTAGCAGATCAAGACAGCTATAATTCCGGCACCGTGCGCTATCCGCTGCAAAATTTAAGCCCCGGAGCGCACACGCTAAAAGTTCGAGCATGGGATATTTGCAACAACCCATCGGAAGCCACTATTGATTTTATAGTGAAATCGGATAATAAATTGGAACTTGCCAATGTCTTAAATTACCCGAATCCTTTTACTACAAAAACGTCATTCTATTTTGAGCACAATCAGCCTATGGAAACGTTTGATGTTTTAATACATATTTTTACTATTTCAGGAAAGTTAGTGAAAACAATTAATGTTCCGAATCTTTTTTTAGAGGGAACAAATAATCATAAGGTATTAAATCTTTTTGCATGGGATGGGCGCGACGAGTATGGAGATAAAATTGGCAAAGGCGTTTACCTATATCGTTTAACCGTGCGAAACTCGCAAGGTAAAACCGCAGAGAAAATTGAAAAAATTGCTATTTTGTAAAATAATAGAATTGATGTTTCGTTTTTGAAAATTATAATAACAAACCATTAATAACATGACAAAGCATTTGCTTCTTTTTTCTTTTCTTTTCCTTGCAGTATGTTCTTTGTCGGCGCAAAGTTTAAATGATTTTGATCCCGACAATCCAACCAAGCCCTATTTGAATACAATTACTACGGCAGCGCCGTTTCTTTTAATTGCACCGGATTCGCGTGCCGGCGGTATGGGCGATATGGGTGTGGCAACCTCTCCCGATAACTACTCGCAACACCACAACCCTGCAAAATATGTATTTAATGAAGATATTTTCGGAATAGGAATTGCTTATAGCCCATGGTTGAATAAGTTAGTCGGTGATGTGCACCTAGCGTATCTATCTACTTTTTGGAAAATTACTGATAATGATGCGATTGCATTTTCATTGCGCTATTTTTCTTTAGGTGAAATTCAATGGACCGGTCAGAATGGAGAGCCCCAAGGAACCGGAAACCCTAATGAGTTTGCGCTTGATTTTACCTATTCAAGAAAACTTTCCAATATTGTTTCCATGGCGGTAACGCCTCGTTTTATTTATTCTAACCTTGCTACGGGAAGTGATATTGGTGGCGCAATGACGGAACCCGGATTGGCAGGCGCTGTAGATATTTCTCTTTTTGTAAATAAAGAATTTGCACACGGCAGAGATGGTCTTAGAAGCTCTGAATTATTGTTTGGCGCCAACATCTCAAACATAGGAAATAAAATGTCATATTCTAGAGAAGCCAATGGACGCCGCGACTTCCTGCCCTGCAACCTGCGTTTGGGGTTGACTTACGCCATGTCGTTTGACGATTATAATAAGTTAGCGATTGGTGTGGAAGCCGGGAAATTATTAGTTCCAACTCCTCCTGTTGGATATCGCGACAGTATAACACAAGACAGGGTGTTTTGGGGAAATGGAAAAAATCTGCAAGATATCAATCCTATTGTAGGAATTGGACGCTCTTTTGCTGATGCTGCCGGAGGTTATAGCTTCAACTCGGTAGGATGCCTCAACGAAGAGTTTAGGGAAGTGGTATGGTCGTTTGGTTTAGAATATTCATACAGAGATATTTTGTTTGTGAGAACCGGTACGTTTTTAGAAAATAAATGGAAAGGAAATAGAAAATTTGCTACCGTTGGCGTGGGCATAAAGTACAGCATTTTCGCCATTGATGTATGCTACCTCTTCCCATTTACCCAAGCCCACCCACTCGAAAATACACTGCGCTTTTCACTAACCTTTATGCTGAACTCATTCAATAAAGACCGTATTAAGGATCAAGGGAAAATTAAGAATTAAGAATTAGGAATTAAGAATTAAGAATTAAAAGAATTCCTTAAACCCTTATTTTATAAAGCCCCCTTAGTAGCGCGGGGTAGTTAATATCAAAATTAAAAACATGCGCATAGGAATAGGATACGACATCCACAAATTAATTACCGGCACCGAATTAGAGTTTAAATTAGCCGGAATATCTATTCCATTTGAAAAAAGATGTGTGGCGCACTCCGACGGAGATGTCGCCATTCATGCTTTAATAGACGCGCTGCTTGGCGCCGCC
>Ga0123354_10013319_pt1 | contig 12752 bp, 8 predicted proteins | sample TergutLab28metaG_2_FD_97872 | JGI IMG/M metagenome (GOLD analysis project Ga0123354, IMG submission 97872) | Labiotermes labralis P4 segment gut microbial communities from Petit-Saut dam, French Guiana - Lab288 P4 | ecosystem: Host-associated > Arthropoda: Insects > Digestive system > Gut ...
CTGGCAGGCGATGCCGGAGCATTGCGGCGGGATGCGCGGCGCGCCCCACGATTGGGAGGAATGTGTATGCAAATGCTGTGGAGACACGAGGCATGATTGGGAACAAATTCGTTGCACTGAATGTGGAGACAGCGGCGAAGTGTGTGACGCCCGCAGTGGAAGCGGCGAGGGAAGTATTTTCACGACCTGTCCCAGTTGCGGCGGTTATGGCTGGACCCAAAAAGTATGCAAAAAATGCGGAGCCTATTCCGCCGATCCGGATTAAGCCGCGCCATTTTTAATTTCACAAAAAACTCGTTCCAACAATCACGCCGACACGCGATAAACCAACACCATCAACACCTGATTAACAACCAAACCAAAACTCAAAACACCATGAAAAAAATACTATCAATCCTCATGACAACCGCCTGCTGCTGTCTCATCGCAGGCTGCGGCAAAAATGCCGACACCCAGCAAAAATCCGCCGGACAAGGCAACGCCAGGGACCAATACAGCGGAGGCGCTTTTCAAAGCAGCATCGAACGGCTGCAAAAATCCGCCGAGCAAGGCGACGCCCAAGCCCAAGTCACCATCGGCGGCCTGTATCTCATGGGCAAAGGCGTTGCCCAAAGCGATGCCAAGGGCTTCGAGTGGATACAAAAAGCCGCCAAGCAAGGCAACGCCGATGCACAGTGTTTCATGGGCATGCTGTATGCTTCCGGCAAAGGCGGCGTTGCCCGAAGCGACGCCAATGCCTTCGAGTGGTTCCAAAAAGCCGCGCAAGCCGGCGACGCCGAGGCTCAATACAGGCTCGCCGCCATGTATGCCAACGGCGTTTACGTTGCCAAAGACTACGCGAAAGCCACCGAGTTGCTCAAAAAAGCCGCCGCGCAAGGACAGGAGGACGCGAAAAAACTTATGGACGAAGCCAGAAGCGCGGCGGGCGTTGGCGATAACCGCGGCGAAAAAGACGAAATGGACATCGCCACCCTGCAAAAAGCCGCCGAGGGAGGCGACGCCAAAGCCCAATTCAATCTCGGTTTCATATATGCCACAGGCAAAGGCGTTCCCAAAAGCGACGCCAAGGCCGCCGAATGGATAGAAAAAGCCGCGCAACAAGGCCACGTCGAAGCCCAATGCATTATAGGTAACATGTATTACGGAGGTCAGGGCGTTCCTCAAAACTTCTCCAAGTCCTTCGAATGGTTCCAAAAAGCCGCTCAAGCCGGCGACGCCTCTGCCCAATTCAGCCTCGGCGGTATGTATCTCATGGGCGCCGGCGTTGAAAAAAACGAAGCCAAAGGCCGCGAGTGGATGCAAAAAGCCGCCGACCAAGGCGACGAGCATGCGAAACAACTTTTGCGGGCCTTGGAATAATAGCCGCGCCGCCGTGAGACCGGCATAACGCGCCAATCCAAGTAATATTAATTTCCAACAAACCTTCACCACATCCAACACAACACCATCCACCATGAACACACAAAAACTCCGCCGTCCCAGCGCGGCCCTGCCCAACGGCGCCGCCACATCTTCGCGCCTCGCCAAAAAATTCCACGCCGCCGCCGCGTTTCTTACGCTGTGGACGGTCTTGCTTGCGGGCGTTCTCCCATGCGCCGCGCAGAATGACAAAAACCCGAATCCCGGCGCACCCGCCAATGCCGGGGATGACGCGGACAAAATCATACGCGCCGCCACCGCTCTTCTTAGCGGGACGACAGGCGGGGGATTTTATAAGTCAAAATACAAATTTACAGCCTATACGGCGCGGGCAAAAGCTTTTGTCGAGAAAGGCGAGCCTCAAAAAGCCTTGGACGATTTGAACGCAGCCCTGAAGATTCCCGACGTTGATCCAAAAGAACGGGCAGAGGCGCAAGCGCAAGCATGTTCGCTCCAAAACAACTTCGACATGCGCGCAGGAAAGTGGGCGAACGTCATCGCCAATTCAAACAAAGCACTCAACATGCCCGGGCTGGATGAATATAATGAAACCAAGATAGGTCTTTTGCTTCAAAGGGCCATCGCCCGCATGAACCAAGAAGCGCTTCTGCACCCTGCGGGGGCAAGCGACACGGCATCCAAGGCGATATTGGCGGATTTGCGGCAAATTACAAAGTTCCCAGGCAGTGAGGAAAAAAAGGAAGCTCTCAAAGTGGTTGGCGCAGTGATGGAAAAATTTGGTTTGCCCAACAATCCAGACATGCTCGCGAAGCTGCCCGACAAGTTTTTCTCGGAAGACACGAAAACCGAATCACCGCGGCCAGCCGCCAGTGCCTCCGCCGGGGCCGGGGACGCCGCGGAGAGTGTCATACACGATACCACGGCCATTCTTAATGGGGAGATAGGTGACGGGAACCTTGGGGCAAAAGAAAAAATCACGCTCCACATGGCGCGCGCGTTGGCCTTTGAGGAAAAAGGCGAGTCGCAAAAAGCCTTGGCTGACTATTATGATGCCTTGAATATTCCGGGTATCGATCAGGCTCAACGGGCACAGATACAATCGCGTGTCAACAGACTCCAAAAGAGTTTTGCCACGAACACGGCAAACTGGGCGGACTGCATGGTGCGGGCGGTATCCTCGGAACAAAAAGGCGAGACGCAAAAGGCCCTGGCTGATTATGATGCCGCCTTGAAGATTCCCGGTATCGAGCCTGATCAACGAGCAGTGACACAAGCGCGCGCCAGCAATCTTCAAAACAAAATCGACATGAGCGCGAAAAAATGGGCAAGCGTCATCGCCAATTCAGACAAAGCACTCAACATGCCCGGTCTGGATGAATATGCTGAAATCAATATAATGCTTTTGCTCCAAAGAGCCACCGCCCGTATGCTTCAGGATGCCAGCATACACTCGGGGCGGGCAACCGACGCGGAGGCCAAGGCGGCGCTGGCGGACCTGCGGCGGATTACAAAGTTTCCGGATAGCCAGGCCAAAAAGGAGGCATTGGAAACGATTGGCTCAATGATGGAAAAAATGGGTTTGCCCAACAATCCAGACATGCTCGCGAAGCTGCCGGATGAGTTTTTCTCGGAAGGCACGAACACCAAATCTCCGCGGACGGGCGCCTCCGCCACGCCAGGGGACAATGAGAAAACTGGATCAGGGCAGGGGCATGCGAGCATTTATGCATGGGTGCTGATTGGCCTTGTAGTATTATTTATCGGATGGCGGATTATCGGCGCAGCCCGCAGACGCTAGTCCTTGCACGCCTTTCGAGTTTTTCCACCAACTCACATCAACCAACCATGCGAAAACAACACTCGCCACATATGAAAACCAATTTAAATATTATTGTCATGGCAATGCTGCCACTGCTTCTGGCGGCCACATCCTGCAAGCCCGTCGCAAGTATCTCCTATGCTTATGATGCGGATGCCAAAACACTTACGATATCAGGAACGGGACCGATGCCGGATTTGGGGCGTTTCGAAATCTCTCCTTGGAACTCATATCAAAATAAAACCGCGGCCGTTGTCATAGAAGAAGGCATAACAAGTATTGGAGACGGAAATTTCAAGCATTTTGAAAAACTCATATCCGTGTCATTGCCCGAATCCTTGGAGAGCATTGGCGACGAAACATTCATGGGAACCGGAATCGTTTCCATAACGATACCTAAATCAGTAAAATCCATAGGCCACGCGGCCTTCTTAGGCAACAAGTTGAGTTATTTAAAAATTCCCGCCTCAGTGAGCAAGATAGGGATACTGGCATTTGAAAGCCCAACCAAGGCAGGTGATGCCGGCCTAAAAGAGGTTGTCGTGGAGTGGAAAGAAAGCCCGCCGTTTATTCGCATGAAGCCAAATGTGGACACGGGTGCGCAAAATGCATTAGGACATATATTCGGAGACGTGTCCAAAAGCGTTCTGAAAGTTCCCAAGGGAACCAAGGCGCTTTATGAATCCACTCCCGAATGGAAAACCTTTGGATCCATAGTAGAGGAATAAAGGAACAGCCGAATGGTAATAAAATAATGAGCAGATCGATATTTATTGATTTTAAACCGCGAAACACACGCGATTCACCAACACTCAAATAAACCTGAAACACACAAGCACCAGTCTAAAACAGTTCAAATTAAAAACCACACCATGAAAACCAACAAACATCAATCCGCCTTCTTTTTGCCCATCCTCCCGCGATTCGCGCGCGCCCGGCGGCTTTTGCCCTGGACATGCCTGCTTCTCCTTCTTATCTCGCCCGCCGATGCGTCGCTGCGCGCGCAGTCGAACGTGGAAAACATTCCAGTGGGAGAGGCGCCTACCGCCGTGGCAGTGAACACGGTCACCAACAAAGTCTATGTCGCGCATCTATTCAACGACACGGTCTCGGTGATCGATGGAGCAAGCAATCGCGTCACGACGGTGACAGTGGGGAGCGTTCCACGGGCATTAGCGGTGAACACGATGACCAACAAGGTCTACATCGCGAATCGGGATGACGGGACAGTCTCGGTGATCGATGGGGCGAACAATGGCGTCACGACGGTGAAGGTGGGGGGATCTCCTTGGTCGGTGGCAGTGAATACGGTGACCAACAAGGTCTATATCGCGAATAACGATGACGAGACAGTTTCGGTGATCGATGGCGCAAGCAATGCCGTCGCGACGGTGAAGGCAGGGCGGGGGCCTTGGTCGGTGGCAGTGAATACGGTGACCAACAAAGCCTACGTTGCGAATGGCGACGGCACAGTCTCGGTGATCGATGGGGCGAACAATGGCGTCACGACGGTGAAGGTGGGAGAAAACCCTTATGCGATAGCAGTGAACTCGGTGACCAACAGTATCTACGTCGTGAATAGGGACGACAATACAGTCTCGGTAATCGATGGGGCAAACAATGGTGTCACGACGGTAAAGGTGGGGAGCGCTCCACGGGCAGTGGCAGTGAACTCGGTGACTAACAAGGTCTACGTCGCGAATCACGATGACGGGACAATATCGGTGATCGATGGGGCAAGCAATCGCGTCACGACGGTGGAAGTGGGGAGTGGTCCACAGGCGGTGGCAGTGAACACGGTGACCAACAAGGTCTATGTCATGTATGAATACCGCGATGTCTCGGTGATCGATGGAGTGAGTAATGTCGTCACCACGGTGGCAGTGGGGGATCGCCCTGCGATGGTGGCAATAAATCCGGCGACTAACAAGGTCTACGTCACAAATTTTGGCAGCGACACAGTCTCGGTGATCGACGGGGCAGGCATTCGAGAAAACGCCAAACAGCAGCCGGACGGCCCTGACAAAGCCAGCGCAATGCCATTGAGCGAAACCGGAACCAAGGAAATCGAAGATGATGCCGGATTGATGATGTCGCAATTTAACAAGGGAGATATCCAGTCCAGACTTGCCAACCTCCTTCACAACGGCGAAGGGGCAAACCAAGATTACACAGAGACAGCGAAGCGGCTTCGCGAATCCGCTGATCAAGGCGATGCTGATGCCCAATTCAATCTTGGCGTCCTCTATTACCTTGGTGTCGGGGTAACTCAAGATTACGCTGAGGCCGCGAAGTGGTATCGCGAAGCCGCCGACCAAGGCAATGTTGATGCCCAGGTCTACCTTGGCGGCCTCTATGCAAACGGTGACGGAGTAACTCAAGATTACACTGAGGCCGCGAAATGGTATCGCAAAGCCGCCGACCAAGGCGATGCAGGCGCCCGAGGCAGGCTCGCCGCCCTTCCTAAAAACAATGGCGGGGCAACCAAAGACTTCACCGACCCCGTGAATGAATATCGCAAAGCCGCTGACCAAGGCGATGCGGGCGCCCAACTCAAACTTGGTCTCCTCTATGCAACCGGCAGCGGGAAAACCAAAGATTACGCCGAGGCCGCAAAGTGGCTTCGCAAAGCCGCCGACCAAGGCAATGCGGAGGCACAAGCCAGTCTTGGCTCCCTTTATTATAATGGTGCCGGGGTGACTCAAGATTACGCCGAGGCCGCGAAGTGGGTTCGCAAAGCCGCCGACCAAGGCAATGCAGATGCCCAAGTCCAACTTGGTGTCCTCTACGCAAGCGGCGCCGGGGTAACTCAAAATTACACCGAAGCCGCGAAATGGTATCGCAAAGCCGCCGACCAGGGCAATGCATTTGCTCAATTATCCCTTTGCCTCGCCTATTTTAACGGGCAAGGTGTGACTAAAGATTACGCCGAAGCTAGGAAGTGGGTTCGCAAAGCCGCCGACCAAGGCGATACAGATGCCCAAGTCATGCTAGGAACCCTCTATTACGAAGGCACTGGGGTAACTCAAGATTATGCCGAGGCCGCGAAGTGGTTTCGCAAAGCCGCCGACTTAGGCAATGCGGATGCCCAAGTCTACCTTGGTAACCTCTATGCCAGCGGCAACGGGGTGACTAAAGATTACGCCGAAGCCGTGAAATGGGTTCGCAAGGCCGCCGACCAAGGCAATGCTGATGCCCAATTCATACTTGGAGCCTGCTATCTTGGCGGGCAAGGGGTAGATCAAGATTCCGCCGAGGCGATAAAATGGCTCAAGAAGAGCGCAGCCCAAGGCAACATGACGGCAACCCAAATGCTGCAATCAATAAATGATCAATAGTAGATATGACAAACTTTATCATAATCAACCAAACACAAAAAACTCACATGCAAACCCAAGTGTCGTTCAAATTATATAAACACACATGAAAACCAACCAACATCAACCCGCCTTTTTTTTGCCCATCCTCCCGCGATTCGCGCGCGCCCGGCAGCTTTTGCCCTGGGCATGCCTGCTGCTCTTTCTTGCGGCCCCATTCGCTAGCGTGCCACTGCGCGCGCAATCAAAGTCGGGAGACATTTCGGTGGGGCCTTGGCCAATTGCCGTGGCCGTGAACACAGTCACCAACAAAATCTACGTCGCGAATAGCGACAGCGACACGGTTTCAGTGATCGATGGGGCGAACAATGCCGTCACGACAGTCAAGGTGGGAAAGTCGCCAACCGAAATAGCGGTAAACACCATCACCAACAAAATCTACGTCGCAAAGCGCGGCAACAACACGGTCTCCGTGATTGATGGAGCGAGCAATAACGTCACGACGGTGGAGGTGGGAAAGTCGCCAGTCGCGGTGGCCGTGAACACAGTTACCAACAAGATTTATGTCGCGAATAGCGACAGCGACACGGTCTCGGTGATCGATGGGGCGAGCAACGCCGTCACGACAGTCAAGGTGGGAAAGTCGCCAGCCGCGATAGCGGTGAACACAGTCACTGACATGGCTTATGTCGCGAATAACGACAGCGACACGGTCTCGGTGATCAGCGGTGCGCGCAATGACGTCGCCACCGTGACGGTGGAGGCGTCGCCAGCCGCGGTGGCGGTGAACACAGTCACAAACAAAGTCTACGTCGCAAATAGGAACAGCGGCACTGTCACGGTGATCGACGGGGCGCGCAATGACGTCGCCACCGTGACGGTGGGAGGGGTGACCGCCTCGCTTGTTGCGATAGCCGTGAACCCTGTGACCAACAAGGTTTATGTTGTGAAGCGGGACGGCTGCGAAGTCGCGGTGATCGACGGGGCAAATAATACCGTCATCACAGTGCCGGCGGGCGCCTTTCCTAATGCGATAGCCGTGGACCCGGTGACCAACAAAGTCTACGTTGTGAATGACGATTACACAGTCGCGGTGATCGACGGGGCAAGCAATGGCGTCACGACGGTGACGGTGGGGATGTCGCCCAGGGCGGTGGCCGTGAACACGCTCACTAACAAAGCCTATGTCGCGAATTGGCGCGACGACACAATTTCGGTGATCGGCGGGCCGGGCAACAAGGAAGGCTCCGGACAGCAGCCAAGCCCCCCGGAAAAATCCGGCGCGAGGCCATTGGACAAAACCGAAGCCAAGGCAATCCAGGATGATGCCAGGTTAATGCTGGCGCAATTTAACAAGGGAAACGCCCAACCCATGATGGATCGCCTTCCCGATTCATTATTTGCCATCACGGGAACCGATAAAGAAACCTCCGGCGAAGTCATCAAGCAAGCCGCGAAGATAATGGCGAAAAAGACAAAAATCATTGATCTCACCGTGGGGGAGCCAGCAGGACTTTATCCGGCTGGAAAATATGAATTATGCTTTGTTCCTTATATCATGATCACGGAAATACAAGGAGCCAAGACCAAGATTGCCAGTTATGCGATTGCAATCAAAACCGCCGGGCAGCCTGGCTGGAAATATTTGGACGGCCTGGGATTCAGGGAAGACCCCCGCTCATTGGTGTTGTTTTTCCCGGACCTCGATCCCAATGCGGCCCTGCCGCTCTTTAATGTTGAACCTCTTTGATATAAACCACGCATGAAAACTAATAAACATCACCCCGCCTTTTTTTTGCCCATCCTCTCGCAATTCGCGAGCGCCCGGCGGCTTTTGCCTTGGGCATGCCTGCTGCTCTTTCTCACCTTGCCCGCCGGCGTGTCGTTGCGCGCGCAAACAGTCACGAGAAGAGTATGGGTGGGGGATTGGCCTCGTGTGACAGCAGTGAACCCGGCAACCAACAAGGTCTACGTCATGCATAGATACGGAACAGTCTCGGTAATCGATGGGGCAAGCAATGATGTTACGACGGTAAAGCTGGGAGATCGGACAGGCGCGGCGGCAATGAATCCAGTGACCAATAGGGTCTACGTTGCAACTGGCGACGACGGCACAATTTCGGTGATTGATGGAGCGAACAATGGCGTCACGACGGTGAAGGCGGGAAATTCGCCATGCGCGTTAGCAGTGAATTCAGTGACCAACAAGGTTTACGTCGCGAACGAGGGCGACGGAACAATCTCGGTGATCGACGGGGCTGACAATAGTGTCACGACGGTAAGCGTGGGAAAATGGCCGGTCGCGTTAGCAGTGAACACGATGACCAACAGAGTTTACGTCGCGGCCAGCGACTCTGACGGCAACGGCAGGGTCTTGGTGATCGACGGAGTGAGCAATGACGTCACGACAGTGAAGGCGGGCAGGCTTCCCGGCGCAGTGGCGGTAAACCCGAAAACCAACAAGATATACGTCGCGAATAATGACAGCGGAACAGTCTCGGTGATCGATGGAGCAAGCAATAACGTCACAACGGTGAAGGTGGGGAATTCGCCATGTGCGCTGGCAGTGAATCCGGCAACCAATAAAGTCTATGTCGCGTTCACTGGTAACATGGGTCGCGGGAGCCTTCCCCATTTCACCAGGGGCCCCGATGAATACGACACAGTCTCTGTGATCGATGGGACGAGTAATGCCGTCACGACAGTGGAAGTAGGGGTTGTTGCATCGGCGTTAGCAGTGAATGCGGAGACCAACAATATCTACGTCGCGAATCAGGGCGACGGGACAGTCTCGGTAATCGATGGGACAAACAATGGTGTTGTGACGGTGACATTGCAAAAAGGAAGCACCCCCGCCTCAGTTGTGGTGAATCCGGCGACCAACAAAGTTTACGTCGCTGATCACATCGACGGAAGCATCTGGGTAATCGATGGAGCGAGTAATGAAAAAAACGCCAAACAGCAGCCGCAGTCGATTCTGGGAGATATTTCGGTGGGGAGACATCCCAGGGCGGTGGCGGTGAATCCGAAGACCGACAAGGTTTACATCGCGAATCTAGGCGACGGGACAGTCTCGGCACTCGATGGAGCCAGCAATGGCGTCACGACGGTAAAGGTGGGGAATGGCCCCACGGCGGTGGCGGTGAACACGGTGACCAACAAGATCTATGTCGCAAATCAGGGCGACGACACAGTCTCGGTGATTGATGGGGCAAGCAATAAAGTCACAACAGTGAAGGTGTGGCGCAATCCTGTCGCGTTAGCAGTAAACCCGGTGACCAACAAGATATACGTTGCGAATCTAGGCAATGAATATATTCATTCAGTCTCGGTGATCGATGGGGCGACCAATACCGTCACGTCGGTAATGGTGGAGGATGCCGCTTCTGCCGTGGCGGTGAATCCGGAAACCAACAAGGTCTACGTCGTGCTAAACAGCGGCACAATTTCGGTGATTGATGGGGCCACCAATAGTGTCGACATGGTGTCCTTGGAAGATTGGGCCGATAATGGAAGACAGGTGGCGGTGAACCCGGTGACCAACAAGATATACGTCACGAATTACTACGCCCGGACAGTTTCGGTGATCGATGGAGCGACCAACAGTGTTACGACGATGGAGGCAGGGATATATCCTACTGCGCTGGCAGTGAACCCGATGACCAATAAGGTTTATGTTGGGACTAACTTCGGCGACATGGTTTCGGTAATCGATGAAACGAACAATTACGTCACGACGGTGACAGTGGGAAGGTCGCCATCCGCGGTGGCGGTAAATCCGGCGACTAACAAGATATACGTCGCGGATGATGGCAGCGATAGCATGGGTGACGGTGGCGGTAGCCATGGCGCCTACCGCGTCCATTGCGGCCTCTACGGCGAGTTATTCTACGTTTCTGGAGGATCAAGCTGGGTGATCGATGGAGCGACCAATGCCGTCACGACGGTGGCGGAGGACACCGATGCGCGGACGGTGGCGGTAAACCCGGTGACTAACAAAGTCTACTTCGCGAATTACTTCGCCAACACAGTCTCGGTGATCAATAGCGCGGGCCACCAGGAAAACGCCGGACAGAAGCCGGACGACCTTAAAAAAGCCGGCGCAAGGCCGTTGAGCGAAACCGGAATCAAGGAACTCGGTGATTTTTAACTTCCATCATTTTTATTTTCTCCGCCTCCTGTTAACAACCAAGCCAAAACTCAAAACCAAACTCAAAACACCATGAAAAAAATACTATCCATATTCATAATGATTGCTTGCATTTGCTTCATTGCAGGCTGCGGTAAAGGTAACGACACTCAGCAAACAGACACAGATATCCAGCAACTGACAGACAGGCAGTTGAGCCTAAAACAAAAAGCCGCAATTGATGAGTGGAACCGAAGAAATGCCGAAAGGGACCGTGAAGCCGGCTTCGAACAATTAAAAAAAATCGCCGGGCAAGGCGACGTTAATGCACAAAATCTCCTTGGCCGGATGTATTATGAAGGCCTGTCCGTTCCCAAAAACGACGCCGAAGCCTTCAAGTGGTTCCAAAAAGCCGCCGCGCAAGGTGATAAGGTCGCGAAAGAGTATATGGCCAAAATCAAGGGCACGACTGACGCTGGCAATACTGGCGTTAAAGCTGCTGCCCCGGACGATGCTGAAGCCCAATACAAACGTGGCGGACTCTATTACAGCGGTCAAGGGGTGGCTAAAGATTACGGCGAGGCCATGAAATGGTATCATAAAGCTGCCGACCAAGGCCATGCAGGCGCCCAATTCATGCTTGGTGTCCTCTATTTCAACGGCCAGGGGGTGACCCAAGATACTGCCGAGGCGCTAAAATGGCTTAGGAAGAGCGCGGCCCAAGGTGATGCAAACGCCAAGGCATTCCTTGAGCAAACCGGGCTACCCCAACAGTGAGAAACCCAAAGTCGCTTCACACAACCCTTCTCTGCCACCAAGCTAATCCATTCCGAAACCAATCAGCCAAAACTCCAGTCACAAACCAACAAAAACCAAACCATGAAAAACCAACAAATATCAAACGCCGCGCGCTTAATTGTATTAATGGGCACCGTCATTTCGATGCTCGCCGGATGCAAACCCAATGCCGCGACAACGCCATCCCTGAATGAAAATTGGACCAACCCAACCGATGTCCAATCGGGCTTTGCCCAAAAAGCAAAGGAGAAAGGGGACGGGCTGATTGACTTTATCAAGTCAATGGATGCGAAAAAAGTCACCACAAGCAACAGGAATGTTTCCGTGTATTCCTTGCAAAACAGCAAAAACTGCCTCACGATTTGCGTCGTCTTCAACCAGGACAACCCGCTCGCAAATATGCGTGATTTTGTTGGAGTCGCCAATGAAATTGGCAGGCAAATCTTCACGCAGCCTAAAAAAATAGAGGATAAAATGATGGGAATTTTTCTGGGATTAACCCCCGACGGGGAAGCCGTCTGCGGATTCTCCATGTATCCGCAAATCCAGGTGTTTTCCCTGGCGGGATTTGATTTCATGTCCGGCAAGGCGTACAAATACCGCGATGCCTATGATGCGCTTATCAAGGAAAAAAGCCGGAAAAATGATATTAGCGAATGGGATTATTTCTTCTACAGGTCCTCGATGGAACCCGAGCTTGGAAACCTTGGCGATGTCTGCGACAGGGCGATGATTGGCGTGGCAAACACAACAATGATGGAACTCTATAAATTCAGAAATGGATTTGAAAACACACTATTGTCAAACAAGGCCATGTCGGAACAGATATTTTCCGCGGTTACGAATCGGGAGGTCAGCCATCAAATCATGAAGATGGGTTTGTCCATTAATACTATTTGGTTTGATGGCGCTGGCAAGCGCATCATGGCGGAAATGGCAAGGCAGCTTCCTTCCGGGAAAATAGAGAAGGAACGCAAATGGTATAATGGCTACAAAGCGCCGGAATGATTTAAAATCTGGATGGCAAGCACGCTTGCGGGAGGGCATCCGCAAGGGGGCAATCTGGGTAGTGCAACAAAAAACATTAAATAATGTCACAACAATAACAATCCAACATGAAAACCGCCAACATGAAAACACTCCTCGCAATCCTCGCGTTCGCCGCGCTGTCCGGCTTTAATATCAATGCGTCCGCGCAAACCAACTCTCCCTCATCCCCCGCCGCCGCATGGCTCACGCGACAAGTGGACGACTATAGCTCGCGCTTGTATGTCTATTCCGACTCCGGCGATCTGCGCAATACATTCAC
>Ga0123354_10013321_pt1 | contig 12752 bp, 10 predicted proteins | sample TergutLab28metaG_2_FD_97872 | JGI IMG/M metagenome (GOLD analysis project Ga0123354, IMG submission 97872) | Labiotermes labralis P4 segment gut microbial communities from Petit-Saut dam, French Guiana - Lab288 P4 | ecosystem: Host-associated > Arthropoda: Insects > Digestive system > Gut ...
AAAAAAAATACGCACATGACATGCACCTTTAATGCTTGGCGGAGGGAGGGTGAGAGAAGAGGGAAAGTGTTGGTGGGGGGGGGGGGGGGGGGGGGGGGGGGTGGAACACATCTCACTTCACAAGTAACTTCTGAATTTATATGGGATGAAATAATGTGGAAAAGTTGGCACATATTTTTTCCAAAAGATGAGATTAAAGTAAATACAAGAGTAGAATTATTCTGTTTCAAAGTTATTAAATACAGATACATATCGCACAATTTTACCTTTTCTTTTGCTGTCAAGATCCTCATCATTCATACAACATGTGACACTAAACAAAATACAGCAATTGTAATGTATTGAATACAGCAAGCTTTAAAACATGTAAGTTACTCCCCACCCTCCCAGTTTAAACACCAATACCACTGGGGACCAAAAGAAACACCATAGTGGACATTATCTGTAACAAAATAATATTACAAACACGGTGTCCTTATTGTATCTAACACATATCATTATCAACTCATTGGCTTGCTCTTCATATAAAGCACAGCCAAATCAGTGGCCACTAGAACTGGCAGTGGGATAGCAGCAAAAAGTGACCAACATGCCAGAAGAAAATAATGACCTTACACAAAGCAATACCATATTTTTAACAAATTCAAAAAATGTTTTGATTCTTAACTGATTAGAATCTTTATAATATGCTGAAAGGCATGTAATTTTACTGTGACTGAATACTGGATATAAGAAAGTAACAAGCCTACAGTTCAACAGCAAAACACTACCCCTATGCATCATACAGGAACTTCAATTAATACTCTCAACCGTCAGAATACTTACCTGGTTCAAGAGATACAAGATTTTGGTTAGAATATGGGTGCATTTTCTTGGATTCACAGGAGTGTCATTAAAAGTACGAGCTTCCTGCAGAACAGTAGTCTTCTCAATGTTTTGGAAAGGATTTCCACCTCCTGCAAATAAGTTTAAACGTATCTATAGTATAAAGAAACAAAACGAAACGTTCAGTGTGTCACGTGAGTAACCTACATGAATACTGGTGGTCACAAACTGCGGCATTCCTTACACACAACTTAATTTCATTGCACGTCTTTTAACATGAGTACCAATTTCTTCTCAGATATTTGTGTTTGCTTCCCTCTATATTTATTTACGTACAATGGGATCGTCTTAACACCCTGTCAACTACGTTACAAAATCACCGCGCTACAACGTGCAGAGCTACCAGCCGACGGTTGCTAACAAAATTGCCAATCGTCTACCATAAGGGTGAAAGCAGCAGCTTGTCTCAAAGCGTTACGGCCTACTGATCAAATTACGTGGCGTCAAATCCTAGAAGAACGTAACAGAAGGCTGACATTTTCTGCACAACATAGAATTTACGACACTTTTCAGAACTTAAATTTCCAGAAACAGCGCCACTAATAAATGCCGTAAGTTTGATACGTACCCTCTTCTTCTTCCTTTTTATCTCGCTTGAATGCGTTCATACTATATCACTTTTTAATACGTTCAATTGAACTGGTAACTTCACATCAACCCTTCCACACCACTACACACACGTCAACACGAACCACCTCACTGGTTGCGCCCTCTTGCTCGCACAGGATAGCCATACGCACACTCTGATCCATTTCATTAAATATCCCTCTACTAGAGTTTCTTTCCCCACTTCGTGACATCTTGCATGCACTTCTGACATCTTAAGCAGACAAAGTATTTCACATTGCATCCGGCGTCAACATCTGAATCGCCATCCAACTGAAGTCTCCGCACCCCTCCAAGCCTGAAACAACTGTCCACGACAGGAACACATTCACGATTTTTTTTTTTGGGGGGGGGGGGGCACTCTTCGATCTGTTTGAGTCTAAAGACAGAGGCATTACGCTCCTCTGATACGTCCGTAACCATTCTCCAATCGAAACGGTAACATACCAGCAGACTTATAATCATCACCAATGTGAAACTGGTTTCTCGTCAGGAAGATTATTAACATCCGGGATGTGACAGTTTGCGGTACAATAGAAATTAAACCATATTTTCGGAGAAATCTACTCCTATTTTCTGGAACGTGACAGTGTGTTTGCTGCAAGAAGCAAAACAAATTTTTTAACTTTCCCCTAATTTGACACCCATCCTACATCTTTAGGATCCATATTAATATTACGTTGATTAAACCATTCTCTTACATACTGGAACAGTTTGAACCTGTTCGGAATATTTCAACGAGCGGAAGAAAATAAAATTTAGAATTTCAGCACGATATAATTCGGGTTGATCGTAGTTTTTAGGTAGAAAACATACGTCATGCAAAATGATGAGAATGAAGATATTCGCAACATTCGACACGGAGAAGCCCATCACAAGATAGGTTAGAGGCTTGAACTTTGCGGTCGTCGATGATACAACCACGGAATGCAACTGAAGTGACATAGTGCCGGCTCGTTGACGTTCTGTGCTAACCACAGTGACGGCAGTGGATAAAATGTAGGGATTAGCTGGAAAGGTTCGGTAGCTTAGTCGAGCAAATCGTCTCGGTCCTCGTTGCAAGCTGAATGTTAGGCATGTTATCTGCATGCAAATGTCATCAAGAGACTCGAGTGTAGCAGGCACTTCGTTTGAAAATGTCCCACATTCTACATATGAATGTGGTAATCAGTTCTCATCCACCGTCGTAACATCATGGGTTTTGTCAGTGGTTTTATTGTGGACTGTAATTTATAGTTTGTACAGGAAATTTGTCAGTGTGAGTTGAATTCTACTGCACATATCCTAGTACTTAGTAGTTTTAGTGGTATTCAGCTGAGCATTTATACCCCTCTCTTTTATTCTTAGGTGTTTTTGAGGCGAATGACTTTGCCGTTGCTGTATCGAATTCGCCTTACGGAATCTTTATGGAATGCTGGCTTCTGCATTAGCTGTATGCCTCTCTGTATTATAAAACTGTTAGTGTACGTAGGTCGAGTAACAGATACATTCAACATTGTTACCGTTAATGTATTTATCAAGGATGAAGTAGTAGCTATTGACGTACTGCTCACTGCTGTTGTTGTATGTGCGTATTACATTCACGGTCTTTATTTAACGTATGATAAAAAGGGCTTCGATGCAGAATTTTTTGCCAGAGGACTTCTCCTGATGTTTTTGTACACATGTTATTGTCTAAGGTAAGTTTATTTGTTTTTTATTACTGTTATTATCGTATGTACAAAATAATGCAGTTCATCCCGTATGTATGGGTATTATTACAATGTCAAATGAGAAATGGAAGTGTGATAATGAATTGTAAAAGAAGTGATAGGTATCCACTGTGGCCAATGTACATGTAATATACAGGAATTTTCCCATAGGTGCTCAGGTACACCACAAAATTGTGAAACTACTTTGATCAGGTTGATGTTAAGTTTGAGACTTGAATGATGGTGAAGCAGGGGTACTGCCGCTGTAAGTGTGCTGTTTGTGAAGCAGGAGTGCTGAGCACCATTAAGCTTTATTCTTATGTGTGGTTGTGGAATGCTGTTTCCAACTCTTGTGTAAGGCTGCCTATTGAAAGCATTGAACAGCAGTGTTTGTAGAATATCCATCTCTAGGAGAGCTAAAGTAAGCATGAAATGGAGAAAATTACAGAGCTTAACAGTATAAACATTCAACCCTGTAATCCAAGAAGGGAGGCTTGAGTACGTATATACATGTGGCATGCATATGGAAACACAAATATTCATAACCTGGGTAAAAAATTTCACTTGTGAGAAGTCGATGTAGGTGGGAGGCTATAATATTACGTGTTAACATACAGTAAAGGCCAAGTTGCTCCTGTATATCCCATGATGATATAATGGGGGTAATGGAAGTATTGGCCAATGTATTGCACTTGTAAGTAGACAGAGGTGAGTGGTCAGCCTTGTACCTGTCCCTTTAACCCCTGGGGAAAGAGCCCTAAAAGTGAAGAAGATTGTTTCCATTTTTTGATGTAAAACTTCCCACTGGGTCTGCCTACTTACTGTTCCCAGTCCTGTTGTATGCCAGAATCTTTTGTCTGCCCGTTTGCTGTCTAAAATTATAAAAATTAAAAAATATAGAACTGTAACTGTGCCTGGTGTTTCACACAGGTGTGAAACTTGGTCTGTCATATTAAGGGAAGAACATGGGCTAGTAAGGTATTTATGATTTTGAGGTAGGAAGTAGCAGGAGATGGGAGAAAATTATGTAATGAGGGGAATCATGTTTTGTACTCCCCAGTATATGTTGTGTGGGTGATAAAACCAAGGAAAGTGAGATGAATGGCATTGTAGTTGGGAGAAGAGAAATATATACACACTTTTGATGGGGAAACAGGAAGGAAAGAGACAACTTGGAAAACCTACGTAGAGATGAGAGGATAATATATTAGCCACTTATGTACAAACCAGGATGTAAGGGTATAGACTGAATTAATATGGCTGAGGTTGGGAACAAGGGTGAGCTGTTGGCAGGAGAGTGAACCTTTGGTACCATAAAATGACTAGCTGAAGAACTAGTAGCTTTCCAGGAAGGACTGTTCCCTGAGTTAGCTAGGTAGTTAGTTAGTTAGTCCTATCACATAGGAACCTTTATGCAGACATTTATGTAGGGTCATTGCTTAACAACTGTTACTTGCCATTTCTAATTGGCTGACCCCACTCTGCCCATCACCCACCCACACACACACACACACACACATGGTGGAAAATGAGAAACAGTAGTTATCAGATAAAATTGAAATGCTGTGTTTGTGATACTAATGTAGCATCTTTAGTTTTCTTAACTATAATATGATAATGTTACATTGTTTGTATGTTTTATTTCAGGTATATATGTGCAGGAATCTCTGCAGTAATTCTCATTAGTATTTGTACAGTACCTGTAGATTTAATGAGGATATGCTACAGTTTGAATCAAAACCAGACGATGAAATTACATTTCATGAAGACTGTTACATGCCTCTTATTTGTTTTTCACTGCATGATGTGGTGAGTAACGAACATGCTGCCATTTGGTTTGGCAGAGAGGTACCAGTTTTATTTAGAAATCTGCTGCATTCTCCATCTTCAAGACAGGATAGTGAGTGTGATGCTGTTTAGACTGAGTAACTGACTGTCACTGTCTTGAGGGTAGAACAGTGAAAATGTCTCTTCTGTCCTGAAGATAGAAGCAGCAGGTTTGTCTAAAACATCATAAAGATTCCAAGACATAAGACATCCCAGAAGACATTAGCCTTCATAAGTCACTGGCATGAGAACCTAAAATGTGTGAGATTTTAGTTTCTCACAACTGTGCAGTTCAGCATTCAGGTCTGCTAGGATGTGGCACTGTGCTGTTGGATGATTTGGTCCCAACATGTTTGTGGGACTGTAATGCCTCAAGCTCAAGCAGTCCAAGAGGATTCTTGAAGATGAAGGTGTTGCATTCATTTGAAATGTGAGTGACTGATCACCCAGTAACACAGGTCACATCCCATGTGACCTGAATCCTCAACCTCAAATACTTCCTTTAACCTGCTTTCTAGTCACATCAATTACAATGAAACTGGTAGACATCTCCTTCCGGATGCAGACAAACAAGTTAGCCACTGCAAGGTGTTAGCACCCAGACAATGAAAATGTACCTCTCTGTAAGCAGTGATGAAAGCAAAAGATTGAGGGTCTCGTAGTATTGCTTGTGAAGGTAACAGTCATACATGACATGGTGTGACGTGATGTGAAGTAGCTCTATAGACAGACACAGATGTTTTGCAGTAGGCTATCCATCAAGCTGCACATTGTCACATCCTACAGAACTGCTACCATCAGCTCTGAATAACCTGACATTTCTGATAGAGTTACATTTCATTGCAGGGTGGTTGTGTTCCTGTATATATTACCACAGTGCTACTTATTACCAGCTGTAAACATCTGGACATCTAATCAGAATACACTGCCAATTACTGTGCTGTGTGCTACACTATGGAGCTATTTTGGGTTGCATATTTTCCATGCAGTGAGTCAATCTTATGCTGAGTAATTCTTATTGTTCTATGATAGAGCTGTGCATGTGAGAGGAAGAGATTTTCCGTACCGTGGCTTGGGTGGTTAGTCGCCAGCCTGTCACTGTAGGGAGTCAGGTTCAGCCAGCCATATGGGATTTGTGGTGGATAAAGTAACATTGGGACAAGTTTTTTGCCAAGTATTTTGTTCTTCCCCTGTCAGTCAGGATCATTCCACCAATACTTCATACTTATTCATTCATCTACCACTGACACTATGTGATCTTAGCAATTGACAGCATTATTAGGCAACATATTAAATAAGCATAAGAAAATAACTTATTAGTGGAAGTTAATTGTGTATTGCATTAATGTGTGGGTTAGGTTATTTTTACCATCTTGTTGTGTCTACTGCATGTTGACAAAATAGGCTGTGAGTTGAGTTGATGTAGCATTGTTGAGTAACCTAGAGATATACTGCATTTATGTTAGTGGTGAACTGTTTTTAATTTCATTTTCAGCCTGTTGTGAAAGTCATGCGCTACTGTGTATGCCCGGACTACAGTTCTGGTCACCGTGACTGGCTGAACTGTGCGCTGTTTCAGCAGTGTAGTGAGCAGGCTCAGCAGCTGAAGGCCCGTATGGAACGAGCGCACTGTGTGCAGTTAGTTCAGTACAATTTAGCTGCAGATTAATACAACAGCTGAAGATTCAACTCTTCTGTGACAGTTGGTAAACGGTTACCAATTATATGATATTCACTATTTATTTGCCATTTGATATGGTGTTAAATCTCTGAAAACTCAAAACCACCTGTGTGAGAACCTCAGATCTCACAGTACACAACACTAGGTGTTTCCCCCCTAGTGCATGTTCATGATTTAACAGTTAATTAGTTTGCAGTCAGGGTAACAAACCGCTGCAAGTCTGCCAAGGCTGTAACCAGTGCCTAGCTCTACCACTCCCTTTGGCTTTCTGCCCCAACCATCTTGGTGTCAATTATACCATATCTTCCAGCAGGCTTACCCTTCTTGGATTGCTTGACCCTGAAGATGCAGGTGCTATGATCCTGCAAAATGTTGATAACTAGTGACCAGTCAACATGGCATAGCATTTCAGAAGAATTGAATCTTCAGAAGCTTATTGTGGCTGATGTGCAGTCGAACAGTTTCTGGGCTGAATTTATTTCTCCGTAACAGCACTTACCTGTGAATCAATGTTGTCCCTTGAAAGTTGTCTTCCTGGGGCCTTACACAGGGGGCCCAGCAGTCATGCCACCATTCAAAGCATTTCATGATGTGCATTGTTTGAAAATCAGCAAATCCATCCCCAAGTTTTGCTCGAATCATGGCGATATCATTAAATCTCCTTCCCTTTAACGCCATCTTGAGTTCTAAGAAAAGAAAGAAGTCACACAGCAACAAATCTTGTGTGTAGGGAGGGGGTGGAATGAGAGTCATTCTATTGGTGGACAGAAATTCACATACAAAGCAAAGTGGTAAGGTGCATTGTCATGATGGAGAAAACAGTCCCCTCCAAATTCCATTTTTCATGTCATTTTCACTGAATTTTTCCCCATAGATGCTGTAAAGTGTCAGTGTGGTTATGTTGGCTTAGTTTGTCCTTATGGGACAAATTCATGATTCACAACTGTCTGAATGCTGAAGCAACAGGATGCTGTTGAAGTTTTGGTGAACTTGTCTTGCCATTTTTGTGCAAGGAGATTTTGTGTTTTTCAACCTTAAACTCTTGCTTGATTTGTACATTGTGCTGTAAGCCTGTCTCATCACCTATGATAATCTTTGAAAGGAATTCTGGGTCCCTTTCAAGCTTTGTCTTAAGGTTTTGGCATGTGTCAAAATGATTCTTCTGCTCCTCTCAGCAGGCAGTGCAAAAATTTGGCAGCAGTGTGACATGTTCAGATTAAATTACCCATGCATGGAGTAAATAATGTCCAGACAAGTTCAGATTATCTCTCAGAATGCTCTGAACTGATCCAAATTAAATTGTTCACATGCTACCAACTTCACATACAGTAATTCTGTTTTGAAGAACAAGTTCTATACTTGTTTCACATTTTCATCTCTTTTTGCTTGTTATTGAATATCCCAAACATTTGGCATCTTCAGTTGAGGTTGCACCATTCTTGAATTAGGCAAACCATTCAAAAACTTCCATTTTCCCCCACTTCCTGCTTTCCAAAAGCTACTCTCACCATTTCAAAACTTCATGTAGCATTTCATCCTCGGTTTGCAGCAAAATCTGTTGCAGATATGTTGCTGTGTCGAGTCTTCCATTCTCAAGGTACATGTTAATCTAAAATGGAAGAAGGCACGCTTGTACTTAACGTGATATTACTCAACAATCACGTGCGCTGTATGGATATTCAAGCAGGAGATGACTCAGCAGACTCTGCTGTATCTGTATCTAGGCATAGCAGTTGTGCTAGCAGCAGTGCTGTTGTCTTGAGGTCAGTTCAGAAACTGATCGCACCACGTAGGCTTGCTGCACACAGTCACTGCTGTGTGTACGATAAAAGTAAAAGTTTACTCACCAGAGCAAACTGAAGGGCTTGTTTTCATGCTAAGTTGCAGTCGGAATCAAAAGTACTGGTTATGTCTTAAAGTGTTTACTCCCCCTTTTTAGTTTGGCATATTTGGTAAAGTGTATCTCCCATTTTGTTTGCTGCAAATTCTGAGATATTAGTGTAAGATGTTTAATCCAGAACTGTTTCTGCAATAGCACAAGTTCAAAAAATGTTCTGCTTCTGTTGAGATGATTTTTCTTGTTTTATAGGCATGATTACTTCAATCAAGAAAAACTGCAGAGTGGGGTAAAAAGAAGTGGTAGTTCTGTGGCCTTGTATCAGACTATCAGATGTGAGTAACCACTGGGTTTAAACCTTTTATTGCTTGCTATTACTGTAGCATTGACACAAGGGTGTCATTGTCAGCCCATTTTGGTAACATGGCTGCTAAAAGGTAATGTACCATGCAGGGCTAGTGCTGAAGTTTTTGGAATCATAAATGTAGAATACTGTAGCTGAAGGCCTCATACAACAATAATATTTACAGAAAAACCCAACACACAAATTACATAGCAGTTCAAAAGTTAACACAGTGATTATTCTTGCCAGTGCAGACATCCCGCATGTAGCTGAGTATAGTCTTAGTGATTTGAACTTAACCTGTCAACTGCACAAACATCATCATATGCACAGTGAGTCATGCTTATAATGTGCCATCACATGAAGTATTGCATGCTTCGCTGTGATGGTTTGTCATTACTGTCATGACGTTAAACAGATTTATGTATTGATATGTGATAGCACTACTGATTGATGTTAACGCTACCGCCACTTGAATTTTGCTAGGGCATCAATGGCATAACATGCTGAGTTCCATGAAAATGTGACAGTCACTGAGAAGGAAACATATGCTGACACTGTGATGCAGCGTGCACCTGTTCACGTAATGGTTTTCAGAAACCATCTTGCATCAGAAATGAGCAAAACTGTTAGAACATGACGTTATCTACTTTTGTGACAATGTAGCACATTGTTATATGTACAAAAAGCTTGCTGCAGGCAGGCCTGGTGTTGAAAGTGTCAGGATGTGGACCTGCCCATATGTTATCACATTCTAGTTACAGCATTCATCCAAATATAAGATGACACTACAGATAAGGTGACCCCCTCCCCCCCTTTTCACAATTTTTAAATTTTGAGGCCACTGTGTGTACAGAACATGTTTAGCTTCTTATGCAATTACAAAGTGACCTCCCATTTTTCTGATGAATTTTAAAAAAGTCTAATCTTATATTCAGGTAAATATGGCATTTGGGTGAAGGAGCCAGAGTAGACATCAAAGTGTGCAGGTGCTGTAACTAAGGCTCTCTGAACACAAATGATTACAGTGTTGTCACTATCTAACTTACCAACAGAAAAAGCATATCAATGTAGATTGTTGTGAGTAATGAAAACATGCACGTACGTTGCGACACACTGCTGTGGTGCTGCTGATGAAGAAATTTCTGATGTGTCTTATAACAGAACACAGTTCAGACATTTACCATTTCAAAATTTGTGTCATTTTGGCATCTTCATTTATAGGTGTAATGGCAATGAAAAGAAGAATTAGGCGCAAGAGAGCAGCACAAGCGTTGGCATCTTCTTCTTCTTCTTATGAACCGGAAGTCACAAATAACCACAATGCCCAAAGAAATATGTAAATTTTTTTTCCATTTCAGTTTATAATTGCAGTTGTGTTATGTATTATTTTCACTTCAGATTTCCATATTGTCAGATATCCATTGTGCTTTAATTCATGATTAAAGAATTATAAACTAATACAGCACAGTGTATCTTACATAGGTTATCTGGCACCAATACTCCTGATCTGTTTCTGTCTCCTGAATGCATTTTCTGCTCAATTTTGTCCCATGTTTTTCTTCTGCATTACATCTTTCCTATCCTGTTGTTTCTTTCATCTTGGTCATTTTCCTTCTTAGCTTCACATCAGACACTTCTTCAGTTTTACAATTTGCCAATATTATTTTATTCAGTAATTCATCACTTTATTTTAAAATCCCAAAAGTTTTTTTTTTTTATTTTTCACTTTTACCTTGTGATTTTTTCCTTCTGAACTTCCTAATATTGCACAGCAGCTGCTGTTAGGCTGCTTATATCTACCGTAGCCCATCCCTCTGTTACATTCAACCGGAGTGACACACAACTTGCATGCAGGACATGTAGTGTTGAGTGGTAACAGCCATCATGCACTACAGTAATGGGATACTGCAAGACTGGCTGTTTGTGGTGCACGCATAAATTTAAGTTTAAAAGTTGTCCTTCAGATGGCCTGGAATTACTAAGTTGGATGATGTTACTTTCTTAATTCCAAGTAGTGGCAACATTGCTACACAGTGGAATTGCAGCAGGGCTCAACACATTATCTGTTAATCTATAAGCCAGAAGTAACTTTTCTTGAAATGTGAGTGAGAACAGCCTTTCTTGCACCATGACAAACTTTACCTTGGATCTGTGAACCACAACAAACTTTTTCAGTGTTAAGGGTCTTGTAATGACAACAGGAACAAAGCATCTCATGTAACAGCAATGAGTTATATTAAATTACATCAGACACACAAAAATCTATTACTTTTGTCATTAAGAATAGTACAATCTGATGTGATGTGGTGCTCAAATGAATTACACTGATGCTGGAGATAGCAGATTCCTGTAAAACATCAGTACAGCCTACCAGATCATATGGTGCCACCACTGTGGAAGACTCAAGTGTGTGCACAACATTTACACCGTTCCATATTTAGCCTCTTGGTAGTTATGCTTATGGCTTGTTATGGCACTTAAGTACCAGTGGTCCAGAATGAAATCTGTCCAGTGAAGAGCCACAGTAATCACTTTAACTCCCTGCTGCCTTGACAATCTGCATTTATAAGATTCACAAAGCTGAACTGTTGATGTCTGTACAAACACCATTCACTGTTGACAGTCTATGTACAGACACTATACACACAATTGGAAACCCTTCATTTGCCAGTGCCAAATCCAAAGACTCGCTATGCTTCATTCCCTTCCCACAACTTAATTCACACCACAGACAACTTGTGGTTTGTTGCTTCGTTTTCCTTGACTGTAACATACTTTTTACAGCTTTATAAAACTTATACAAAGAAGTCATCAAAGCTGTCCAAAGGAACTGCATTTAACTCAGGTGTCACATGCTTGATTCCCTGTACATCATGGAATGTTCTTCTTTTAGGGCAGTTTTCACTGTAGAGAATATACAAAAGTCACATGGTGCAAGACCAAATTAAAAAAGGTAACCACCTATGGTGAAGATTTCAGAAAGATAACACGCAAGCTTCTCCACAGCTGCAGTTATGGCATCATCATTGGCTTCTGTCCATACCACCTGTAGGGAACCTACATGCACAAGTGTCGTATGTGTTACATTCCCACCAAGAAGTGGTTCTAGGAACCTGGATCAGCATAGTCCCAGTTCCTGCATACCATTGCATGAGTTTCTCCGTGGCTGTTATTCCAGAGATGCAATTATGGCGTTGTTGGCTGGTGTTTGTACAGTCTGCAGGTGTTACACTTCCTGTCTCACTTTAGTGTCTGGGTGACATCGACCAGGACAATTAAGTGTGAATTCCAGTGTGTGGTGTGTATTGCATGATCACTTCATCACAACTACGTGCTGCTGTACGCTGTGTCCTGAGAACAGCTAATATGCTTTATCATTACAACAGGTAACATTGCTGAAAAGTGCTACCCCATTTATGGTGACATGTGACTTGAAACTAATGGCTCAGGGCATACATTGTGCAAGATTTTCAACATCCTTTTTTTTTTTTTTTTTTTTTTTTAAATAAATCTTTCTCAATCAAATTTTTTTTATAATTTTTTTTCACTCTTTTTTCAAAAAAAATTTAATAAGAAAATATTTAACTGTAGATTTTATTGGAGATACAAATATACAAGGTCAATATTTTAATGAGTATTATATTAATGAAGTAGTGAATAAAAAATACGATTTATTAATTATTGGAGGGGGAGGATTAATACATGGTAGCCATTGGCCTAATGGTTGGTTTTGGTTAATTAACAAGGAATTGATAAAAACAATTAAAATCCCTTTTATTATATATGGAATAGGTGATAATTATTTTGATGATGAAGCGATACCAATGAAAGCTGTTGAACATCTTCAAGAAACTTTTACATATGCTAAATATTTTTCTG
>Ga0123354_10013322_pt1 | contig 12752 bp, 7 predicted proteins | sample TergutLab28metaG_2_FD_97872 | JGI IMG/M metagenome (GOLD analysis project Ga0123354, IMG submission 97872) | Labiotermes labralis P4 segment gut microbial communities from Petit-Saut dam, French Guiana - Lab288 P4 | ecosystem: Host-associated > Arthropoda: Insects > Digestive system > Gut ...
AGGTATTCTAGTTAGCCTCACTGTATCCTAAAAGAATGCAAATTAAAAGACTCATAGATATCGCACTTTCTGTAAGATCTCTACACTCTGCATGACTTGTGGGCTCTGGAGGCTATTATTTCAGATTCAATAAATTTAAGTCCATTACGTAACATACGACACAACTACTTAAGACATACGTAATTTACCTTTCCACGGTGGCGAAATGTTAAGGCTGGTGTGAGGCCGTGCAGTCTGGTATAAGCCTACCGGACATTAGTGCCAAACACAATAATTTTGATGACGGAATTTACGTTTTTCGTAATTTTTATTTGTTATTTAATTTTGGTACTCATTTCATATGACATTGTTAGCTTTGTTTGTTAGATTCTTTATATTTGCTTCATACCTGGGCCTGCAGGCAGTATGCTCCTACGAATTGTTTGTAAATACGTACCACGTCCAAGGACACTGCAGTGTTAATATCTTAGTACCCTTCATCACTACACAAACATTACGAAGCCATTTAAAATGTGTTAAGACAAGTTTTGCCATACAACAGGAATATTACTGTAAGATATTTTAAAAATCTTTTCAACGCCGCATAATCGGAATTGGAAAGCCTACAGTTAAGCTGCTTGCCGTTATGTAGATATTTAATTTATACACTTTTTATGGTTTGCTTAACAGTGATATCAGTAAGATAGCATCTCTAGAAAAAAAGAGGCTGGACGACGGTGAATAACGAAAAGGAAAGGATCGTGGCTTATTTTAATATTAGGAAATTTGCCTGGAGTGACAAAAAAATACGGGAGCCTCCTTCATAAGACACTGTGTCGAAGCTGAGACTAAAAACGCCACACTCTAATTTAAATACAGAAGATTTACCGCTTGATCCAACTTTTGTGGTGATTCTATAAAACAGTGAAGACAAAATAATAAGTTTTTATTATCAGTAGGCCTATTATGATTAGTCCTAATTCGACCAAAACGCAGGTCTATGCCAATTAGGATGCTGGAAATGAGATTCAAACCATAGAAAGCGGAGCTCAGATTCTTTCTGGCATGGTTGCAAAGAGGGTATTTCAAATCGGTTATTAATGAGCCAAGTTATCCGCAACAATGTCCGAGGTAATTTAAGAGTCATTAAGTAGATCATCAAATACAAAATACAATCCTTAATATTTTAAAATAAACCTACAATTCTGGTTAGTAATGTCATAAATTTCCAATTTGATACGTGTGATGTTTCATTGACCATTTCCCAACCACATACATTTTACACCGCCCCTTTTTAAGCTTATTTAGCGACGCCATCGGCGATAGATGAATGGGAATGGAATAGTGATGGAAAGATCCGAAAGGTTAAAAAAAAACCGCAGTGCTTGGAGATAAACCTGTCCAAGTACTCCTTTGTCCACTACACATCCCACAAGACTGGCCTTTGAATTGAACCCAGACATCTGCTTTGACAGGTCGAAGACTAACTGCATAGGCGACGAAACAGACTTTTACAGTGTGGAATTGTAGGGTGACTGGGGATGAATGATAGGCTGGTAGGAAAGCACTGCGGGATTGTCTTTTCATTTCTGAGGAGTAATGAGGAAACTAAGACCTGAATGAGGAGATCCAGACTTCTAGTGACAGTCGAGACCTCCTGACTGTGGGGCCACAGTGCTCACAATTACAGTGCATGGATCATCAAGTGCATAGAACTCAGGATCAGAACTACGTTAACCGCACAAAGAAGTAATTTATTGTACACCCTATTTGACATGTTCCAAGAAAAGTCACAAAGATCCGCCACTGAGGACAAATCCGTCAAAAGTTTTGTATTCGGCACCCGAACGGGTCTAATCATGAGGATGGCGTTTTTTCATTGTTCAGAGACCGTTGGCAGGATTCTTCCAGGGCGCTGGCCTGATGATTCCCACGGGGTCGTCACCGGCTCTTCTCAACCCGGAACTCATCGTGCTCTTTACCTGACATGCTAGAGCCAGATTTACTACTACATTGTAACACTACTTGTTGTTAATAATAACTTCGTTGAAAACCAGTTCAAAATATCAGTTGTGCAAAAACTCTTGTCTCTTTGCTTTGGCAGAGTTTCAGACTAGAAGATACACGTCTTATTTTACTGCCTTTTCTTCTTCTCCTTCTTCTTTGTACAACTCCACATCTGCAACACGTGATAAGCTAACAGTTTTAAGTACCTCTTCGCAGAAAATCAAGCATGTGTCTTGTTACGGTTAGGAATTACATTTATAAAAAAGAAATTTCGGAAATCCGCATCCAGTAACTACCTAACCAATTTTATTAAGATGAGACAGGCACTGGTCACCCCCGCAGTGTCTTTTGGCAGAGGCAACGCGGCAATGTGTGTGTACAGTAATTGTACTTGATTCAACGTGAGGCTAAACAGAAAACATAGACTACCGATATCCGTGAAACTAATTCTTTGCTGCATGATTTACACAGAGGAAATACGGATGGAGATACTGAATTTTTACTACATTACTTCACCTTGGAAGACTATTTAAAAATCGGAATATTTACACTTTAATAAATGATTTGGAATTTTGCTCTCCGCCTGGCGTGCCTGTTTGCCGATTCATTATTAAACACCTGTTTCACATTTGACTTTCAGTGCAAAGAGCACATTTTTCATGTTATTCTAGATATTTGCGGATAAAGATAATGAACAAGTAAATCCGTCCCCCCTCCAAACATAGTTCATATCTCACGATGAACAATGATAAACGACACTTGGAACCATGTACTGTACTAATAAGCAGCTTTTTAACAAAATTTCGTATAAGTTTCTGTGCATATTATCAACTGAAGTATAAGTGTAAAATATGCAGAATTATTTCATTTTAAAGACTTTGTATAATTCTAATATTAACCGGTAAACTCACAAAGATTCATAAAGGACATAAATTCAATTTTACGTTCATAGTGACTTGGTTGTAAAGCAACACTCTTTCTGGAACTCTGCAGAAGATAAATTTGAGCGACCAGCTGGAGCCACCTTTATGTTTCAGAAATGTTTAATGGGAGACCGAGGAAGTATACTTTTGTCCCAGTCACGTATCAAAATCCTATCATTCGTCCCTTGTGTGAACTACCTCAAAAATTTTGCAATTACATTATCGGAACCCATTAAACCTAGGACAAAAGTTGGTTCAACATGAAACATTCATGAAAGGGAACTTATGCCACGTATTCGTATAATCAATTTTCAGATCACACAATTACTCGTACATTTGCAAAAATTCAATACTTGAGCTTCGATTCTCATACGAGTGTGCTTACGACAGAATTTAGTTTTACTAAACAGGATTAGGGAAGAAAAGTCTTAAAATTAAAGTCGTGTTTTAATCCTTTACAATCCTGGCTTCAATTATAAGGTTTTTCGAGTCCTAAATTGTGCTTTATAAACAAGCTCTACTTAAGGTCCAGATAGGTTGCTGGTGCTGCGGACTGGGATAGAGTGGCGGTGTCCTATTCTAAGTCACTACCAGGTTGAGAGGAAGGAAAGGACGTACAGTACTACACCGATTGCGATAACAGATGTTGCTTCAGCTGCTTGTAACACGTTTAAATGTTTGCCAAGATCCGCGTTAACTCACTTGATATTGTGACTAGGCTACGGGCTAGATGAACGAAGCGTTGTGTTCGAATGGTACAGCAAACAAAATACCGTATGCATTTCCAAATGTAGACTGTTTTGAGGTCCACACACGGGGTCAACGATAGTGGGTTCGGGACCGGGTAAAAATATTTTGGGGCCCCAAACAAGGGCGGACCAGCTAAAAAACTTTACACTAAATCGGAAAGCCTGTCAGTTGCAGAGTGTCTTGGGCGTGGTCTGAAAGTTTTGATTTGTATTGTCTAAAAATAATTATAGTAACGAGAACAACAAACATATGCCACATAGTCGGGCCTAGATCCTCCTTCCGGACCGCCTGGTCCCCGTAATTTGTACCGGCTCCCCCATCCCCCCCCCCGCCGCCTCTTCGGCAGGGCCCACACAGTCCTCCATTCAATGGGTACATGGGGGGAGGGTTATCTTTCAGGTGTGAAGCGACCGCAGGTTGAACCTAACAACTTACATCCGTCTAACGCAGCTGTGAATTATCGATGGTGCTGGCGCTGTTCTTCCACCTTCTCAATCTCAACGACGAAAACAGCGAAAAACATAATTTTTTTTTTGTATAGGACATCCCGTTTTGTTTCAGAAATGAAAGATGATAAAGTTATTTGTTATTACTTACTTTTACCTAATCTTTTCTAGCAAATTAATATTTTTCTAAAATTGAATATCCCGTTATGGTCGATATTTAAATTCCAAGCCACATGTCCATGCTCGTCAGACCCTATAGCAGGAAACCAAAACGAAAGATAAAAAGATACAGTTGCGTTGTGTGCTCTTATGAGAAACCAAACACCAGCTTTTCTTTTGTCCCGTGGCGTGTCCAACTGTAATTGGACAAAACTACAAATTAAAGAAAGCAATACAAGTTCCGAGATTTTAGTTCAGTGCAACTTGTCTTCAGGCAGACATACAAACACGCTGACTAGAAACTACAGATGACTGTCAACATAATTAAAGCTACAAAAGGACAATATATCATAAGCTGAAATATCACTGAGAACAGTGTAGAACGATATATCACATATAATACGAAATTTCTAAAGCTCTTTCTGACATAAAAAGGCAACATGTCAAATGTAAAAGTAAGTCCCTGATGCAACATTTACTGTTCTTCATTAAATACAGATTTATTGCTACGTAACATGTATTCTAGACCATCCTTTCAATAGCAGTAATTGTTTATTAGGAGAATGTCGTCCGGTTAGTTGGACAGTCTGTGTGATACTCAAGGCGGTCGAACGAATTTTCATTACATTTCTCACGACAAGGCCTTAAATAAATTAGCAATGTAAATATTCGGCACTAAAATCGACTACTCAGAAGTATCGTTGTACTTGAAGTTCTAAATAATTAATGAATAATTAAATTTTATTCTAAAATCGTAGGATTGAAACAGCTGTAAAACAACACGATCATACTTTAATCAGATAATAGTTTTGTTTTTGGCCTTTTCGGGGAAAGGGACAGCATTTAAAAAGCAATTAAAATGATAGGCATGTTAGAGTCATGTTTCTTATACCCTAACATCTGCACTGTTTATTGCTCACTGCGCAGCACTGGTGCCATCTCCTCTACGGAAAAGTCGCTAACAAAAACCATAAAAAGTCTCCACCCTAATGAACATTATCAAGAAAATGAACGTTATTAGGAAAAAGGAATAAAGTTTAAAAATCAGGCTAAATCGGGAACAAAATTCGCCCGAGACGTAAGTTTTATTTAGGGGAAATGTCATACCTTGATATGATTTTTCAGTCACCTTCCGTGAATGTCTTGAGCACTTTAAAGGAAAAGATCACCCTAAATTTTATGTAAACCGTCAATTCGCACGGAACAGTATATAGATTCCGTCTTCGTTATAGACGTAAAATCCATTTAGTTAATATTGCACATCGAAATAATTGTTGTTGTTTCTGAAATCCTCAAGAACACACAAATGCTGTTCGTGTGCAGAGCGTAGAGGTTTTGAATACTCAACCTGGTGGTGCATAAATTGACTCACATTGCATTAACAATTTAAGGGCTAAAGCAATGTGCGTAAGAGAAACTTTTAACTTGAAGCATGGCGGTCAAACATACAGTCATACCGCAGGAGTCCTTCCCGGCGGTTCGCAACAGAAACGTTTCTGGTGTCTCTTTCGTTAAGTGGCAAACTTTGCACAGCCGAATCGCAGGGGCGAGCTGTCATCCAGTAAATTGAGTCAGTTTTATCTGGAACTAGCTGTTTCAGCGAAATTTATTTTAATATCAAGGCTGTAATAGTACTGGAAGTTTGATGATGGAGGAAACGGAAACCACGTATATACAGCAGTCCTTGACAGCCAACGTGGATTTGTCCTCCAACCAGTTTGTTGGAGGAGTAGCTTAAAATTTTTAACAGAGGAAAGTAATACCGGTACACTGAGAAATGTGAACAGACCCTCGAACGTGGGAGCTTTTCCTTAGCACGCGTGGGAGAGATCAGATATAAAAAAAAAGTCCGGAAATCTGAAGGGAAGAGAGAAATTGAGAGACTTGGAAATAAAGGTTATAAAGCTGAGAGACTGTAATATTCTCTGGGACAATGATCCTTGGAATTCGATTAGTTTGTTTTTAATATAACGTGTTTGATGTCAAAGACTGGCAGATTTTTACATAATAGAGTGTCATGTTTTCATTCCCTAAATATTCGATTTCCTGCGAAGGCTTGAGAAAAATCTCAATGTTCGAAGTCTAGCGAGATAGTGATAGAAGAGGTGCAAATAACGACTTGGATTACAAGTAGAACATTCATTACCTCTTGGACAGGGCTTGAGAATACTAAGTATAACAATGAACCCGGATATCTCTAATACACCGCCACTCATTCACAACTTCCTGACTGTTTCCTTTCATTCACAACTACTTCTCAACCGCATTCACAGTTTAATTCACAACTTGGTGTGTATTTGGCTGGTTGCATACTGTGAACTGGTGCGATAAATATATCCACAGTGGCTGCAAGGTACAGGAGCCTATGTGACAATGACCACTCCACTAGAAATAATGGCTAAGGACTTCAATAGCATTCTACGGATGGGTATCAACAGGGCATTCAATGTCAATGTGTTTAATTCCGGCAGATATTAGCAATTTTGTTGAGGTTTGAAATTGTTTCTAGTCGTGAAGACTGCTGGAATGCAGCGACATTAACAGGACGCAGGCCTACGTGTAAGTTTATCATAGTAAAAGGTAGAGGTAAAGTGATCCCGTTATAGGCCCAGTGTGGCCCAGAGGGTGGGTAGAGGTATAGCTCTTCTCTTCCATGACCGTGGCACTAGAAGGGGGTGAGTGGTCAGCAGCACGCCCCGGCCGCACTTTACCCCCGGGAAAGACCCGGTACCCATTCTACAGGAGGATGGGTGGGCCCCAGGGCCGGTCTGGACAGGCGGAAAATCTCGTCCCCACCGGGGCTCGATTCCGGACCGTCCAGCCCGTAGTCAGTCGCTATACCAACTGAGCTACCCGACCCACAAATTTATCATAGTAAAATTTGTAATTTACGAAAAAGGCATTTTTTACATTAAAACATATAACAGACATATCTGCATGTAGAACATCCTACTAAAGTCTGCTCCTGATGTGAAAATATTGTTGCAAAATTTTCCTTAGTTTTTAATGAAACTGCATGCTTAACGAGGCGCCATGTCTGGAAGTTCTTCAATCCCTGTAATAATTGGTGAGGCAGTCTAAGAATTTTCATGAAACTTGCAATGGATACCTTTATGTTACAATATAACCCACATGTATAATCGTCACGAGTTAGTGCTCTGTAATAATTATACATACACAGTGACTGTTGAAACTCTCGGATTCGATTGGACAATATTACGTGAAATTTTATGCGGTAACACATCTTCTAAAAGTTTACTGCTTTGTTCACAGTATAATTTTACAGTTAGTACAGTATCAAGCTAGAGGAATATTAATAATCTTGATATCTGTGCATTATGACGACCTCCAGCATCGCAACCCTGTGTTGTCGGCTTGTGCGAGAATCAACGAAATCTTCCAGAGTAAAAATGAAAACGACACGGCCAGCGGGTTCTCACAGCTAAAGTTATGGAAAACAAAGGAACATAACCCATCAAGGGTGATATCAGTAAATGTTATTACGCCTATAAATGTCTATAACTTTTCTTAATTACAAACGAATAAAGTCTCTTCTCCTACTCACCAAAACCATGAGTTCTGCAACAAAGCGACAAAATAATGTCCACACATTCATGTCTCAGACCCATTTGTTACGATCCCTGTTACTGCAGCTGAACACCGAGCAGCCTCTAAGTTACTGCATAATTTTATGGGTCCTAGATGAGATTTTAGGTCAAATAAATTACAAATTTCTTGTTGAAATGGAGTTTATTTTCTATTTCAGGTGTCGTCCAGGTTGGCGTGGCGAGTTCTGTGACCAGTGCACTCCATATCCAGGCTGCAAGCATGGTTACTGCAATGGATCCTCATGGCAGTGCATATGTGACACAAACTGGGGTGGAATCCTCTGTGATCAAGGTAGGTTTTGAGCTCAGTTAGCCTTGACTGGTGCATAAACAGTCTTTAGTTTAACCTAAAAAGTGAACTTATTGGCTTTGTTTGATTACTGAATGTACCGTGTGTATTTTAGACGAACTTGAGGTACATTACTTTGGTGTCGGATATATGATGTTTATTTTTGGTGTTAGGAATCGAATTTTAAAATGTCATTCTAAGCCACGACATCTTTTGCAGCTGCAGGAAAGAGCATTGGACAAAGACCGTCCAGGTCGCATAAAGAATTTAACTTTACACTAAATAACACATTTGTCGCTAACAAATTGATGAAAATAATGCGAACTATTGAGACAGTTAAATAGCGCTGTTAAAAACAGGAACAAGAAAATAAAAAATTTCTATGAAACTAAACATATCCGTTTGGAAAAGGATTTTGTCTTCAACGATAGTAAACATGTATTAAAATAACAGAAATAAAAAACAAGAATTTATTAAACACGTTTCAGTGACAAAAGAAGTAATAATAAATAACTAAAAAATAAGAAAGACGTATAATTTTAAAAATAATAAAATAGCAAATTTTAAATTGTAAAATGGGAGTACAAAATTATGAGCACAGATTTTAATAGTTTTATTGCGAAGACAAACTTTCAATATATTTTATCTACTAAATTAAATGTTGCACCGTCGAAGAACATTAACTGGAACCAAATTTGTAGGAAACGCCATTAAACTTATCTGGCAAAAGAGTTTTATTTGATGGCATAAAACACATTAAATATAAAATGAATTAATCGAGCGGTAATGGGCAGTGAGAGCAAATGAGTGAATGCAACAAATTCCTAATATTAACCTTTTAAAGCCTGGCATCTACATTTTATACCACCAGGATTACCATTAACAAGACAGGCAATGTACGTGTAAACGTAACATTGAGGACATTTCGTGTAATCATTTTCGCCGTGCGGAGGCAAGAAGAACTATCTATTCCGAGTATGTGCCTGTAGCCCTAATTATCCGGAATGCAAAGCTCATGTGCCGTATTATACATATTTTAATCTTTTGCCTCTCCGGTTTCACGAATTGTTTCCACATTGTCTTATTAACGGCACTATTTTAGGAAGAATGGTATGGAGCACAAAATTTGTTTTCATTTTATGTACAAGTACAACCCGTTACTAAAAGAATTCTCATTCTAAGAAAAGTTAAGTGAGATATCATCATAACGTACATGCGCGTTCAAAAAAAGCGAGGTTTTTAATAAAACTTATTTTTTCTCGTCAGATTTTCCGAAAAATATTCAAATATCAAATTGCATAAAGATCCGCCCAGTGGGAGCCAATTTGTTCCATACGGACGGACGGACGGACAGACAGAGACAGACAGACAGACATGACGAATTTCATAGTCGCTTTTCGAAATTTTGCGAAAACACCTAAAATTCTACGTTCTGCCTACAGTGTATGATTTTTTTTTTATATATCTCAGAACTAACGACTTTTGCCTTAACTGATTGGCTTTTATAACGGAAATGAGGGGTTATTACTGCGCGGTACGTAGTAAGCGTTTAAATATAACAGATTATGTTTCTTCCCGACAGGGTTAAAAATGATATTTTGTCTTATTGAACTGGACTGGAAGAAAATTGTAACGAAGGAATCTTCAGATTTTCCCTAACAAAATCTGTTACAAATTTGTGTGATAGTTAGAATTAATAATAAGTCTACATTTAAAGTATAATTTAAACATCTTTTCGGAGAGTAAGTTAAAAATGTCACTATCTTGGGCTCACAATCTGGGTGTTTGCAGAAAATTAAAAAATTCTTGGCAAGCCGGGAAGGCTTCAAAACTTCTAAGTTATTTTCACACAAAAGTACGTCAGTCATCTCAAACATTTTAATAATAATTTATATAAATTTCGGTCTCAGAAATTGTAAATCGGCGAATTACCACATGCAGTACAGTAGTACTGAAGTTCAGAATTTGAATTAATTTGATCATTTTAATTAAACCTGAAATAGGAGTCGTTATAACTCTTAAGTTATCAGAGTTCCGCCAAACAGTAAACGGAAGAGCATCTTCGTTGCAATTTATGTTCTGGCTAACACAGGATTTAATTAGTCACATGAAGACACTTTCGTGAAACACGTTATGTAGACACGTGAATGCTTAAATGAACCCATGTCTGTCCTATGCCTGTGCAGACAGTTTTATACATATTTAACTCAAAAATTCAGGGATTCCTCTTCTATCGCCCAACTTATCCTAAAATAAGACCCCCGGCGTGACTACCCGTATAACGCAAAGAAATTAGAAGATATGGAATGCTATGGAAGGAAGCTTCAATCATTCTGATTTCTTGCGTTATTTTTGATCGGTGATAGTGTGACCGTAACAAAGTCTGGCCGTACAGTGAATATTGCAGTTAGGGTTCGTGGATGTGAAAGTACAGTCCACAAATTTTACAATTAAAACATACGTATTTAGTGTTCGATACGATTTCAAAAATGAACACCTTGTACTTCGCTAAACCTTGTCTGTAATGCAAAAGCATATCGCGTACCTTGAATTTTTTATGTCGTGAAGAGGATTTTTATGGTTAGAGGTTAATGTGTTCACAATGTCTTTGCTGGAGTACTTAATAAGTAATGTGTACGGTTTGTGGAACATAAAACACAGTACTATAAATTTATTCCAGGTTCGCATTGTTATTACTCGTTAATTAAAATGACACACAAGAAACACATTAACGTTTCATACGTGCACGTAGCAGTGTCCCTGTTTAATTTCTGAACAACAAATTATCTTGACTGTGAAATTACAAGGTTATTAGAAATGATTGCCGGGGTTTTAACAACTTGTCATACACAATACACTTGAGGTACGAGTATATATGTGTTTTTTTTTATTTAATAGAACACCAAATTTTTGTCACATACCTTACAGGTGCTCTACATGTGCACCCTTTGTGATTCTACAAACATCAACACGATAATCGAGTTCGTTCAAAACTGTTTGTAGCATGTCAGCGGTGATGGTTTCAATGGCGGTTCTGATTCGTACCTTCAGTTCCGGGATGCTTGCGGGAAGAGGAGGAACATAAACCTGATCCTTGGCATAACCCCATCGAAAGAAATCACATGGGGTTGTATCTGGAGAACGAGGTGGCAAGTTGTTAAAACCCCGACAATCATTTCGAATAACCCTGTACTAACAGCCAAAGCACTATAAAAGTTACCAGTACGAAAGTTAGCGGACATCAGAAAGACAAAACCTGTATCACCAAAACATGTTCAACCACTACCGCATTAGCAAGCAAATAACTGGAACCTCACACCAGGCGTGTTACAGAACAGCATCTTCGGACACGCTTAAGTCCGCGATGACAGAATGCCTCAAGCACATACACTTGAGAAATAGGACTGAAACATGAAAGATATGACAAGTGCGAAGTAATGGAAATGTTGCGAGAGAGCAGACGAAATCTGCGGGCCAGCATGATGGCATTTCTATCGCTCCTAAGTCAAGTTCCATTTATAAGTCAGGTTTCTGGCTGTATGTACTACAGAAACCGGTTATTAACTGTTGATTTGTTGGCAGCAGTGTACACAGGTGTGTCTATGTTGTGTTGAAACTTACATACGTAAAGAGATTATATAGATATAACAAATGATATGTATGTCACGCTTTAAGAAAGGCACAGAGCCGAAGTTAAAGGGGTTAACTTTCTCATAAAAGAACTGCAAAATGAGTAAAGCTGTCAAAATGTGAAACTTGTACAAACTTGCAATCGCACATACACATACACACACACACACACACACATATATATATATATATATACATATATAAATACACATATTTATATACATATATATATATAGAGAGAGAGAGAGACAAGGCAATAAATGTGGTTATTTTAAAATACACCTTGTGAAATCCTGGATTCAAACCCATGCTTGCACCTGTGGGATGTTCTTTGCAGAGTGACAATGCGACAAACGTTTGTCGGAGTACTCCGATCTTTTCCAAGTCATTATAATTCCACCAATATTCCATGCTCATCCATTTGTGTATCACGCACTTTATGTATCATAAAAATTGACAGCGTCATTAAATAATACACTTAAAAATGCAGGAAAAACACATATCTCTTTCTTTCCGCCACTGAAGCTGTCTCCTGTGAAGGATCTGTGCAGTACAGCAACAACTTACTTTGATGGTTGTTACCACGCTGTGCTTGTCATTATCAACAAATACACAGCCGAGTCTCAGCAATTACATCTTTAATATTCCAACTAAAGGCACATGAACAAATGAATATTTGCATTCACTCAATTATTTTACCAACCACTGCACTTATATAAATTTATAAAATTTACACCTTAAAACATTAAAACATTAAAAACGCTCCGACATGTTTCGGTCCTAGGACCATCATCAGGGAACTATATCGTCCTTGCTAAAGTCACACTATTAAAAAGTCATAGTGAAATTAATATGACTTTTAATAGTGTAACTTTAGCAAGGACGATATAGCTCCCTGATGATGGTCCTAGGACCGAAACATGTCGGAGCGTTTTTAATGTTTTAAGGTGTAAATTTTATA
>Ga0123354_10013323_pt1 | contig 12752 bp, 9 predicted proteins | sample TergutLab28metaG_2_FD_97872 | JGI IMG/M metagenome (GOLD analysis project Ga0123354, IMG submission 97872) | Labiotermes labralis P4 segment gut microbial communities from Petit-Saut dam, French Guiana - Lab288 P4 | ecosystem: Host-associated > Arthropoda: Insects > Digestive system > Gut ...
GTGATAATTCTGGGCTGCATAGGGCAGTAATCACATTCAATACTCATAAGGAGTGTATGCTTGAGTGCATTTATCAACAATCAAGGTGTTAATAATATCAGTTGAACGAACAGTATTAAATGATCTTGCGTGTGCAATATAATACTACATTATATAACAGTACATTCAGTGAATAATTTGGTACTATATGATTACTAATTATTGCGTATGGCAAGTCGACATTAAGAGTGGTATAGTGAGTGTGCTAACATTTATTATTGTACTTTGTGGCATTACCTTTAATAATAATTCATAATCGTTAATGAACCAGCAAGTACTGACAAACTAAAACCCTGTTTGTAGCTTTATGTTCCTTGAGCCAGACGAGGCAACAAGCCTTATTTTAATTAACAGTAGATTATTGGTGGTGGTGGTGGTAGTAGTAGTAGAGTAGTAGTAGTAGTAGTAGTAGTAGTACCAGCAGCAGCAGCAGCAGCAGAGGTGGTGATGGTGGTGGGTGGGGGTAGTAATAGTGATGACAGTAGTGGTAATGGTGTGGTGGTGGTGGTACTAGTAGTAGTATTAGTAGCAGTGGTGGTAGCAGTAGCAAAAAGATGTTTGTAAAGAGAAAGATTCAAGTCCTCTTATGTATTACGATGTATCAATTTGTAAATAGTTACCAACCCACTGGAGGAGCTGTCTGCCTCCATTTTCAGGGTCTGTGCAGTCCATGAATAGCCGTATGAGAAGATATATTATACTGGTAATGGTAACTGGAATAGTAAACAACAGGAATGGTGGGGTGATGTGGTGGCTGGGAACACAATGGAATACACGGGCATCAGGTGGCTGACATAGACAGGAATAATACAATTTTAGGACATAACGGTTAGGCAGAGACAAGAGGTAAAGTGAGGATGTAGTTACTATGTGTAGCCACAGGAAGTCATGTGAGGTGACAACAAAAAGAGAGACTGTGAATTCTTGTGACACCACTAAAGAGACTTATAGACACGTGAGACTGGGATGGGTCAACAAGTGGCCCAACTCCATGTTAGCTAGATGATGTGAATTTTTGTGGCCCTGTTGGCCCTGAGAAGGGCTAGAAGGCTAAGATGCATCCTTAGTGGAAAGTTTCCTTCATTCCTTCAAGGAATGACCAAGAGTTCTCCACAATGTGCTCCAGACAAGACCATCCTCCCAGTTCATGCTGTCGGGATGGAACTCGAGCTCATTCGCCTCTCTAATGATAGAATCAAGCTGCACAATTTTTTGTAAAATTTAGAATCCTCCTCAAATTTCAAGGCAACAGAAGAGTGACATGAAGCCTGTTCCATACGGAGGGCCGGCATATATGAGATACCACCGTAAGCAATTCAGTGGCATGGGCAGCATGGTGCCCTGATTTGTGCACCCCTGATATATTCCATGTAACCATATCTGGTGGGTTGGATGGAAAGCCCAATACATCTACTTCTGGCTGCTTTTTAAATACACTTATTCCAACAATGAACAAGCGGCTTTACAAAAGGTTTTTCCCTTGTCTGTTTCTTTTGCTGAGACGCCAGTCAAGCACATACTGATTCACTTCACTGCCACTGGCAAGTATGTGGCCTCTTATAGCATCTCTGAGTGAACCAAAGACATGATGGTGTGAAGAGCAAGGTCAGGGTGTTCAAACATCTCAAAGTGCAACAGTAAGAAGGTTTCAACTGTGTGGACAGACAATGCCACATGACAATAAAACACCTTTTTACAGCAGTCCTTGGAGTTTACTTTCAATTACTGACTTCAGCTTTTAAGACATCTCATAACACAAGCTCTATTTACTGCTGCACTGCTCTTTTGATAATGTTCCAGTACTGGCCCTTGACAAAGCTTGGAAAACAGTATCACTTCTCTCACTGCTGGTTGCATTGTAAACTTTCTTGTCACCAGCAATCAAGAAGTATCCATTCCATACCCTGGTGTTTGATCTCTGGATCACAGTCCCAGACCCATGTTTCATCTCCAAAAAGTATCAGTTACATTTTATTATGACTCAAAAGGCACTGTTAGATATCCAAGGATTTGCACTTGTGCTCTTCTGCGAGTTTCCTGGGAACACATCTTGCACAAACTTCATGAATGCCTAATCTGTGATAGATTATTTCAAAGGTGCAACCATGACTAATTTTCACATGATTTGCTAGTTCTCTAGCAGTTACCCCACATTTCTTTACAAGCATGGCCACAGGCTCATTCAATGTTCTCACCAGTAGCGAATGTGGACAATCACCCTGGTCATTCCGTGCTAGTTACATCTGTACTACTGCTTTCGAACTTTCCAATCTGCTCATACACACTTCAGTTCCATAAACAACTGTTCCCATTCTGCAAAGAAAAGTCTTCACTGAATTTTCTGCCATTGGCACAACTTCTGGCCACGATAAGAGGATTGTTGGATGATGCTCTTCATTGGTGCATATTGCAAGTGAAATGGCCATATTAACACAGCTACGGTAAGAACCAATCATTGAAGGTTTAAACAATGACACGTAACAAAAATGTGCCTACACTTGAAGTTGCATGTGCAATTAGCCGCACTGCCAACAGAATTAAAACATATGCAAACCACTGCAGATAATTCTTTACTCATCCAAGCATTTGCCAATTTACCAACCATGACAGCATCATATCCAATAAGAATTGGAGTGCCTTCAACACCACTGTGTAAACCTCAAATATCACATATAAATAAGATTCAAGAGAATGAACTACCTAACAGTAACACTGTCACAAACAGTAATTTATTTACCTGACATTTCACAACTGATGTAAACTTATTAGTAAATACAGTAGCATAAAGTTTTCAAAGACCTCTGTAAGCACTATAAAACTGGTTTCATGTTCAATACAATGTCCCAGTACCTTACGAACTCTGCATAAACAGAGAAGCAGAGTGTGCAGCAGCATGTTCCTCACGTCTGAGAAAAGTTCAATCCTCAAAATGTATTCAGTTTTCTGAAACACTCTAACCTTCAAACAACTCCACAGAATACTGTCACAAGAGTTTACTTACTTACTCACTCACTCACTTACTTACTCCATGCAGCAGAGTCCTTCTTGAGAAGCTAACCCATTCTTAGCTTGTCAAGAAATCCCCGCATTTTATGGAACCCGAAGGTTCGTTACCGCATTCACACGTGCCCGCTACCCATCCCTATCCTGAGGCTTTCAAAGCTAGTGGTAATAAAAATGCTTGCCCAAGGAATGCTGGGTTCCCATACAACAGAAATGTCAGAGTTTTCTGTTCAACCACTCAAAACTTACTCAACCATTAATTTTACATTGGTGTTTAACTGAAGAATGTTGTAGAAAAGAATGAAGTTACCAATCAGATATAGTATGTTGTTCTGTGCTCCTCCCACAACAATATATAGTAAAGACACATATGTGAAATTTACAGCTAAGAAACCTCAGTTCAAACAACTTTTTAACCACATGACCTGTGCCACACAATTTACTAACGACAATCAACTCCATTTAACATTTTAGACACTATTTTAACTGAATGTTAACTTTACAATCAACAGTGATGCTGCACTAATATACTATGATACTTTCAGTACAGAACAGAAGAAAATGGGAATACCGTAACTTCTGGTATAATAAACCGATAATATACAAACGTAAAGTTTTGTTTTGTAAGATGTTAGCCGACTTTAAAAACAGTTTTTGATGTAAAACTCAAGCAATTTATACACTGTATTCAGCATGCCCATCCTGATAATGGCTAAGCCTGGATCAAACATGTAGAAGGAATGTTAATCTCACCTTTGCTCTCCATAACATACTGTGTACTGCGCTGGTATGTACCGAAAAATTAAAATTTCAAACAAAATTGTTCATGTCCTTATGAAAATGATACATGACAATTCTGACCAGTAACACTACAACATATCATTTTTCCCTGTCAGCAAACAGTTGAATATTTATATAACAATCTGGTTTCAAACAAGATTGCCATTACAAATTTTTGCCAGGAACTACAAAGATAAAGAATGCATTACCTATGTACAGTAATGAGAGTCGATTGTGGGGAGACACAAACTGACTCAGTGAGGCCAAGTACTGTTTTCTCGTTGGCCACATATCTCCGAAACAACTCGACCCTCTCCTCGTGAGGAATGATGTGTGGCATCTTCTGAAGGAGAACCTGTAATAACGTGAACGTAATACCGTGAGATCATGCTTTTCTTTATAGTTTGTAGACACACATAAATGTTTTCAAAGACCCATTAGGGTAGAGGTATCAAAATAGAGGCAGTAGTATGTTGCTCCAAAAAGTTGGCAGCCAAATTACCAGACTGCATGTAGCCATAACCTACAAGATTATAACACAAATATAATAAATGCCTTGTAAAATGTTCCCCTTTGTGTTGTCACATGCACTAACAACCTAGCTAAGAGTAAAGTAAAGTTATTGCCTAATCAAACACCGTGCCACGAAGGTTTCTGATGGAGCAGAGGTATTAACTCCATACATTCTCAGTCTCAGCATCAGTTGTGAGGTTTACTTACCCATGTGTATATACATACATGCAATTAAATATTTAAAATACAAATGACACACACAGAAACAAAAAGCCCAAATTTGAAATTCTGCCATTATTTTCCCTCCATTTATTTAGCCAGGTGTCAAATCTTCTTCTATTCCATATGTGTAATAGTTTGATGCTAATCAGTTGGTTCTTACGTCAAAAACAAAAACAAATACAGTGGAATTTACAACTACTAATTTACCCCATTATCCATCAACTATTCAATATGCAGAAAAACTTACAAAAGAAACAAGCTTCAAATTTCTTGGTATACGAACTGATAATCACCTTACTTGGTGGAGTCGTACAGAACGAATCCTTTCTAACCTCAGAGCTGCATCTTTTGCAGTTAAGAAAGCTGTTCCATATCTTACATACAGATGCTCTTCAGATGGATTACCTTGCATACTTTAATTCTGTTCTTAAGTATGGAATAATCTTTTGGGAAAACTGTACTGACATGGGGAATCTGGTCGTATTACAAAAAAGGATAGTTAGAACAATGGCTGATGATGGATATAGGAGTTCATGCACAGTTTTATGCAAGAAATTTGATATCTCACCTGCCCTTTGTTAATACATTTTTTCATTGATGGTGTTACTTGGAAACAATCTGGAATATTTTCAGAGTAACTTGTCAATGCATGGTACTGACACAAGGAACAAAGCTCTGTTATATGTGGGGAGTCCATACAGAAACCGAAATTTTTTAAAATTTATTGCTTTACTTACAATTTAACCAAAATTGTCTCCTTCAAAGTACTCCCCTCCACTCTTGATACACCACTCCGAACGTTTTTTCCAGTTCTGGAACGTGTCCTGGAATGTGTTTTGTGGGATGGCGTGAAGGTCCCATATTGAATTTTCTTCTACCTCCTCTACCGTCTGAAATCGGTGACCTTTTAGTGAGGATTTCAAGTTCAGGAACAAGAAAAAATCCACAGAGGCCAAATCTGGAGAGTAGGGTGGCTGGGGGACAACAGTTGTCTCATACTTCATCAAAAATTCCCGGATAAAGAGTGAGCAGGTGCACTGTCATGGTGCAGCATCCAGGTCTTGTTTGTCCACGCCTCAGACCTCTTCCTTCGCACTGCCTCCCTCAAACGCTTCAGGACATTTAGGTAGAACTCTTTATGACTGTCTCACCACATGGAACAAATTCATAATGAACAATACCCTTCCAATAAAAAAAACTATCAACATCACCTTCACATCTGAGTGACTCTGACATGCTTTTTTTGGTTGTGGTGACAATTTTCCCATCCACTGCGACGAATGCTCTTTAGTTTCAACATCGTAGCCATACACCCAAGTTTCATCACCTGTTATGACATTTTCAGAAAGTTTTCATCAGCATTTGAAAGATCAAACAGCTCCTGACTGACTGTGACATGGTTCCCTTTCTGTGCATCGGTCAGTAGATGCAGCACAAACTTTGCGGCAACATGACGCATCTTCAGTTTGTCGGTCAAAATCAGGTGGCATGAACTTTTACAGATTCCTACTTCTTCAGCAACTTCATGGACAGTTAGGCGATGATTTTGATGAATCACAGCAAGCAGTTTCTCAACGTGATTGTCATCCATTGACGTGGAAGGCCATCCAGATTTGGGGTCGTCTTTGATGGACGTTCTGCCTGATTTGAAACACTGGTACCACTCGTGACATTGCATACCACTCAAACAATCCTCTCCATAAGCCTGTTGCAACATCTGAAAAGTCTCCGTAAAAGTGTTTCCCAATTTGAAACAGAATTTGACGCAAATGCGTTGCTCCTCAAGATCCTTCATTTCTCAACTTGCAAAAAAAAGCCGAGGGCACTAAACACACACTCATTCAAGCACGTTTAGCTCAATGATTAACTGACATGGTGTAATGCTGCTAGTGTCAGAATAAAGTTTAAAGTCCCCGCTACACAATGCCACCATCGCGAGCATGCTGAGTGCGCTCGCTGGCTCGCTATTTCACAAGTTCAGTTTCTTTATGGACTGCCTATGTACAAGACTGTTAACAATCCCACATATTTTCAGAAAAGTGTTTTTTATTCTGGTATAAAGAAAGATCTTCAATAGTCTAAAAAAAAAAGGGGGGGGGTAAAGGTAAAGGTAAAGCAATCCCTCTACAGGTCTGGACAGGGCAGGCCCTGAGAGTTCCAGGGGGGTGAGGCTCCCACATATCAAGACAATTGTCACACGAAGGTGGTAAGGTTGTCAGCCATACGCACTGGCCGACTTCACCCCAAGGAGATAATCCTGGCATTCATTTCTGTTTGTGGCTGACTCAACCCCAGGGTTACAGTGCAGCTGGAAGAATTAAGTCAATGAAAAATTCCACATCCATGACCTTCCAGCATGTACAGTAGTGCCTCAACCAAATGTGCCACCGCATGCCCCCCTTCAATAGTCTACCTCCAGTACTTTGAATTTCAGGGACGATAAATTCCATTTTAAGGTTACGTTATGAAAATACCTTATTACTCATTTCTTATTCCATTGCTGAATTTCAGGTACAAAGGGCAGATGTCACTCATGACTCTTACTTATAAGTCAGATTGTATTTCATGATTTGTGGTTTATGTCTGTCTTATTCCAGTTGTTTGAAACTATGTTATGTGCTTTATATTCTGTTATGTGATTTGAATAAATATGTGGCATTTTTGGACTTGTTTTGTCTGTACTTGTGTATTATACTCTTGTGACTTATCTACAAAATGACTGAATGATGGAATGAATGATGTGCGTGCATGCAAGCATGCATTTGTGTGTGTGCGCACATTTATGCACGTGCGTATGCATGCATGGTTGTATATGTAGTTGCAAATGCATGCACCAGTTGACAGTAATCTGTTGTCATGCAGCAGTCACATGGTATCTATTTTTCAGTCAATAATGCAGCCTCAATCCTTACCAATTATAACATTAATACTGTATAGCAGCTTCATTTATTACATCAAACTGTCTTTCAGAAATTTTTCAACTTTATGACCTGTATATTCAGTAAAATTATTTCATAGCATTCCTCAATGACTATAATGGATAAAACAGTGCCTCTATGTAATGGTTATCTGTAATATACAAAATCTGTATCAGTCAAATCACAACTATGATTACACAACAGAGGTGGTGTGTCGAAATGAGTGACATGTTCTGACCTACGATCGGTCATTCTCAAGCACCTTCCTCAACATGTGTTTCTAGAACTGTCATGAGCTTAAGAATGAACTGTAATAGGTTGAAACGTGTTGTTCTTTTATACACATAAACTGTTGTCTACATATATGTGTGTTTTGAATGATAAAAATTTTGTATATTATACTATTATAACACAACAGAATACCACATATAAAGAAGGAAGGGTTATCTGTTGAAACCATAGCTGGTGATGAGAAATTTCCCTACTGAAATTTTAATCAAATTTTATACTATCAATAACATGTGTGCAATATACATTGTATGTAACCGTGACTGCAAACCTGCGTTGCCTTCTTGCCCTTTTCAAGATCACTGATGAAAGTACCAACACGAAGATCTTTAATAAGCCAGTGGTTGTCGGCTGTGTAACTTCGCCTGCAGTCACGGCGGTACAGCACCATAAGCAAAGTATGGGCTGACTGAAACAGCAGGTTGGAACCTAAACCTTTCACATCTGTAAATTAAAATTACAATTAATCTTTCAGTTACGTGGTTACTACTACTGTCTGATGCACATTACTGATTACATGTTGAACAGCTTACCAAATAAATTTCCTAAAACACCTTTGTACAGGAAGTAGTTCAGAAAACTGGACATATTTACATAATCTGTTAGCCGGAATGGTGTCTGCTGTTCATACATTTCTAGGTCATCAAGAATTCTGAAAAAACAAAGGGAAAAAGTGACAATGTAGCAAAACTTATTATGATTGGTACTGGGCTTACACGAATCCATTTTTTACTTCTGATACATCTTACTGCACTATAAAATGACACGTATGCCTGGAAAAGATATTAATAACAACAGAAGATGGTACAGTAGAATCACTAAGATGGCTGTGAACAGGAACATAAGAAGAAACAGAAGAGGAGGAGAGGGACATCCTCAGTGCAATCCATTCTCTCAAGTTTAACTTTCTGGTATTTCACTACACACATCCAATGAAAATGTTACCCATAAAATACAGTTTACTTTGTTCAATTATATAAAACATAAAGTGCAACTTTGCAAAAGTTATTTTATCATTTAATGTTTCATGTAAATCCTGGATATATCCTCAATTGACCGCTGTCTTTCTCAGAACATGTCTAATATCTAGACAACTGACTGAATAAAGTAACTTTTGTAATACCACATTTTGCAGTACTAACAGATGTAGTAATTACTACAAGTAATGAAGTGGTACTGGGAAAAATAAAAGGCTTACTTTCTTCTATTTTACTACCACTACCACTACTACTACTGCTGTTGCTACTACTACTGCTGCTACTACTACTACTACCATCACCAAAAACGACGACAACAAATACTTGCAATTATAAGAATTACAAAAAGTTATTAACATAAAGATCAATGAATTAATGCTCTTTGCAGAAGTAACTACCATATATTTTGAGAATCATATGAAACACATAAATACACTGTGAGGGAAAACAGCAGGGTGCATTAATGCTGTGCTTTACAGGGTTACACTGGCAATATTTACCTTTACAATATAACAATTTTCTGTCTAATAGCCACCAGCAATAATAATGAGTCCACCATCAAACAGAACCAGCTATATGAATGTAAAGTGTTTCAATGTCCTCATCAAACAGACAAACAGCAGAAAAATAGCATAAATAGCAACCACAATGGAGTGATTTACGGAAATGTACTACACATTGACTGTAACTCACTGTACTTATAAACTTTCAATAAATGCTGTGCAACTGATAAGCTGAAAAAGTTTCTTAATTTAACCTGTCAAAATCTGGGTGCACATCATGACAGTGGCACATAGAATTAAGACACCTATGGAAGTTCAAAACATTTTTCCTACTTGGTTATGTGATATTCATACCCACTGCAAATTCCATAACAAACAAAGATCCTTTAGCACTAGCAGGATATATTCAAAATATTATGTCATGCAACACAATATGTCAAAGGGTTATTTCAGTGGATGAGGGAGCTTGCATGCACTAGCAAACTCAAAAGCAATGTTATCAGAAGCCTAGCTACTCAATGGGCCCCACATCCAGGCCAGATTTTGTGTGAGATGCTGGACAAAGAGACAAACCCTGGCCTTCCAGGCTGTGTATTGGGCATGAGGCTGACTTCACCTCATAAATAAAATCAATGGTTTCAAAATCCCAACAGGAGCCTACAAAAGAAAAAGCATGTAATGACAGAAAAGGCAACTGACTGAAAGGCAGCAGCAAAAAAGAGAGTACGTTAAAGGAAAAAGATGAGGGAAGTCATGGCCCAGAACAGGCTGAAGCACCACAGCATAAAATGTTAGCACATGTGACACAGTATATCAAGCAGTCACTGAATGTTAACTTGTGTAACACAGAGGTCAAAGAAGCACAAAATGTGAACTCACACAATCACAAAATATTAACTCATGTGACATAGTGTGTCACACAATCACAAAATGTTAACTCATGTGACATAGTGTATCATACAATCACAAAATGTTAACTCATGTGACAGTGTGTGTCATAAAATCACAAAATGTTAACTCATGTGACACAGTGTGTCATACAATCACAAAATGTTAACTCACATAACAGAGTGTGTCATACAACCACAAAATGTTAACTCACATGACATTATGTGTCTTACAACCATAAGATGTTAACTCACGTGACATAGTGTGTCATACAATCACAGAAGAGTATCAGCATTTGGAATTCAGGAGCAGAACATTTTGTGTTGACAGCCATCAGGTCAAGGAAAGCTTTCAGGCCACAGCTGGGACCAAGACTGTTCAGAAGTAGCCACAGGTTGTACAGGACCTTGTCCTGATAACACAGCCCTGCAATGTTAACACAAAAAAAAAATTATTTACATAACATTGTCTGCAGCTCACATTAGCACTCAGTAGCGTAAGAAATTATAAAGGACTTGGCAGAAAGTATTCCTGTTGAACATGATGTACTATTCCAGCATTCTGCTGCTGGAACTCAAAGAAACCCATGATATACCTTGGTCACGTAGCTGATCCCTGGTTAAGATTTGCATGTCCTGAACATCAAGGAGTCCTACCTACTTCAAGGTAAAGTCTGCTAAATAAAAAGAATCATCAGACAGTATTATGGGTTTTGTTTGTAAAAGTGAAACTGAATCAGAGATGTACATTTCAAACTAAGGCCCACATTTTATTCATCTACAAGTGAAATCAGTTCCTGTATCTACATGAAAACCAAAATTGTCTTGAATGTGTTTTGCATCAGCAGATTCTTTTGCTATCATGTATTCTGAGCCTAATATTTGACACTTTGGCAGTGACAGGACCACCCCTTAAAGGCTACATGTAGCGAAATTACATTTCAAGGCTAGATTCATACCACACTCTGTCTCAGTTATAAAAAGCAACCAATTTTCTGTTTTTTGCACTGTGCACTGTGCACTGTGATATAATTGTATAATATAAACCAACAAAGTACACCTTTTCTAAACTAATATTTTAATTTTTATGATGTTTTCTACATGTTTTGAACCTGAGGGTTCATCTTCAGGCAGACGGATGTACGTACAGGAATGGTTTGGTGCCATCATGAATCTTTACAACCACCTACCTACCTACCTTACATATACACATTCATACATTAACACGCATATGTATCTACCTACCTCCCTCCCTCCCTCACTAACTACGTCCATGGACAACAGCCCCTACTGAACAGCTTCATGCCTCAGCTAGGCACAAAATTCCATGCATTTTATGGAACCCAAACATTCATTACCACATTAAAAACAGCCCAGAACTTTTCTTTATCCTCAGCGAGATCAATCTAGCACATGTTCCCCCATCCTATTTCTTGAAAATGCATTTAACATTACCCTCCCATCCATGCCTCAGGTCTCCCCACCAAAACCCTCTCCTCTCCCTCCATTACATGCCACATGTCCCACACACCTCATTATTCTTGATTTGAGCATCTGCATAATATTTGGTGAGGAATACAGATCACAAAGTTCCTCATTATGAAACCTCCTCCTGTCCTGTCACCTCATCTATCCTACGTCTAAATACCTTCCTCAGCACCACATTCTCGAACAACATCAGTCTATATTCCTTCATCAATGTGACAGACCAAATTTCACACTCATACAAAAGAAGAGGCAAAATAACAGTTCTGTGAATTTTAATATTTACATGTCTGGAAATAAAATGGGATGACAAAAGATTCTGGGCCAAAAAGTAGCAAGCATACCCAAGAGATCATTTTGTTCTTAAATTTCTTCATTAACACAGTTTTCGGTTTTGTTAGGGTTGTTCCAACATATCTGAACTTTGTTACACTTTCAAAGGATTTATTACCTAACTTTATGCTATAATTTTTTCCTGCAATCAGTTCATGAGACACAGGCACACACTTACTTTTCTCTGCATTTATTTCTAGATCAATCTCCTTACTATCAATTAATGGAGTTTCTGCATTTTCCTTCATAGCATCTATGCCTCTGCCAACTTAATAAAGTAACATAATCAGCACAGACCAGACGCTGATGTGTCCTACTCAATTTCTAAACCTCCATGTGTGCCTAAACCCTCCTAATGACACAGTCTACAGCAATGATAAAAAGCTATCATGACAAAGCACCTCCTTGTTTCACGCCCTTTTCAATCAAAACTATATCTGACAAATGTTAGCCTATACAAAATTTACTATAGATTAATTTAAACATAGTTTTATTAACCTAACTACTTCCACAGGCCTTCTACATATATATAAATACGTAATGCATTGCCCATTCTATTCCCATTTTTTCTCCAGTATTTAATAAATGTTGAATATATGATTGGTAGTTCATCTGTTACAGCGAAATCCATAACGATGATCCCCAAAAATTTCTTCTATATATGGCGTTAACCCTGACAGCAGTTACTTACTTACTTACTTACTCCATGGTGCAGAGTCCTTCTTGAGAAGCTAACTGGTTTGCAGCTAGTCAAGAAATTCCCCGCATTTCACGGAACCCGAAGGTTCATTACCGCACTCACAA
>Ga0123354_10013324_pt1 | contig 12751 bp, 12 predicted proteins | sample TergutLab28metaG_2_FD_97872 | JGI IMG/M metagenome (GOLD analysis project Ga0123354, IMG submission 97872) | Labiotermes labralis P4 segment gut microbial communities from Petit-Saut dam, French Guiana - Lab288 P4 | ecosystem: Host-associated > Arthropoda: Insects > Digestive system > Gut ...
AAGACGGGGGGGTGGGTAAAGCGGGTACATGACCCCTGTAGTTCCTCTGGTACGGCCAACGAAAATGCCAACCCTTGCGGGGGGAGGCGTTCATTTCATTCGCAGGCTCACCCCAACCTATGCGGGCTACGATTTACCCTGGGGTACTTGGTGAGGGAGCGACCATAATGAGGCTAGGAAGAACAAGTTTCCTTGCGCTTGTGTTTCTAGTATTGCCAGCACTCGCTGGCTGTCGCGCAGACGTGCGCGAGAGGCTTGCAGTCGGGCTGGCCGAGGTGAACACCCGCTATGTCGAGTTGGTCAAGGCGCCAGAGACGACGCTGGTACCGGTCGAGGCGGCTTGGCTGCACGGGTGGCAGGTGCTCTTGGTTCAGACGTTCACGGTGCCCAACCCCCATTACTTCTACGCCGCGCTCAGCGACGGCGGCACAGTTCTCGTACTCTCTAACAGACCGGATTCCTTCGCCCAACTGACCCGTAGCGCTGGGGTCAGGGTCGACAACGCTTCGCTCGCGATCAAGGTCGCGGTGCTTTACCTTGACGTGACCCGCGCTTACCGGTCTCTCCCCTACCGCGTCGACGCGATAGCCGACGTCCAGTGGTTGCCCCATCCCGACGCTGCCGAGCAGCAGCAACGTGCGGATCTCGAGACGAAGTATGCCGACCTCGTCGGGCCGCCCACAGCCGAGCCGTCGGGCACGGGTTGGACGGTGACCGCATGGAGGGTTAACAACCGCACCCTGGTTCGTCACCGTTTGACTGTTGCCGCCAACGGTGCCGTCCATGACAGCCCAGAGGTGCTCGAGACCGAGATACCGGCGATCTGGATTTACTGATCACTGCTCAGCCGAGAAAGGCCGACGGCCCTTCACAACTTCAATTTGCCAGCCGGAATATTCACGGGGACTGATTTATCCTGGATTATAATTTGGGAGGAGGTTGGTACGTAAAGTGAACCGAGGAGACGATTATATGAAGCGAATAGCCCAGTATGCCGCTGTGATCGGTGCAGTTGTGGCTTTGTTGAGCGGATGTTCCGAAGGGGCAGATTCAGGCACCCCGCCACCGGCTGGCACGGGCACGCCACAGGTCAATAACGCTCCACAGGCCAATAACCCGCCGCAGGCCAAGGCCGTCACCGAACCTACCGTAGCCGATTCCAGAAAAGCCAGCGCCAACCTGCCGGAGGTCGGTCGGGTTACGACGGCTGTGTTGCATGAGTCTCCGGCGAGACATGCAGATAAAAGCGCCGGTACGCTCACCGCCATCATGCGCTCCGTCGAAGTGGATGGCCGGGCGATGACCGTCAGGTTCGCCGTCCAGTGGGACAACTCCGGTGCACCCGACTCCGTGAAACGCAGCATTTCCGACCTGGGCTGGAGTTCGACTGATCTGATGGTGATCGATACAGCGAACCTGGTTGGATACCGCCCCCTGTGTACCCACGGTGGGTATGGACATATATCAACCGTTTGCCATGTCACACAACTGAATTTCGGTAAAGAATCCAGGGGGGTGACCTACCTGCCGAACCACGGTCTCGTCGAAGGAGGTGCCGTATTGCCCGCCCCTCAAGGCAAGCCCGCCACCGTGACCGTCGCCCTCGGTGCGCCGATTCCCCCGTTCACAGCCGTGCCTGTTACGTACAGGTGAGCGAATGGCAAACCCCTTTCGCATAATTGCTACGCTCGTCCCGCTATTGCTGGCAGGGGCTGCTGCCCTGGCAACCCCGCCTGTCGAATCCGGGGCGGTTACCATCACCGACGCGATGATCCAGAACGCAACTTTCCCCTTCGACGCCAACGAGGCAACCTTCCCCTTCGATGCCAACAAAGCAACCTTCCCCCTCAACGGCGAAGACGCAACGATACCGCCGAGCACCACTGTTGTGAAAGGCAACACCAAGACGGTTCGGCTGGTCTCCGACATCTTTTTCGCCTTCGATTCAGCCGAACTCAACCCGGCGGCAATCGCCAAACTGCCCGGCATCATAGAGGCCATCCCCAAGGGCAAGAAGGTCGAGGTCAACGGCCACACCGACAGCATCGGATCGGATAGCTACAACCTGACCTTATCCCAGAACCGGAGCAAGGCCGTGGCTACCGTCCTGGCCGTTGCCCGTCCGGATCTGAAGATCACCACCCACGGATACGGCAAGGCGAACCCCGTCGCCCCAAACACCAACCGCGATGGCAGCGACAACCCGAGCGGACGGGCCCAGAACCGCCGGGTAGACATCGTTTACCAGTAGGGGACGATGGCAATCGTCCCGTTTAACCACGGCCGGACAGACCCAGAACCGCCGGGTCATCATCGTTTACCGGTAGGAAACGATGGCAATCGTCCCGTTTGATTGCGGGCGGATTGCCATCCGCCCACAACACGTTTGCGGCGCTCAGAGGCTGCCGTAGGAATGCAGCCCGGAAAGGAACAGGTTGACGCCAACGAAAGCGAAAGTGGTGACAAACAGGCCGACGACGGCCCACCAGGCCAGCATGTCGCCGCGCAGGTTGCGGGTCAGGCGCATGTGAAGCCATATTGCGTAGTTGACCCAGACGATCAGCGCCCAGGTTTCTTTCGGATCCCATGACCAGTAGCTGCCCCAGGCTTCTGCCGCCCAGAGCGCGCCGAGAATGGTGGCGATGGTGAAGAAGGCAAAGCCGATCGCGATAGCCCTGTACATGACGTCATCGAGCAAACGCGGTTCGGGGAGGCGGCTGGTGAGTATGCCCTTTGATACGAGCAGATAAGCGATGCCAACCATTGCGGCGATGACGAAACCGCCGTAGCCGATGAAGTTGGCGGGTACGTGAATCTTCATCCAGTAAGACTGGAGGGCTGGGACGAGAGGCTGTATCTGGTAAGCTTCACGCGAAAACGAGTACCAGAGCAGGAAGGCGACGGCGGCGGAGATGATGGGCAGCACAAAAACGCCGAGCTTGCGGGTGTTGTAGCGGCCTTCGTAGAAAAGATAGAGCAGGGCGGTGATCAGGCTGAAGAATACGAATACTTCGTACAGGTTGCTGATAGGAATGTGGCCGATGTCCGGGCCGATCAGATAGGACTCGTACCAGCGCACGCACAGCCCGGTGGCGCCCATGACAGCGGCGATCCAGGTCATGACGGTGCCGGTGCGTTCGGCGAAATCGAAACGCGACACGAGTCCGAGCAGGTACGCGCCAGTGGCGGTAAAGAAGAAAACACTCATCCAGGTAATCGCGGTCTGGCTCGAAATCAGGTATTTGAGAAAGAAAGTTTGTTCGGCGCGTGTGAGATCGCCCTGGTAGAGCCAGATGCTGGCCAGCGCCAGCACAGCCACAAAGGCCGCAAATGGGCGAAATGGCCGCCATGCCCAACCTAGCGCAATGAGAAGGGGGGCGTGGAGAAAGAGGATGGCGATTTCGTAGCCATCCATGAGTTTGCCGTAGAGCGAGTAAGCGATTCCTGTGCCGAAGGCAATGGCGATGGCAAAGAGCCAGTCGCCAGCGTTGCGCTGCGACAACCAGTTTGTACGGGCGGCTGGCGGTACGGGACGCGTGGCGGGTGAAGAAGAAGTCAGTTCCATGAAAAAGTCTCCGTCAGTCAGTCTCTTAGGGCAATGGCCCCGAGAATGGCAGCAAGGCTGTCACGGTGGCGGACGAAGGTTTCGTCCAGGTCGATGGTCTTGCGGTCGGACGACATCGCCACCAGTGCCTCGTCTTTTTTGAACAAAATAAATAGTCGGCGTTCCCTGATGTAAAGCATGGCAAATACACCGAGAACCAGCAGCAGCGAACCAATATAGACCAACGGTTTCCCTGGTGAGTGCGTAGCTTGCAGGACGGTAGCCTGACGCTGCTCGTAGCCGGTAAGCTGGAGGTAGAACGGCGCGCCATAATGCTTGCCGACGGTGAGCGCAAAGAAAGCATCGCGGACGAATGGGGCGTGGAATTCACTGAGTTCCAGCCTATCTTTCCCGGCGGCTTCGCGCGCTATCATCCAGGCTTCCCAGACGAGACCCTGGAGGATCTGGAGGAAAGTCATGTCCGCCTCATCGCGTTTATTTTCTGGGACTGTCGTTTCGGTAAATTTGGCGATGGCTTCCAACCCCCCTTGTGCGAAGAGGGTAAGGAGGTGCTCGGCGATGGTTTTCAGGTTCTTTTTGTTGTCCTTGTCGGAACCCTGCGAAGCGAAGCGTTCAATGAGTACTGCCTGGCGTGTGGGATCGAAGAAAGATTGGTGAATGGCAAACCACGTATTGACGTCGCCATCGTTATCGAGCGGGATGCGCAACCAGGTGACATCTTCCGTCCGGCTTGCACGCATGCCGCTGAGGAGATACCAGCGGCCATTGATCTGGACGGGCTGCATATAGTTGTTGAATTCGCGCGCCTGCCCGGCGGGGTCGCGCAGGATGTAGGTGTAGAGAGGCCCGAGATTGCGCAGATTTTCGCTCGATGCCGAGCGTGCGCCGCTACCGAGAAAGGTTGCACCCGGACGATTGGCATCAATGACGGGCGCGGTGACGTTCTCGACGTTGATGGGGCGAAAAGAGGTGATTTCGAGAGTATAGCCGCCGGTCGAGGCAAGCGGGATGTGTGCGCCGACCTCACTTTTGACCGGAAAGGGATCATGTGAGCGGGAAGTCATGCCGTGGACGGTGAACTCCAGCACTGAACCGCCATCATCGAAACTGGATTGATAAAGGGTGATGCCACGATGTTCAAACGGTTTGTTGACTTCGATAGTGCGCTCGAAAGTCTTTCCGCTGTTGTTGTCGGTGATGACGACATCGCTGGCGTAGCGTTTTGGCGCGCCGCTTTCGTAATGCTCGATTTGAAAGCGTTTGAGTTCGATCTTGAACGGCAACGGCTGGAGCAGGATGCCGTTATCGGCGTTGAGTACGGCGTAGCCGGCGGCGCCGCCTTCCGGGATGTAGATGCTGCCGCGAAAACTCAAACTGTTCGATCCGAGCCGGGCCGAGTGAGGAACATCGGCAATGGTTTTGCTACCGGACGCAGGGGCTTTGCCATAGAGGCGTATCTGCAAGGAAAGCGGCAAACTGCTGTCGAGCAGCCCGCCGAGGCAGATCAGGACAATGGCTCCGTGGGCGAGAAAGTAGCCGATGCGTCCGATGCTCCCCTTTTTGGCAGCAATGAGCGTGCTGTCCTCGCGCTCGTCGACGCGGAAACGGAAGCCCGCGCTGGTCAGATACGTGGTGACCGCGCTGCTTTGTCCTTCCGGTGGCAGGGTAGGTTCAAGGCTTGCACGGTGGGAAAAGTGCCGCAGCGAGGTTTCGCGCGCGTGCTCACGGAAACTGCGGATCTCGCGCAGCATCGGCGTGAACTGGCGAATGATGCAAAGCGTCGCCGATAAAACCAGAAAAGCGAGAATGGCGATAAACCAGCCGGAGTTATAGACCGCATACAACCCTAGCCAGGAAAAAACCGGATCCCAGAACTGTCCGAACTGGTTCAGATAAGCATTTGCCGGCAAGTCCTGTTGCACTACCGTACCGATAACGGAAGCGATTGCCAGTATGGTAAGCAGGCTGATGGCAAAACGCATCGAACTCAACAGTTCGACGAGATCGTCCAGGAAGGAAGCCCGCGGGGCGGAGTGCTGCATCGTGATTTAGCGAAGTAGCGGGACGGCATACAGGGGGATAGAGCGCGATATCCCTCTGTATGCGGAACGTCGAGCGGCTTAACGCAGTCCGGCCGCGTAGTCCGACACTGCCTGGATTTCCTTATCGGTCATTTTGAGCGCGATGTCGCGCATCATTTTTGACGGATCGTTGGTGCGCGTTTCATCGCGGAAAACCTTCAACTGTGCCTCGATATATTCGGGGAACTGTCCCGCCAGCGCCGGATACTGGGCTGGCATGCCCTTTCCTGCCGGGCCGTGGCAGGCGGCACAGGCGGGCAAGCCCTTGGAAGCGATGCCACCGCGCCAGAGTTTCTGGCCCAGCTTGAAAGCATCGCTTTGTTCGTCAGTATTTTTGGCAGCGGCCGGATACACTTTTTGCGTTGCGTAAAATTCGGCCACTTCTTTCATTGTGTCGTCGGGGAGCATGACGATCATGCCATTCATGACGGGATTTACACGTGCCCCACTCTTGAAGTCTTTGAACTGTTTGAGCAGGTATCCGCTGTTTTGCCCAGCCAGTTTGGCCGAGTCGGCCCCACCGTCCGTTTTGCCGAAAGTGCCGTCATCCTTTTGAACCCAATTATTGCCATCGGATCCGTGACAGGTCATACAAATCTCCGGTGCTACCTGCTGCACGATAGGCTGAACCTGGGCAGCCTGGTTCTGAGAAGCAGGTGGTTCCTCCTGAGGAACAGCCTGATCCTGAGCCTGAACAGCCTGATCCTGGGGAACAGCTTGATCCTGAGCAGCTTGATCCTGAGCCTGGGTGCCGCTGGCGGCCAGCAGCAATGATAGTAACAAGGTGCGCTTGAGCATGATGACCTCGTAAGCCGTGGAAGATGTCCAGATGTCCTCAAGGACGTTATTCTAATACACGAAACACCCTTTATACGATTTTGCGTGGTATATGCCGCGTTTGGTTTCACAAAACTTTATTTACTGCTTTTTGCCCATGCCAATCTTTCGCCACGCCCAGTTTGAAACATCCATCGCCAAGCCTGCTGCATTGCCGCCTGCCGATGGCCCGGAAATCGCCTTTGCCGGACGGTCAAACTCAGGAAAATCCAGCGCGATCAACACCTTGGCCGCTCACACGCGGCTGGCTTACGTCTCCAAGACACCGGGACGCACCCAACTGCTCAATTTTTTTCGCCTCCCATGCGGCGCGCGGCTCGTCGACCTGCCAGGCTACGGATACGCTGCCGTGCCGGAAAAAATCCGCCGCAAGTGGCAAGGGTTGATCGAGGACTACCTCAGAACGCGGGCCAATCTGGTGGGGCTCGTGCTGATGATGGACGCGCGCCGCCCATTGACCCCGCTCGACTGGCAAATGATCGGCTGGTTCGCGCCCTCTGGGCGGCCCATTCACATATTGCTCACCAAGAGCGACAAACTCTCGCGCGGCGCGGCGATGGCTGCGCTGAACCAGGTTCGGGCAGTGTTGGTGAAATACAACGATAGAGGGGGACGTTTCACCGTGCAGTTGTTCTCCAGCCTCACCAAAACGGGCATCGAAGAATGCGAGCAGGTAGTGGGGGAGTGGTTCGCGTCCAGTCCAAGCGCCGCCCAATAAGCGAAATATGCTGGATGTGGCTATTGAAGGCCGGGCGCCGCCTCCGCCTCCGCCGCAGCGGCTCACAGCAGCGAATACTTCTCCCGGCGGCCGTGAGACTTTTCCACGGGGTACTTTTGCGCGTTTTTGACGAGTTTGCGGTGTAGGGCTGCACCGAGGTCGATGTGGGCCTTGTCGGCGATCAGCAGCAGGTAGGCGAGCACGTCGGCGCATTCGTCGGAAAGCGCCTCCTGGCATTCGGGAGAAAGCGGCAGGGCGTCCACTTCGGCATCGCTCTTCCATTGGGCCAGTTCCAGTATTTCGCCCGCTTCCAGGCAGAGCGACACGATCAGGTGCTTGAGCCCGTGGAATTGGGCCCAGTTGCGCTCGTCACGAAAGGCCAATACCGCACGGCTCAAGTCTGAAAGCGTATCGGTCATCTTTGGGTGTCCTTGCCATGTTTTCCCGATGAGGAATCCGGAAATGATAGCCCGCAGCAAGGGCGGGAGGCCAACCGTTGCGGTTTCATGCTGTGCGCCGGATGAAATCGCCCGTTTCCTGGGCAGTCAGGTAGCCGTTCTTGATACGGTCGCTGACTGAAATGCCGCCGCGCCAGCTGGCGCAGAAGAAAAGCCCCGGCACATGTGCTTTGACAGCGTCGACGCGGCGCACAAGTTCGAGATGCCCGAGAGTGTATTGGGGGATGGCTTGGCGATGGCGGCTGATCCGCGTCCACAGCGGTTTCCCCTGCGCGCCGACCAATGAAGCAAGGCCGCTTTCTGTCATCGCCTGTAAAGAGCCGTCGTCACCTGCCATTAGTTCGGGCTGGCGCATGCCGCCGATGAACGTGGTCAGCACGGCATGCGCGCTGTCCGCGCGATGCTGGAACATGCTGCTCGAAAACAGCGTTCCCAGGATTTGCGCTTTTTCCTTGCGTGGCACGAGAACACCGAAACCGTCCAACGGATGCGCCACCGCGTCGCGCTTCCATCCACTGATGACGACCGACACCGGCGCATAGGGGATGCTGTGCAGCACCTGCACGGCATCAGCGACCCAAGGCGCTTTGAGTGATGCCAGCAGTTCCGCTGTGGCGTTGGTGGGGGTGGCGAGCACTACGCTCCGGGCGTGGTACTCCATTTCTTCGTTGCCACGGGCGGTCCGTACCGTCCAGCGGCCTTCCGAACCGCAGGCGATTGCCGTTACGCGGATGCCGGTTTCAACGACGCTATCTGCCGACGCGATGCCGCGGGTCAGTGCGTCGGTGAGCGTTTGCATGCCATCGTTGAAGGAAAAGCTTTTGGCGTTGTTTTTCGATTTTTCACGCTGCCGCTTGCGCTCGCGGGCACCGAAAATTAACCCCCGGATCAACCCGCCGTAGCGTTGTTCGAGTTCGAACAGTTTTGGGAATGCCGCTTGCACCGACAACTGATCAGGATTGCCCGCGAAGACGCCTGCGACGAACGGCTCAATGGCGTAGTCGAGAAATTCCTGCCCCATCCGCCGCCGCACGAACGCGGCAACGCTTTCTTCAGTTTCAGGCGATGAGCGTGCAATGAACGGTTCGCGAAACAATCCGAGTTTGGTTCCGGCTGAAAACAGCGGCGTTGAAAAAAAAGCCGGGGGCGACATCGGTAGCGGGATCAATTGTCCGTTGCGCATGATGAAGCGGCGGTCGGCGATTTTGAGCGCATCGGCGCGTTGCGCACGGATTCCGAGCGAGTCGAGCAGTTCGTTGATCAGTGGTGTTGTGTCCATTGCGCTGTTCGGCCCCGATTCCCACAGCATCCCGTCCTGACGTTCCGAGGCGATGACGCCGCCGGTGCGGGGCGCAGATTCCAGCACACGGACGCGATGTTTTTTCTGGGTCAGTTGGTATGCCGTCACCAGGCCGGAAACGCCCGAACCGACAACGATTACATCGTCGATGTTTGTTTCGCCCATCAGCGTTTTCCTTTGTATGCCAAAACACAAACCCTCTTTTAAGCCAGCAACTGGCACGGTGGCTACAATGCCATACTTCTGCCTTTACCGACACACCGGAATCATGCCCAAACTGCCCGCCCCTGATGCCGACGCGCTCGCGCAATCGTGCAAGCTCGTAAGTTTGATCAAACACGAAATTGCCGCTGCCGGAGGCTGGATCCCGTTTCGTCGTTATATGGAGTTGGCCCTATATGCGCCGGGCCTTGGCTATTACAGCGGCGGGGCGCAGAAATTCGGCAGGGGGGGGGATTTCATCACCGCGCCTGAATTGACGCCGCTTTTCGGTCAGGCGCTGGCGGCTCAGGTGGCAGAGGTCATGCGCATGAGCCATCCCACTGTGATCGAAGCGGGCGCAGGCAGCGGCGTGCTGGCAGCCGACCTGCTGCGCGAACTCGACCGGCTGGATTGCCTGCCGGAGTCATACGGCATCCTCGAACTTTCAGCGCAGTCGCGTGTGCGCCAGCAGCAAACGCTTGCCGCGCTCGACCCGCGGCTGGCCTCGCGTGTAGTGTGGCTCGACGTGCCGCCGGAGACGTTTTCCGGCGTGCTCGTGGGGAACGAAGTGCTGGACGCCATCCCAATGCACGTCATTGCCGTGCGCGGGGGTGAGGTTTTCGAGAGGGGCGTGGCGTGTCCCGTGCCTGGGGCGTTTGCCTGGGAGGAACGCCCAGCACGGGGCCGGGTGCTGGAAGCCGCGCAGGAATTGCCGTTGCCGGTTGGGATTGCCGTGGAGGGTGGAATCGGGTTCGTTACCGAGGTCAATCTTGCCGCAGCGGCCTGGGTCGCGGACTGGGGTGCGCGCCTGCGGTGTGGGGCGCTGCTGCTGTTCGACTACGGCTATCCGTGTGGAGAATTCTATTTACCCATCCGCTCACGCGGTACGCTGATGTGCCATTACCGCCACCACGCGCATGAAGACCCTTTTCTGTGGCCGGGGTTGAACGACATTACCGGTTCCGTGGATTTCACTGCGATGGCCGAGGCGGGGTTCGATGCGGGGCTGGACGTGCTGGGTCATACAAACCAGGGGCAGTTCCTGCTCAACTGCGGTTTGCTCGAACGCCTTGCCGGGTGCGGGCCTTCGGATAGTGCTGCCTATACCCGCGCTTCGGTGGCGGCGCAAAAGCTGACTTTGCCTCATGAAATGGGCGAACTTTTCAAGGTACTGGCGCTGGGGCGGGGTGTGGCGACCGACGTGCCACTCATGGGTTTCGTGCGTGGAGACCGTACGCACATGCTATAAAAAAAAGCCGGCCAGGAGTAACCCTGACCGACCAAAAAACCCTGGATAAAGATCAAACGTGGAGAGAGGAACGTCTGATTACACCCAGGGAGGGCGGCGGGCAAACCGCCCTGGAAGGAAAACTGACTTCCTGCAAGCGGGGTTGGGGAATGTGTTGCGCCTGTGGAGAATATGCAGGCGGTAACGTGCAGGATTCAGCTTCTGACATCACGGGATCGTGAATGATCTTGCCATTTTCCATATTCATAACGACCAGCATGATGACCTCCGTTTGTTTTTTTTGGGCTTGTTTTTGTTCTACCCGCCCCTTATTACGGAGCGCCGCCGCCTGGCTTGAGGGCAAGGCGGCGGCGGGTCGCGCATTTCTTCACGAGAGAAAACAGAAGCGATGCCTACATGTCGGTCTTACGGCGTAGTTTGCCTCGCCAGTAACGCCATGCCAGCCAGGCGAGAACCCCTGCGCCGGTGAGCTTGTAGCCGATCTCTTGCCAGTAGGCGTTGGGGGCTTGCAGAGGATCCCTGGAAGTCAGGACAGCTAAGGCCAGAAGCCCCAGCGCGGGCAGAAACCAGGCAACCAGACCGATGCTGGTGATGATGATGTCGGTGGTGGGCGTGCGCCGTTCGCGCGCCATGAAGACACTTTCCACTCCGTACCAGAGCGCAAGCAGCCATCCGGCTATTGAAGCGATGGGGGCGATGGACGCGATGGCCCCGAACAGGGTGGCGACCAGCACGAACGCTATGCCGTCCAGTGAGATGACGCTTGCCCATAACGGGTAGAGATTGAGAAAGAGCGGGATCGCGATCAGTGTTGCTATTGGCGCGAGCAACAGGTAGAGCGCGCCTCGCCGTCGGGCGCGGTCACCCGGCAAAGCGTTTTCTGGAAGAGAGGAGAAGAGAGGCATGGTTCAGACTGCTTTGAGGGCCTGGTCGAGATCGGCGAGGATGTCGTCGATATGTTCGATGCCGATGGACAGCCGGATCATGTCGGGCGTAACCCCCGCTTTTTTAAGCTCTTCATCGTTCAGTTGCCGGTGGGTGGTGGAGGCCGAATGGCAGGCAAGCGTCCGGGTGTCTCCGATGTTGACCAGCCGCAGAATGAGTTTCAGTGCGTCCTGGAAGCGTGCGCCCGCTTCGCGCCCGCCTTTCACGCCGAAGGACAGAATGCTCGATGCGCGACCTCCCATGTATTTCTGCGCCAGCGGGTAGTCGGGGTGATCGGGCAGCCCCGCGTAGTTGACCCATGATGCTTTGGGATGCTCCTTGAGAAATTGGGCCACTTTGACGGCGTTTTCGCAAATACGATCCATACGTAACGCAAGGGTTTCTACGCCCTGGAGGATCAGGAAGGTGTTGAAGGGCGAGAGGGCCGCCCCCTGGTTGCGTAGCGGCACGACACGTGCGCGGGTGATGTAGGCCGCCGGGCCCATCGCTTCGGTGTAGACGACGCCGTGATAAGCGGCATCGGGTTCGTTGAGTTGGGGGAAACGGTCTTTGTACCTGGCCCAGCGGAATTTACCGGAATCGACGATGATCCCGCCGAGCGAGTTGCCGTGGCCGCCCAGGTATTTGGTGAGCGCGTGAATCACGATGTCCGCGCCGTGCTCGAAGGGGCGGCACAGGTAGGGGGAGGGGACGGTGTTGTCGACGATGAGCGGGATGCCGGCCCTGTGGGCGATTTCAGCCAGACGGCCAAAGTCGGTGATGTTGCCCAGTGGGTTGCCGATGGTTTCGCAAAAGATGGCTTTGGTGTTCTCATCGATGAGTCGCTCGAAGCCCTCCGGGTCACGGGGGTCGGTAAGGCGCACGTCGATGCCAAAAGTCGGCAGGGAGTGGGCGAAAAGGTTGTAGGTTCCGCCGTACAGGGTGGAGGAGGAAACGATGTTGTCGCCCGCCCTGGCGATAGTCTGGATGGCGTAGATGATGGCGGACATGCCAGAGGCCACGGCCAGCGCGCCGACGCCGCCCTCCATTGCTGCGATGCGCGCCTCCAGGACGGCGTTGGTGGGATTCATGATCCGGGTGTAGATATTGCCGGCGATCTTGAGGTCGAACAGGTCGGCCCCGTGCTGGGTATCGTCGAACGTAAACGACGTCGTCTGATAGATCGGAACCGCAGCGGCGCGGGTGGTGGGTTCGGGCGTGTAGCCGGCGTGAACGGCAAGTGTTTCGAGTTTCATGGAAGATGTCATCTACAAGTGAGAGGGAAACTGAATATATTAGCAGGATGCTCAAAAAGTCTGAAGCACTGGAGAAACCTATGTCTACAAGGCCAAAAATGGCCGAAAACTACCTTGTAAAGCTGCTTTTCGGACTGATTTTGGCCTGTCTTGTGGACTCTG
>Ga0123354_10013325_pt1 | contig 12750 bp, 9 predicted proteins | sample TergutLab28metaG_2_FD_97872 | JGI IMG/M metagenome (GOLD analysis project Ga0123354, IMG submission 97872) | Labiotermes labralis P4 segment gut microbial communities from Petit-Saut dam, French Guiana - Lab288 P4 | ecosystem: Host-associated > Arthropoda: Insects > Digestive system > Gut ...
AATGTCTGGTTTGTTGTTGGGGATAGTTCTGTCAGTTTGTACTTGTTGGTTCCACAGTATGGTTAGCTTGCCTCCTTGACTTGTTTCTACTGATTTTGGCACACGTTCGTACCAGTGTTTTTTGTCCAATTGTAGCCCTGTTCCTTGCATATGTTGAAGTGTAGTTGTGCACACACTCTATCATGTCTTTTTATGTACTGTTCTTTTGCCAGTATTGGGCATGCTGATATTATTTGGTCTATCGTCTCATCAAATTGTTGGCAAATTCTCCACTTGCTATCTGTCTCTGTGTTCAAAATTTTTGTCGCATAATATTTTGTTTGTATTATTATTATTATTATTATTCAGTGCCATCACCATAATCCGAAATCAATGGCAAAGCGATTGTCAAAAGATACTCGGCTGCGATACAAAAACCTGAAATCCGTCCACACGTCGAAAATGCAGCAGTATTTTCCAGGTGGTCTCACCCCTTCAGAGAGATTTACTCCCCTCTGAGATTTAGGTAGTGACCAACTCTATCATTTATTATTATTATTATTTTAAAGTATCGTGTAAAGTGTACTTAAAATTCAGCTCTTTGGCGCTGCTGACGTGTGTATTGAACTCCGTACCGCGGGCATAACTTACACTACGGTCATTATCGTCCATTGATTGAGGTATTATTGCTAATGAGTCGGGAAGGTCACTGCCTAATGTGAAGTTGCGTCGTTGCATTCGTCAGGAGAATATGAAGGAACTCAGTAACTGTCAGTGAGGACAGCCGGAGCCCGTGATATAAAAAAAATGGTGTGATCCTTGTGTGTAGTTCACTGTATATGACATACAGTGAACTACACACACGTACAACGGGTTAGAATAGGCTGCCATAACACCGACCTTGTCCATATCAACGAACACGATAGAATCATTCTTGTAATTTATAGCCAAGCACTGTACAAGGCTCCCTGACGATGGATCCTCTGTGATCCGAAACATGTTAGAGCACTTTTAAATATTTTATAATTTTAATTGTATCTACATATTATATATTGTGCATTAGTTGGATAATAACGTGTTTAATTATCATGGATGCACGGTGCAAACATGGAGAATATAGATTTTAATTGTGGATACCTATCATCCGAATACCCCATATTTACGTGAGCAAGGATGTGAGGATCCGCATTTATTTTGTCGAAGCCAGACCAGAAGGGGTCCGCCAGCAAATAAGTTTTGGAGACACTGCTGTAGACGATAAACGAAATTCATCATATTTTTTTTTAATAGGAATCTAAACACATTCCAGTGGCGTTCATAGAACTTACGCATATACAACATCTATTCCTGCCCGAATTTCCATCGAAGAAGGCACCGGTTTTCGCCACTTTCATTAGATTCTAACACCCGAAGTTTGTGTCCTAAGGTGATGTTCGTAGTACATATACGAGTGGTTTGTATTGCCACGTGTCTTCGGCGACTGGGAAAGCAAAACTAAAGTGCTTGTTGGCATGTTATTGCATTGCGAACGGGGGCGTTGTGAGGAAGTTACCTTTTGTTTAAGAGTTAGAATTTTATGGGAAAGTTTGGTTGTGTAATGGTTTGTTAGGTGATGCAAAGCCAATCATTATGTGGAATTTGTACTAAATGCACAGTTGTAAATTGTTTCTAGTAAAGTGAATCATCCACTTTTCTGTAATTTCCAAACTCCTTTCCGTAATTTCAGTGTTTACTGGTCTAGTACGTTACATATTTCGGATGCTGCAGATATTTTAATGGGATAGTTAGACACGCTGTTGTAACGAACCCATTTGGAAATATTGATGGAAAATCAGTTTTCTTAGAAACATGACAGCACAGGATTTCCCATTCATTGGTAAAGCCGTTTCACAGACTGATAGAACGAGTCTTTTGTAATCGCTTCAGGCCTGATTGGTCTGGTTTTAATTTCACTTGGCGCTAATGAGGTGCGCTGATAATAGTAATTTGTAAACTGCGTGGTGACCGTGTAGTGAGTAAATTGTATTTGAAGAAATCCCTGATCACGTATTGCATTAGGTAACGTTCCGGATTGGCAGGATCTTTGCCTTGAATGAGGTATGTAGGTTCGTATAGGGTGAAAGTGGCTTCAGACCGCGGGCGTTTCACTTTGGAAAAATTAATTACACGGCCTGGCTTTGTAAAGCCGATACGTAACGACATTTTCTCTGTACTGGTTACTACTCCACAGTCATATATGCTATGTCCGGGATTCATGGCTCGGCCCGGAAAGCGGCTGACCGGACCGCAGGCTTTCCTCCTTTCTCATAGGCAAGTTATTTACTGTGGTATTACATAAAATGTATGGCATAATTACATTACACTGTATTACACAAAATGTGTGTTTTAATTTTCTTTACGACTTTTGTCTGAAACGTTTCTCATTTAAAAGAACTGAGAGATTTACATTGGTCTTTGTGTAAAGTACCCGTTATTCTTGTAAGATTTTAATGACTCTTGAATTTTCCCGACGGGTTTTCGAAAAATACTTAAATAACAAATTTCATGAAAGTCTGTCCAGTGGGAGCTGAATTCCATACGGACGGACGAACGGACACACACACACAGACGAAGGGACGGAAAGACAGACATGACGCAGCTAACAGTCGTTTATCGCAATTTTACGAACGCACGTAAGAACCTGTCAGTTGATACTGTATAAGGTAAAAGTTGCGTTTTGTTCTGAGATCCGTACATAATACATAAACGCAATATGAGCACCGTGTAGAATTGTCGCATGTTAATCCTGGTGGTACGTATCTTAACTCCTGAGCTTTATAAGATTAATTTGTCACGATCGTTCCGGAATATATGAACATGGACATATTTTCGATCTTTTGTTAGGAAACAAATCTGTTAATTAGAAATTGCGTTGCCCCTGAGTCTTGCTGTGGCCTCTCCCAAACCCATACGAGCTGATAAGGCCGGTAATGAGCGAGAGATGTGGAATACACGTCTACCGTTACGCGTGCGCTACTTATTTGACGTTCAGTGTGACGTTGATGGAGACATTTTTAAACATGTCTGCCGGTAATTGAATTCACTGATCTGTCCCACATTTAAGCCTGCTACATTTTGACTGGTCGGAACTGCTGGTTGGGTGTTGCATCAAAGAGAATTTGGACTACCAAATGTCTTGCGAATTGTTCTCTCGAAAAGATTTGGCAGATGGTTGAAGTTGTTGGAAGCCTGACCAACAACCGTTTGTTACGTGCCACGGGGTTCTCATTTTATGGCTGTTTGTCGGTGGAGGTTCATCTCAGTTGATGTACGGACGCGGTGATATTTGAAAGTGAGTGACGTAATTTCGATCTTGAAATTATTAGATACAGCAGCGCACGGTACAAACCAGCTGGAGGTCTTTCGATGAAGTTCCACACCCATTTCGAGTTTCGGCACTTTTCTTCGGCGTGCTAGAGGAACTTCCAACTGCTGGTCTGTCTGCAGTCGGAGCCAGAACGTCGTGTCCCCAAGGTGTTGCGCCCATGGCCTCGCCACCGCGTCACGCAACCACGATGTATAGTTACGGGACACCTTTCACAGTGGGTGGCTATCTGAATAGGCGTGCGGGGTGCTCATGGTAGCTGCGTGTGCGGAAGGCCTAATAAAAAATGACTGCCTTTGTTGGGAATTTAACTGCGCTCGCCCAGCCTGTACGCGGACTTCACGAAATGATCTCTCTCGGTGCGTAGGCTGCGGGAGACTGTCACATTCTCCATCGTCTCTTAAAGCTCAGACGTTCGAATAATGAGGTGGGCTGCAGAGCTGATCATGGCTCCGGAGAAGAGGAAAATCACTTCCCATACCGGCTGTCGAACCACGATCCCCCGTTCGTCCTTCCCGTAGGTAATGGTAAAGGCAAAGCAATCCCTGTACACGCCTGGACAGGCCTGGGGGTTGCAGGAGATTGAGGCTCCAAGATTTCATCACAATCGGCACATGAAGATGGCAAGGTTGTCAGTCGTACGCACCGGCAGCCTTTACCCCTTAGCAGTTATTCCTGGTACTCATTTCTGTTACAGGCTGAGTCGATCCTATGGCCATAGTGCGGCCGGAAGGATTATGTCAATTATAAATCCCAATGACACCATCGAGAATCGGACCCGCTACCTTCCGGCGTATAGCGCAGTGCCTGAACCAACTTCGCCCCCGCGTTCCCCGTCCTTTCCATATCCTAGGCATTATACCGACTGAACTGACCTGGTTTTTATGTAAATTCTGTAACTTTTTTTGTGTAAATGCTGTAACATTTTAGGACCCGTTATAAAGGTGTGTCTGTTTCCCCTTGGTTACCGTAAATATTTTTAAAAAATATCTGGTCTAATAGTCTTTGTCAAGGAACAGAGTTGTCCAGTCAAGTCGGTGTCAACTCTCCACCACGTGGGAGAGAAGCATAGTGAATCAAAATCCCATATGTTCGGCCAGTCCCCCTGACACCCCCTGTGCATCGTGAGATGAGCCCAGTTGGCTGGTGTCGAAGTAATGTTTTCGTAATGCGTTGGCCACATTTCCTGCGCAATGGCATCATCACAAGTGCAGGAAACCTGCTGGGCTCAGTGACTTGCCGCAGCACAAGAGGGTTCCGAATAGCGACTCCCTCTATGGCCAGACAGGGTCGGGCAATATTACAAAAACCCACGGCAGCAGCAGCAGCAGCAGAGGCAGCAGCAAGCAGCAAGCAGCAGGTTGTGAAGCACCGGAAAGGGAAGTGACGTATATATGTGTGTATAGTGAGCGTGACGCAGCGGAGGAAACAATTTCCCGCATTTCCCTATAGCTTCTGCTACCTGCCTGCATCTCCGTAATAAAGTTGTTTTTACATCTCCTACAGCCTGAGACTTCTACACGCCGTATTGCTGCTCTAATAAGCAATAGAAAATAATTCAGCACTGTTCAAGGGAGTATTGCCCGATGGATCCTTGGATTTTAGACATTTTCAGAATGAGTAATAAAAGAAGGGAAGTGGGATAGCGCGGTCTGCATAGTGACTAGAGTATGGGATGGAGGACCGAGGAATCGTAGTTCGATCTCCGGCGAGGGTAACAAAGCTTCCTTTCTCTAATACGTCCAGAACAGTTCTGGTACTCACCGAGCCTAGCAGACAATGGGTTTCGTGGGTAACGCGGCCGGAGCGTGAAGCTGACCACTCCCGCCTAATTACGAGATCAAGACTGACACTATGCATCATCCCCATATGTGCCTTCATGGCTTGCACAGGGAGAACTTTACGTTGACAGGTGAATGAATGAATGAGTGGATACATGAATGACAATTTCAAGGGAGATCGTTTGCCATGCAGTCCTCTTGGTTTGGTTACTTCGTGATATTTTTCAGAGACTATTTATTAGTATTGTAGATTATTTTGGTGGACCCGAAGAAGCTCCGACATAGTGTAGTTAAAATTTTGAGTTTCTCTTCGCTACTTTAGTGATTATCGCAGACGTTGCTGTGCTGGCATGCCATGTGTCTTCGTCTGGTAACATATTTAATTCTTCTGAGACGGAATACACTGCAACAGCACCAAGTAAAGCGAAAGAGGGAATTCCTTTTCTTAATTTTTTAAATTAAATTTTGGAGACCAAGTCACATTGTTCACGATTTCACTTCGGAATTTGCACCCTCTACTCCTTGAAAAGGTTGGCCGGGTAGCTCAGTTGGTATAGCGACTGACTACGGGCTGGACGGTCCGGGATCGAATCCCGGTGGAGACGAGATTTCCGCCCGTCCAGACAGGCCCTGCGGCCCACCCAGCCTCCTGTACAATGGGTACAGGATCTTTCCCGGGGGTAAAGTGTGGCCGGGGCGTGCTGCTGACCACTCACCCCCTTCTAGTGCTGCGGTCATGTAAGAGTAGAGCTATACCTCTACCCACCCTCTGGGCCACACCGGGCCTGTAACGGGATCACTTTACCTTTACTTCTTGAAAAGGGAAGCGTTTTATTGGATGCACTGCCGGTGTGACAGCCGTGGGTTTAAGCTGGGTAAAGTGTGCGCTTGATAAAAAGCTGTCGTTTAACCCATATCGCAAAAGTAGAATTACGGAATAATGAATGCCCATTTCCGGTGGGGGGACGCATTTCATATATTCCGATAACCTATCAGCAAGTCTGTGAAGCGGAACTGTCATTGCCTGCAGCTACGTGATTTAAAAATGTTCCGATAATGCCCAGTAAAAGACACAAAAATCTCCCCCTTATGCTTATGACTGCGTAAGAAAATGCTGCAGTCACGTTTGGAGTCACAGTGAAGTCAGGGAATGCACGTATAGCGTTACATTGATGCGCGTTCGCGTAGCCGTTGTTGTCGTGGAAAAGCAGTTAGTATTGCATATTCTGAGTGTGTGTTTGTAGCCCAAGTTATCAAGCATGCAAAGCGCATGCGCCGTATTATATTGTCATCTATAACTTGTCCGACTGTACAGTGTTTGTATACATTATCTCACAAACGGCACGTTTTATGGGGTCAAAAATCGTTGTACATAAAATTTGTGTTTCGGTTTTCCCTGCAAATTCTGTCTGAAACATTTCTCGTTATAAGAAGAAAGCAGTCAGGTATTTTCGTGAATGTGCGTAGGTCTTCGTGTAAAGTACCCGTTATTCTTGTCAGATTTTAATGAATGTTGAATTTCCTCGACAGATTTTCGGAAAACATTGAAATGTCAAATTTCATGAAAATCCGTCCAATGGGAGCCGGACACACGGACAGATATGACGAAGCTCAGAATCGCTGTTGGCAGCCGCAGTTTGGGAACTCTCCAAAATTACCTGAGCAGCTATCCGTGGCTGTCTTGTTAAGGTAGACAATACTGGGCATCGCGGATTCGTTATGTTTTGGCACTTAGACAATTTATGTGCATTTGTTTCTTGTGAAAGGATTGTCGTATACTAACTGAAGCACATGCCTCGTTGAGAATGTGACAGCTTCTCAGATAGTCAAAAAACAATCCACATTTTGTGGAACCAGAAGGTTCATTATCGTGTCCACAGTGACAGCCTGCTACTTTCCCTTCTCCTGAACCATATGAATCAAATTGCGCCCTCCAATCCTATTTTAATGCCAATTAATATGTAATATTTTAATCACTCAACTCCTGGGCCTTCCAAGTGGCCTCTTTCCTTCAAATTTCCCTTCTACAACCTGTATGAATTTCTTTTCTCCTTTTACGTGCACCATGCCCCGCCCAGCTAGTCCTCGATTTGATCCCCGTAAAAATATTTGGTGCGTGTGTCTGCGGCCGCTCGCTTTGTGGAATTGTGGTTTAGAATCCCTCCCTGGGAATGGATGTTTATCTGTTGTGAGTGTTGTATGTTGTCAGGTAGAGGTCTTTGCGTCGGGCTGATCGCTCATCCAGAGGAGTCCTGCCGAGTGCGGGGTGCCCAATAAGTGTGATAGCAAAGCCCCGAAAGGAAAAGCCTTGACCCGGAAAGGGCTGGAAACACCAAAGAAGGGGAGGGGGGAATATTTGGCGAGGATTACCAATTGTTAATCTATACAGTTTTCTCTAGTGTCCTCTTTCATCTTAGGCCCAAATATCTTTTTCAGAGCCCTATTTTGAATGCCCAAAGCCCCTCTTTTCCCCCCTAATGCGAAACAAGTATTCCTTGTTATATTTTTTTATCTGACTTTTGAGCAAGAAAATAAGAAGACAAAGTTTGGACCCAGCAAGGTTTTAACGAATTTAATCTGCTTCAAATTTCTTCTTGCATACAAACTTAACTTTTTCGTCCCCGGTTACTCGAACTTTGTTACGCTCGCAGAGGAGTGTTTCTGCAAAGTCTGTTAAACTCTCGGGCTCTTAAACTCAAATGAACAATAGGTACAAGGTGCATAGCCTCACAAAAAGTCACTGCTCAGTACCGGTCTCCCGTTTTCAAATTCACGGTCACACCTTGTTTGCTTGCTTCTACTGTACCTCCACGCACCCCCTCCACATAATATTGTAAATGTGCATCGTTAGATAAGTTCACTCTATATTGCTGCAGACTTAGTTCCCAGTGTAGCGGTCCGAGATTATAGCCCATTGCGATGCACTTTTTTTTTGTCCCGTTTGAAGTGCAGCCGGTTAGAATCCCAGCCGTCGTCTTTCCACAGACTTTTTATTGATTTCCTGAATTTCTGAAGGCAGATACCGACTAGTACGTCAAAATAGCCTAAGGTAGAATTTACAGGCTGGCGATAATGAGAAGATTTTGGGTTAATACAGGCGGGGAATATATCGACCACCTGAATATTTACTTTTCAAATTACACGCTGTACCGCTGAGTTCTCGGTGTATAAAAGTAGTTCATACTGTTACGTATGTCGTCGATTTCCTGTTTTATGCACATACCGTAAACGTTAAATAACTGCTGTAGTCGATACATAGCTGTCAGGTTTGTAATTAGGTAGTTATGCCGTTCTGCAGACCCTGAATGACCTGTATCCATTTTTGAAGTGTCTGTCCAGGCAATGTGGCGAATGTAGCTCGATCTGGTTATGATCGCTTCCATTCGAATCTTTCTCAATTCATAAGCCACAAATCATCTGAGGTATTGATGGCGATGTGAAACAACTTCCATATAATCAAATCAAATTTATTAGAGGATTTTCGTATATATCTATGGATGTAACTGATAGCACTGGGTATTTGCCAGTATACATCCATTATTTTCAATACTAGTGGCAGCAAGTTTATATAGTTTAGGTATTCACCCTTTTTTGTAGGCCACGCAGGTCCTTAGGGTGAGTAGAGGTACAGCTGTACTCTTTTCTAGGACCTGAGGCACTAGATGGGGTGGGATCAGCCCCACGCCCCGGCCGCCTGTACCCCCGGGAAAGACCCGGTACCCATTGTACAGGATGCTGGGTGGGCCCCAGGACCGGTCTGGACGGGCGGAAATTCTCGTCCCCACTGGGATTCGATCCCGGACCGTCCAGCCCGTAGTCAGTCGCTATACCGACTAAGTTACCCGGCCCACAGCCAGTTTATAAAATAAATATTCATAGCAGGTCGGTGTTTTTCGTCGTGGTGTTACGTAATACCTGAAGAGTATCGTCAAAGACACTATTTTTTGTTTTGCTGGCCGTGCATCTCTGTATAATCGTAGTAACTGACCAACTTAATGCACAAATTATTGTTTTATAATAAGTTCATTATATTCCTCTACATGTTTCGAGCACTGTGTGCTCATCATCAGTGGATCAGAATTGTATTGTACAGCATCTGGTATCACAGGCAGTAGGTGGCCGTTCGGTACAGAGGTTGAGAGAGGACTGTGCACCGGACGGCCACCTACTGAGTGTGATGATACCAGATGCTGTATAATACAGTTTTGACCTCCTGATGATGAGCACAATAGTGCTTGAAACATGTAGAAGCATATAATAAACTTATTATAAAACAAGAATTTGTGCATTAAGTTTGTCAGTTACTAAGATCAAGGACACATGTTTCAACCATACTGTTCGCAGAGTGTGACATTAGATGATATTTGCAACTTATGAAGCTTTTCATTTTTGCAGCTTTTTGTTTCCGGGCAGATTGTTTGTGCTTGTGTCACGTAGATGACAAAACTCTACAGTCATGGTCACAGGAACGTTAAGGATGTGAATGGTAACTACTTCCGGTTAGGCAAGCACATGTCGATCAATTTCAGCTAGCGTCAGCTGTTCTAGGTACACCGTACATCTGCGGTCAGAGATTGTCACTTGTTTTGTCCAGTATCTATCTCTCGGGTCTGATTTCTCAACCGAGCAATTTGACAAATTTTCTACCTTTTATTTCCTGTGAGGGTAGAATGTTTAATGAGCGGCCACGTCTTCTCGTTACTTTTTGAGTGCCTCTAATAAAAATTACCTCGCGTGTGGTTAAACTCCACTATCATCCGCTCTACGACAGTGCGAAATTGTTTCGGCTCCTGCCGTCTAATCAGCCTAACGTCAAAATTTATCTCGAATTTCATTCCCCCCCCCCCCAAACCAGCGATCATTCCTTTTCCCTTTTAATAAAACTTTATTGGACCGTGCATCATTGTGATAACTGAAGAATTAAAAAACCAACTAGATGCCACTTGTTATTTTATTGTACTTCTTATAGGCTCAACATGTTTCGGGCACTCCTATGCCCATCACCAGGAGCTCGCGACTATGATGTTGGTTACCAATCAACATCATAGTCGTGAGCTCCTGATGATGGGCATAGGAGTGCCCGAAACATGTTGAGCCTATAAGAAGTACAATAAAATAATAAGTGGCGTATAGTTGGTTTTTTTATTCTTCAAAACTTCAACTGTTGAGATCCTGACAGTACAGCTCGTGAGCATAAAAGTGCGTTTGGTTGAGGCTAGCATGAACGGATGGACCGGTGTGAGAACATCTCCTGTTGTCCACAGTAGCCATATATATTTTTTTTCGCAGTACGGAAACTAGTACAATAAGTGCGAGGACGCTTATTGTGTTGCGAAATACTGTTATGTAATTAATGACCATGAAATGGTTAAAATCCGTCGTCGTGTGTCTTTATATATTGTAGGCTATTTCAGTTCAGACATTTTTAATTAAACTTCTTCAGCCATAAGTTGTCAAAGCTAGTTAGTGATGACACCATATCTGTAATGTTTCATTCTCACGTACGACTTTGTGCTTTTCCTACCTTGTTTCCCGGATCGAAACCCACGCAGAGATAGACTACCAGTGTTAATTGCATTGCAGACGAGATTAGTTATATTAGTTATATTTGTCAGTACGTGGGCCTATATTGATAAAGTGCATGGACCCGAGTTAATGGATTATTTTTAGTGTGCAAATGTGGGAAATTTAGAAATATATTCACTCTTTCTGGAATGTTGAAAGTGTAACATTTATATCCAGATTCGGGCACGGAAATTTAGCAAGTGTACAATCAAAGTAACGGATTTCATTCCCCGTAGTTCATCGAAACCTGTGTAAAAGAACTCCACAAAGCCTTGTTTGGCTTCCAGAAATATCAGTCTCTTTAAGAAGTGCCTTCCGTTTGGTAATTCATTCATTATGTAGTCCTGTCTTACGAAAGGTCCATAGCTTCTTTCAGAGCGAGTTCTCCAAACAGTGCGATATACTGCTTCTTTCAGTTTCCTGTATCTTATTTTCCTTAATGTCATCCAGTAGCTCTTAAGTATTCTTTCTCGGCTTCCCGTCGCTTCTATCCTTCCCTCTATCTTTCCTTCAGTAACGTGTCATAGAAGCCAGTTCCTACGCATCATGTGACCAATGGTGTTAGCCTTACTTTTCCTTACTGTATATAGGATATTCCTATTCTTGACTGTCTGTTATCCATTTCTCATACACTTTGTCCAAATGACCTCCTTTCCGAAGTGTCGAAGTTTCAGCAGTACACAAAGTTATGCTCTGAATGTAGCACATGACTAGTGTCTTGCTTATATTTAAGTCGACCATCTCGACACAGGTTTTTCTTGGTTTCCCTGTGTCTATAAGCAAATGCTGAGATGGTTCACAAGATTCCAAGTTGCCACTACATGCTTCTCATGTAGCCCTCCGACTTAAATTTAGTAGTAACCAATTTCATGTTTTGTTTACATGTAAAATAACCACTGCCACCGGGTGACAACCAAATTGCAGTAAATAAATATATATTAAATATAAAAAAAATATCAACTATGCTGGTTTTCGTCTTGTTGAATGCATTGTTCAAGTAAGAAAGCAATACGTCCCCACGATGCTCCTTACGTAAATGACGTTCATACCTTGGTGTTGTTTACCTTTTGTACATGTTGTATTTTAAGATGTATTGTGTGTATTGTTGTTAGTTGTCTTGTGTGTGTTGTTGTAGTTGTGGGTATTGTTGCCATTTTATGTGTATTTGCTGTACTATGTGTGTATTGCTGTTTTTACTTTAGATGCCGGACTGCTGGCTAGTAGTCAGTATCCGGAAGGTCCTGCGACCGGCCACCTCGACACAGGTTTTTCTTGGTTTCCCTGTGCCTAAAAGCAAATGCTGAGATGGTTCCGAAGATTCCAAGTTGCCACTACATGCTTCTCATGTAGCCTTCCCGACTTAAATTTAGTAGCAACCAATTCCATGTTTTGTTTACATGTAAAATAACCACTGCCACCGGGTGACAATCCAATTGCAGTTAATAATAATAATAATTATTATTATTATTATTATTATTAAAGTTTGGTAAGCACAAACGTTTTTGGCTTCATGATGTCAGCAGTAACTGAAACTCATTTATAACGTAAGTGCGATGTGCAATGAAATATAATCTGAACAGCAATTCCATTTTAGTTACCAGCGCTGGTCGGAGCGCAGGCGGTCCTTAACATACGCTCTGGCAAAGGACACGCTGATGTTGTTTTCAATTCTCCGCTTGTGTGATAATTCATTTCTCCTATAATTCATGGTACTCGACATGACCTACTTTGATTCTCTTTGCATGTGACCTCCGAGGGAAGTTGATGATCGATTCTTTGTTCTAGTTTTGTGTTTCTTCAGTGTGGAATGCGGAAGTAGTTGCTCATTTACTAATGTATAGCTCGTTGTTTGTTACAGCCGTGTCATGCTCTTCATAATACGTAGAATACGTTTTGCTGTAATTATAACCCCAACAAACTAATAACGTGCAGTGTATGTATATAGTGACCGCCTCTGTGGTCTAGTGGTCAGAGTTTCTGGCTACAGATACAGAGGTCCCGGGTTCGATCCCCGGCGCTACCAGATTTTCTGAGTAGTAGTGGGTCTGGAACGGGGTCCAC
>Ga0123354_10013326_pt1 | contig 12750 bp, 13 predicted proteins | sample TergutLab28metaG_2_FD_97872 | JGI IMG/M metagenome (GOLD analysis project Ga0123354, IMG submission 97872) | Labiotermes labralis P4 segment gut microbial communities from Petit-Saut dam, French Guiana - Lab288 P4 | ecosystem: Host-associated > Arthropoda: Insects > Digestive system > Gut ...
AAGCTGAGGGTGTTTGAGAATATGGTGTTGAGGAGAATATTTGGACCTAGGAGGGACGAGGTAACGGGGGAATGGAGGGGATTGCATAACGAGGAGCTAAATGATCTGTACTCCTCACCCAATGTTGTGCGGGTGATAAAATCTAGAAGAATGAGATGGGTTGGGCATGTGGCACGTATGGGTGAGGAGAGGGGTTCGTATAGGGTCTTGGTGGGGAAACTGGAGGGAAAGAGACCACTGGGGAGACCTAGGTATAGATAGGTGGATGATATTAGGATGGATCTCCAGGAGGTGGGATGTGGGTATATGGACTGGAATGGGCTGGCCCAGGATAGGGACGGGTTGTGGAGGCTTGTGAGTGCGGTAATGAACCTTTGGGTTCCATAAAATGCGGGGAATTTCTTGACTAGCTGCAAACCAGTTAGCTTCTCAAGAAGGACTCTGCACCATGGAGTAAGTAAGTAAGTAAGTGAATAAAATGTCTAATTTTTTATTAGAACATATAGGTAAAGATGTTCTCATAGTGCTGTGGGCACACAGTAAAGAAGAGATGTACATGTGCACCCATATGTGTGTGTTTGGTGACCTGTGTTTTAGGGTGCCATGGAAACTTGTAAAATATTTTTCAAAGTATACTGCAGTCATTATGTTTCTTGCAATGAACATTATTTTATGGGTGTGCATTTGTGTGTATATATACATGCACATGACTATTGATTTCAAAGTGTAATGTGTCTGATGGTTTTGATGTGGGGGATATTTGGTTGGCACAGCAACTTGGGCTTTAATTGTTCTGATTAGTTGTTTTGTGAGAATCGTCAGTTTCTCAAGTCAAGGTTGGCATATTTGTGTGAAATAGGAGGCCATGTCACTTCCTTTTCAGTCATTTGAATGATTACAGTTTTATTTGGATATTTAAGTTGCTTTTAAGCTACATTTGTCTGTGTATTAACATTATCCTCCCTCCCCCCTCCTCCTCCTCCTCCTTTCTCTTCTTCTCCTCCACCTCCTCCTCTTCCTCCTCCTCCTACTCCTCTTCTCCATCTTCTTCTCCTCCTTCTCCTCTTCTTCTTCCTCCTCCTCCTCCTTCTTAGATGGCACTACAGTCCATTATGAACCTACACCTCCTTAATGGACATCTCCCAGTCAGCTCTGTTCCTTGACCTCTCTTTCCAGTTTTTAATTTTGCATTTACTAATATATGTTTGTACACGGTTCCACCATCTTTTTTTGGATCATCCTCTTGGTCGACTTCCCTGAGGACTGTTGTTAAATACTCGACTTACTTTTCTTTTAGTGTCCCTTCTGTTAACATGACCAATCCAAATCAGCTGGCTTATTCTGACAAATGAAAGTGTATCTCCAGAGAGCTGCAGTCATTCTTTATTTGCGTATTTTCTCGAATCTAATGCGCACCCTTTTTACAGTTTCAGAGGGCTAAAAAATCAGATGTGGATTAGATTCGTGGTCATGAACTGGATTTTGGAAAAATGATAGAACCGTTGTATGTGCTGTAAGAACAATACAATACAATACAATAATTTGTTTTATTTATTATTTGTAATATATAATATATTATATAATATTTATAATTTATTATTCATCAGACTTGCCGTCATCATTCATAACTGAATTGTTATCCGTCACCCAGTCACTGTCATCAGCTGTGGTGTGTTTGTACCGCTGGCAGTTAAATGGCCACTTCACACATGGCGCATTAGTCGGATAAGGGTTAAAGCATTGATAACATCCAATATTATTCAATCAATCTGCCTTGCAGACAAGGGGCGGTTGAAGGAAAGGTGCGGATTAGAACTGCGAACTAACTTTTTTCGTTTAAGAAATCGGCAAAAACTAGTGCGGATTAGATTCGGGTTGGGATTAGATTCAAGAATATACGGTATATCATTGTCTTCAACTTCCATTAATTTAAATACCCCAAACATTCTTCTTCATACTTCTTTCAAAAGCAGCCAGCTGCTGAGCAATATCTTCATTTAATGTCCAAGATTCTATTTCATATGTTGCCATTGGTCTTAGTAAGATCTTACAAATTTTTATTTATTTATTAATTTTTTTTTTTGCTCTGAGTACTGATTGGGTCTTTAGTAGAGGTAGACATGCATAATATGCTCTGTTTGGATTTGGAATTCTTTTTTCAGTCGTATAGTCTTTCACTATTTCAAAATTAAGTGTACCAAGTTGTACATACCCATTTTCATTGTTAAGGTTTTCATGATACTATAATACATTTTGTCTTTTTTTTATTTATTTATATCTGATCCCATTTTATTTGTTTGTTTGACCAGTGATGTAAATACTTCTTTGACATCATGTAATCTTCTTCCCATTATAACCACATTATCAATATGTGCCATAATTTGACTGCATTTGTCAAATATGGTTGCCCTTGTTTCTACGTGGATCTTCTCATAGCAATTTCCAACACTTATTAAACAGCAGGGGAGCAATTGCATCTCGTTGTCTCACACCTTTTTTAACTTTAAATTCAGAGGATAAATATTAACCAATTTTAACCATAGCATGTATTTCGAGATTTAAAATTCTTTGCAAATTAATTATTGTTTTGGAGGGTGGGGGTGGGGAAACTTAGTTTATCCATTTCGCTCCATATTTCCTTCCTCCATTCATTGTCATATGCTGCCTGAAATTCAGTAGGTGATGTACACCTTCATTTTGTTCCCACCAGTTTTCAGTATTTGTCTAATAGTAAAAAAGCTGATCAAAAGTTGATCTTCCCCATTGAAAGACTCCTTGGTATTCTCTTATTTCCTCAGCATAAGGTACTAATTTTACATATAAAATATTTGCCAGAATTTTGAATGTTATGCATAGCAGTGCCACTACTCTACATTTACTGCACTTCATCTTGTCCCCGTCTTATGAACTGGACATATTATGCTATATTTCAACCCCTGTGGTTTGATCCCTAACTCCTATATTTTTAAATGAGTCCATGAATGACCTTCTTGAGTTCGTTTCCTTCCTGTAATCAATTCGGCCCTAATTTGATTATGTCCAGTTTCTATTCCATGTTTCAATTTACTTATTGTCATCTATATGTCTACATCATTTGGTGGTTCAACATATGATTCTGCTGTTTGTACACACACACTGTCCACTCTTCTCCACTCTCACTGTATGTTCCACCTGCAGTTAGAAATGCTTCTCAAATTTTCAGACCACCTTTGCAGGGCATTCCCTTTGTTGCTTACTATGTTACCTTCCTTCTCTCTTATCATTAACATTCATGGTTTGAATCCTATTATTGTACTATTCACTTCTTGATAAAATTTCTTTGCATTATTGTTATTATAAGTAATTTTCATTTGCTTCAGCTTTGATTTAAAAATAATCTCTTTTTTGCCTAAATGTTTTATGTGCTTCTTTACTTGTACCCTTATATTTTTGTTCATTATGTCTGGTAATTCAGTTAATCATTTTGTTGTAAGCTCTCTTTTAACCTTCTAATACTATGTGACATTCTTTGACAAACCAACTATTTCTTTGTGGTCTTTCTTCTTTTCGTATTTTTTTTTCCAGCTTCCTCGTTTATTCCTCATTTTGTTACTTTTATCCATATTTTATTTATATCTTCCACCTCTTCTACTTGAGTATTTTGTACACTGCTGTTACCTCCTTTATGAATTATTCTTTTACTTGTTTCTTATTTATTTTACCAATATCCCATTTCTCTATTTCACTTTTCTTAGTCTTCTCAGTTCTCTTAATTTTCAATCTAATTTTGGTCCTTACTAAAAAATGGTCTTATTCTATTTCAATGCCTCTCATACTTCTCACATCACAAATATTTGTGCAGCATGTCTTCTATAAACCAGTATGTGATCTATCTGGTTACTTATATTGTTGTCAGTCAGATGACATTGTGAATGTCCTTATGTTGATACCATGTTCCTGTTACTGCTAAATCTCTTCCCAGTGCAAAAACTTACCATTAGTTTTCTATTATTCGTTTCATTGTGAAGACTGTGCTCTCCACATGCTGGTATAAATAGGACTCTTTACCAACTTTTAATGCTGAAGTCTACTGATATTGTTTTCATGTTGTACATCTTGCCACTACTTCACTCTATTTCAACTCTTGCAATTGCCAGTTTAACATAATAAAAATATTATTATCATTTCAGATTTTTAGATACATGACACAGAACATCTTAAATGACCTTCATATTCTTCCATGTCCCAAAAAATTACTGCTGAAAACAATGAAACCAATACATACATGGTGTCTTTAAAGTGGCCTACACTGCTCCTATTTTAATATTTACATAGTACACTTTGTTATCTATTACTATTATTGTATAATTAATATACCTCCACATTCTCTTTTTAACTATATATATATATATATATATATATAATTTTTATAATGTCAGAAGATTTTTTTCCTGAGGCTGCATATTTTTTATGGTAATTGTTTGAGGCCTCAAAACTCCCATCCAGCAGTGAACAAGTTTTTATTTTCATGATTAACTTGATGGTGGTTATGTATCAGCAGAAACATGCAGCTGGTTATACATCATAAATAGAGTTATGTTTTGATGGTGTATTTTATACTTCTAGTGGCAATGTACACACAATCGGGATGAATCACCTTGAGGATTAAATATATATTCATTCAAAATTGCTTTGAAAAAATTTCTATACACTTATCCATTTTAGACAATGGAAGAGTACCTTATTCAATCGTGAATTATGTACCGTATCACAAGATTTTTATTACATTGGTACATTCATTTAAGATTCTATCTATGTGCATTATGTAACTACTCTTCGACTGTTTTTAAGTTTCTGTCTAGGTACACTATATACATATTCATTGACTGTATATTCTGAACTGATCACATTTCCTTGTATAAACTTGATTTGTCTTATTTATATATTACAATCACAAATTATTATGATGTTTATTTTATGGCAATAATTATCCAACAAGATGCAACAGAATACAGTTTATTTATATTTGGCAACTGCTCAACATGTTTTGGGTGGTAATTCACCCATCATCAGCAGCTCATAACACTGTATCTACAGTATCTGGCATTAATGAGACTGCAAAGGATACAACAAAATTACTATAAATGTTTAAATTATATCATATGTTATTCAATTGAATGATTTTTTTAAAACTTAGTGGCATTGGTAATTTAAAATGTTAAATTACAATGTTAAATAAATAATTACTGGTCTAATAGGGTTGCCAGGTTTATGTAATTTAAGTTGGGCATTTAAATTGGGTGGTTGGGAAAAGATAATAACCATAGCTACAAACAATAACTTTCTGACAAAACTCATAACAAATTTGAAAACACAAATGCAACACAAAACCCAAAGGAAAACAAAAAAAGAAAGGAATAACAACAAAAAGTGGGTGACATTTACATTCTACAGTCCAAAAATCAGGAAACTGACCAACCTCTTTAAACAAACAGACATACACATCACATTCAAAGCTACAAACACAGTACAACAATATACCAAACCTAAGAAGCCTGATGAAAACAACGAATACAATATGAGCAGAATATATAAACTTTTATGGAAAACATGCGAAAGATTGTACATAGGAGAAACCAGTAGAAACTTAACACAGAGATACCGCAAACATACTCGCTATATAAAGAATAATGACCCACAGTCCACCTATGCTCAACACATTTTACGAAACTTACACAAATATGGAACTATGACAGACTGAAACCCATACACAAGACATCAATGCTTATACCTTATGAACAATTATTCATTCAAACGTTCCACCATAATGACAGACTCATCCCAGAACAGGGAGTGGGTAAACAAAACCCCCTATATCAATTAGCCTTCAACACTGGCCTCATGTCAGGGACCTCCCTAATACCGATCAATACGTAGAACGAGTACACCTAAACCAGTTTTCATCCAGTCACGTTCATGATAGGTAGCAGTACAGGGTATGTACATCAAACTATTTTATAACATGTTTTATATTTTATGACAGCTATTTAATTTTCTGACAGACCTGATTTTATCCTACGTTTTATTTAACATTGTAATTTAACATTTTAAATTACCAATGCCACTAAGTTTTTAAAAAATCATTCAATTGAATAACATATGATATAACTTAAACATTTATAGTAATTTGTTGTATCCTTTGCAGTTTCATTAATGCCAGTTACTGTATATACAGTGTTATGAGCTCCTGGTGATGGGTGAGGTACCAACCTGAAAAATGATGAGCAGTTGACAAATTTAAATAAACTGTATTCTGTTTGCATCTTGGTGAATAATTATTGCCATATTATACAATGCACGGTCCATTGAACATAAAAAAAGATATGTATTTTATTGTCGAGACTCATTCTGTACCATGCCTGTTGTTATCTAATGACAAGCTCTATATCCACTCTGGTGGATCTCTGGAATACTAAATAAATTATGAAGATGATTATTATTATTCAGGTAATAAACCCACTTTGATAGTCTGAAGATGCAAACAGGAGGGATTAACAAACTGTGAAATGTGCATGAAAGCACATGTCCTCTAGGCTCAGTATGCTACAAGAGCAACTACATTCATGCTGTAAATTCCAACAGACGATCATAGCTCAAGGGTTAAACATGCTCAGCATGATATACACCAAAGGAGTACACATCTCTTATAAATGTACTCTTTGTTATTTTGTACACACTATTTTCTTAACTTCCATTTTTTTGTGGGTACACACCCATTCCTGCAAAGCTATGTTCACTGCAGACACCACACACCAGATAGAAAAGGTTGACATTGTATATCATAACAAAATGTCTTTCCAATAAGAATTACACAACTCAGTTATATTTTACTACTTCATAGCAACTTTTGTACACTGCATGTTTCTGAGAAAGATTGCCAGGTTTGGTTCACACTTCATTTGAATTTTGTACGTGTGACCAATAAGAACCAAAATTAAAAACTCTAAGCTGGAAAAAAATAAACTTAATCAAAATCCATTAAATACAGTTGGAGCCATAACATGTGGACAGACACTATATCCTTACATAGCTCACTTCATGTTGTACGTTTTTGGAATAATACATTTATGTAAATGTATGTGTAATTATCATATGGAGTGCAAAAAATGTGACCAATGTACAATGATGATATATTATTGTATTTTGTATGAAAACTGCAACTACCTTTGGTGAAATGTGTCAAATTAAAAAATCTCAATTTGTAATCAGATAAAGTACCATCTTTAGTTCCCTGATGACGCATAAACTCATTTCCTATGTGAGCTGAGTAGTCAACAGCCATGCCGGCACAAAGCAGTATCATAATAGATGTAGAGATCTCAATGGTAAGACCAAGCCAATACATGGAGCCCACAAGATCAACAACTGTGAAAATTACGCAGCATAATACACAAAATGAGGTTTGCAAGTTCTGAATGAGAATCAGTGTTACAATGGCAACTGCACAGATGGTGAGTCCCAAATTTCTAAGCAGTTCATCACCAATAATCTGGAAAGAAGAGAGGTGGGTTTCATTACCAAATCCTTCATTGTCCTTTACACTTCTTGGTAGTGCAGGTAATTCATTTATATGTCTGTGTGGTATATTTAAATTCCATTACACTACTATGTCAGTTCAAAATAATATATACATTTATCTTCAAATTCAGAAATCATTGCTACTGATAACTTCAAATGAGTATACAGTGATAACACTGTCATTTGGCCACTTCCAATAATAGTGTATATTAAATTAATTTCTCTTTAGTAGGACTGAATGCTGGAAGGTTAACCAGGATTCCTGACAGGACAAGTTCCATCTCTTCACTGCTGTCTAATGATTGGTTCTGGAACCTACCAATTCTCCTATGTTAATGGGTTCCAGGTACTATTTCTGTACAGCAAAAGAAGTCAGTGCAATGACACTCATCTTAGACAGCTTCACTATATGGTTCCTAAGCACAAGTAAATCCTATATTTTTATATTTTATCATCTGGTATACTATTATGAACGTCATTGATTAAAGGGCCAACATACATTCAGTGTCCACAACAGGTCATGATCAACACACAGAAAAGATGGGGTATTTCTCAGGCAGACACATTCTCATGATGGACACTGGCCAGTTGAGAAAACCAGCTTTGAAAGTCCAGTCTTCTGGGCTGTAATGGTATGACAACTGGTCAACAGTTATCAACAAATATGGCACCACATCCCAGAACACATCTCAACAAAATCAGTGAGAACCTTAAATCTCAGTGCCAATTTTGACATAAAGCAGTTAATTTTATTTTGGAGGAAATTAATTAAGAAATTCACTGTATCTTAGAAATTATTTAATAAGTTCAGCTGAAATTTGAACCTTTGGCCCTTTACCATTGAACATTCTGTGATTTGTTTACAATGTACTTCACATACATCTAAAAATAAATAAATATATAAATCACAGACCAATATATTTTTAATGGCATGCATAAAAAATGACCAGGGAATCATAATTCCAGCTGTTTGTAGTTTACAAAAACACTGTAAACTGTTATTCCATTACTGCTATTTAGAATCTAAAAGAAGTCAAACTAATGTACACTGTCAGTCAGTTCTCTCCTTCAAAATTTTTCTCTTTGTTACACCATTCAGAAGACATGGTCTTACTTAGCAGAAAGGCTCCTTATAACCTCCAATACAATTTACAATCGATACTCTGACACCTTACAGGTAATACCTGTGTGGTATGTCCATCAAATTTTGCACAATACAGAATACAAAGAATAAAAATGTCACTGAGACAGCATGTGAATACACCAGTCACTATTAGATAAAGGGCTAATTTTGCCATACTTTGCAGCTCCATTTTTTTCTACACTCTCAGTTACCTTCATACCTAGCCCACTGGACTGGTGTATTCTGCTTGTAACACAGAACTTACCATATCAAAGAAGGGAAGAACTTAAAATTTCATGCTTAAAAAAAGGCCCATTAAGACAGATTGTAATAGAACACTCAACAAACCTTATTTGCAGTCCATGAAACATACTCAGGAGAATATGATACAATATTTTCTGATGAGATGTTGACATCTTGAATAATTTCTCTAACAGATTCCATGGCCTTCACTTGCTCTGTTGTTGTGTTCATAAGGATATGCTGAATTGGAATCTGAGAGGCCTGTAAAAGGAAACAGAAGGAACTGTCCTTATTCCAGCCCTTTCTCAAATTTATAACCACAATCAGGACTTGAATAAATCAACAGGCCCATAATCATTTCAACTACAATGGTTGATCAAGAGTATCACACCACTGAACAAATAAATCAAAATTTTAAAACTATATTTAACAACAAAGAATTATGGTACTGGTATTTACTCCACACTGCATGATGACTATACTGTCATGAAATTTTCAACCACAATTTTGTAGCAATGTTTCCTTCTGACAACACGTAATGGTTATACTCAATAACCTAGTTACCAGGCAAACCAGAGAATTGTGAAGGATGTTTTCTAAATATATTCTCTGAGATTCTGCCTACATAAAAATATGCAATGTTGCAATATTACAGCTAATCATGATGTTACAATATTACAGCTAATCACAAGGTACAAAACTGACCAGTACAGTCCACAGCCAACCATAAGTGATGAAATGAACTAATCTTCCCCTAATAATAATTTTGTTAACAGTTGTCCTGTCTTCAATGACAACAAACCCAGTCTAGCACAATTAATACTTAGTTTATTATTTATGAAAATGTAGTTACATGTTTTGCCTATGTGCAAGCCATCATCAGGCTGTACAGCAACCTAAGACACAGTATACAACATGTATAAAATTAACGCATGGTAAAAAATGAGAGCTGATTCTGTTACAATTTGTACCCTTTATGCAATAATATATCTACATTTGTTAAGAAGGTGGTTTAATGTACCTGTGTATCTGTCTATGAAAATTGTCCATTGACAACCAACCAACAGTGTTTCCACAATGATATAATTCCTGATGATAACAAAATTAAGGTTCCTAATACTTCTCTATCCTCAGTTTGCACAAAAGAAAATACAGAAATTGAGAGTTAATAAGAGATTAGATCTTTATGTATTAAGAAGCTGAATCTCAAACAAAAACTGTACCAACTACAACCAAGGGTGGAATCTTATAAAAACTCATTTCATAATAAATTAAAAAAGGAAATGGATATTAAGTAGTGGAAAGATAACAAAAAACCTGACATTTTAAACAGCAGACAGGTAAAATAACCATGAAGAAATTCACTTTTCTGAAAGAGCTGTAAATTATACCATACTGATTTGTCCAATGTCAAATTATTATGTTAAGTGAAGGCATAAAATATAATTTACATACAAATCTATGGATTGGATAAAGAATTTTGCAGAAACTGCCATCTGCTACATACCAGAAACTGAACAAGACTACATGAGGTGGCATGTGGCAAAGAAAACAGGGATTTATACAGAAACTTGACAAAACATGGTAATCAATTACCCAAAAAACAGAAAAGATTATCTTATAAATTACAGAAAAGTTACATAAGAATGTCAAGACAATAAAAACTGACAAGAGCAATAACGTTGCCTTTTTCTCACATGCATGCTCTCTCTCTCTCTTTTCATTGATCCATCATTCTGCCATATGTTTATATTTCCTTCCTATAGAGCAATCACCAATATTTATTTCATGTTGATAATATAAGTATCCATTAAGTGAATAAAGGATTCAACAATTAAAACCCTTTTCAAAGCAAATATAAAGTGATACTCGTCCAGTACTAATTTCTCAACAGCTACTGGTAATTTATTAAAAACCTTAATGTTCACATAATCGCATCCATCTGGTACAATTCAAACTTTGCTAGTGGTCTAGCTGCTGTCCTTTCATTCTCGTATCAATAATGTGCACCAAAAAGTTATGAGTGAAATAATATGAGTACCAAAAAAGTCATTAGAAGAAATATATAATACAGAGAAGGCAGAGTCAGTATTTCCAGTGCTTTGAATAAAGGTTTGCCTGATATTCTGGCTTCACAGTCTCTGTTATAATCTCACAGATTTTTTTTCTGACACACTCTTTTACTATCCATAGAGTTGCACCAGAATGTAATTCCATATATCATTAATGAATAGAATTAGGCAAGCAAAACGTTTTAAGTGTACCTACATTATTAGATTAATGCATAAATCTAATTTCATAACAAACACAACTCATTTTTTATATTATTTGCTCAATATAAGTCTTCTAGTCAATATGTTTGTCTTCCCAAAACAAGAAATCTCATATTTTTCACTTCTTTGATTTCTTTGCCTTGACAGAGAACTTTAAATGATTCAACTTAGCAATGATTTACATTAAATTCTATTACATGTGTCTTATCTCCATTTGGGGTAATGCATTCACTGGAAACCACTTACTCATATAATTCAGTATACATGCAGATCTAATTTGCAAAGTTGGGAAATATCATCCCATTGTGCTAGTTCATCAGTAGCAATTTCAGTCCACACAATCACAACATTCAAACACCACATTCTTTTATTTACGTTCCTAAAACATGTTGCAGTCATTGCATTCAACCACACTCTACAATGGGCACAGGAAATAATGCTGAAGAGTGACACGAAAAATTGTAACATTGAAACACCCAATATGAAAACACACAACATCTACCAGAAAATTCCACTACCAACAACTGCTAATTTTAACAACTTAAGATTTTAATAATTGCCTTTACTAATTTAATTTCAATTTTAATTTTAATCTTGTAATATTTATTTTCAATTTTAATCTTGAAATCAATTATATGTAAACAGCAGACTTGTAAGGAAAACCTGTAAGAAGTGAGATATCCCTTCCACACATGATCTATATACTTCCTAATATATTTCAGTATCAGGCTAAAGATGAACCCTAGAGGGTTGAAACATGTAGCTGGTTATCTTATTATTTTTAAAAAGATGTGTTTTTGATGGCTGTTAATCCAGTTTTATTAATCCTACAACACAACAGGATGCATAAAGTTAAGATTATTGGCAGTTATTAGTACATGTCTCTTATTAGCAGTTATTAGTAAATGTCTGTCATCAGCAAAAAACACATGTTTAGAATGGGTGTTTATCCCATGAGGAACACCACACTTTTCTGTCCCCTAGCTGGATGAAGACTTTTGCTACTCATTTTGAAGTATTATTTCTACCTCTGTTTATTTACAAGATAGGATTCGAATCACTGGGTATTTAATCCATGTATGCCATAACAGAACAATTTACCTAGGAGGATTTTATCACTGACACAATCAAATGCTTTGGCCAAATCAGAAAACATAGCTCTTATCTTTTTTTCATGGACTTAACACAATGAATGTTTCAGAGTATCACAAGAAAACAGATGACTTTATCAATTCCAGCGGTTTTGTAACAAGAAATACACACCCTACAAATAAATATCAAAAAGAGATTAGGAGAGGAATAACAGTAGTAAGATAGTAAGTACTGAAAAAGAAAAAATTAAATATGTTAACCTAAAACGTAACACACTGAATATTACTGGACGTGTGAACAAGACAATCCTATTTGACCTATCATCAAATACTGCAATCCAACTTACTTACTTACTCCATGGTGCAGAGTCCTTCTTGAGAAGCTAACTGGTTTGCAGCTAGTCAAGAAATTCCCCGCATTTCACGGAACCTGAAGGTTCATTACCGCACTCACAAGCGTCCG
>Ga0123354_10013328_pt1 | contig 12749 bp, 8 predicted proteins | sample TergutLab28metaG_2_FD_97872 | JGI IMG/M metagenome (GOLD analysis project Ga0123354, IMG submission 97872) | Labiotermes labralis P4 segment gut microbial communities from Petit-Saut dam, French Guiana - Lab288 P4 | ecosystem: Host-associated > Arthropoda: Insects > Digestive system > Gut ...
GTGTCCTTATAGAATATTAGGAGCTCGGACTTTTCATGGGGGTGAAGTAAAGGAGTGCCCTTAAGGGGGGGGTGTGGCGTAGCTATATATACACACACACACATATTTATAGGAGTCCACAGATTTTGTGAAAAGTAGGGAAAGCCTCTTAAAATCGAAATGCCGAAATTGTGACATAAAGCAGGCTCCATGCTGTGACACCACATTTCTAGAGTGACCTGCGACTGTGGCCCTCACCCTTACTTGGCAGTTCCTACGCAATGCATGTGAACGTTGTATGAGCGTAGGTGTGTGCACATACACGTGCACGCACGTCCATATACACGTACATTGCCCCACGATTTTTTTAAGTGTAAAGAGGTAACACGTATGGGGGAGGGGAGATGAGAGGCGTATACAGGGTTTTGGAGGGGAAACCAGAAAGAAAGAGACCACTTGGGAGACCCAGGCGTAGTTGGGAGGATAATATTGAGATAGATCTTAAGGAAGTGGGATATGGGTGTATGGACTGGATCGAGCTGGCTCAGGATAGAGACAGGTGGCGGTGTTTTTCTTGATTAGCTGAAAACCTATTAGCTTCTCAAGAAGAACTGTGCTCCACGGAGTAAGTAAGTAAGTGAGTAAGTAAAGATGGTGCTGACTGCGCCGTTTTTGTTCTGGTATCCAATTATTTTTTTTAATTGCCAACATGTATGTTTGTTAATCAAATAACTGGCATTAGAAAGGCGAATATTTTGTGTTCAAACTAGAACAGCCAATGCTGCGCCTAACCTTATCACTTTTGAATACAGTCGCTAGATTATTGTAGTTCATTTTTGTATGTATTCCATTACGCGCGTTTCATGTATTAGATGTCTCAATTACCCCAACTAAATGCACGCCTTATATTTATTACGTGTCTATACCACACTGCACCTACATTTTTCGGTGTATCTTACTCCATCTTAAGGGAGAATTGACGTATGCCTACTCAAAACCATCTGACGTAGGTTGTCCTTGAAGATGGTGTGAGATACACAGGAAACATGTAGAAGTACGGCAAATCAATCCCATTACCGGCCTGAATAGGCCATGAGGGTCCCAGGAGGTTGAGGCTTCCACATTTCAAGTCAGTCGGCACATGAAAGTAAGGTTGTCAGCCTTTCGCCCTGGCCGCCTTTATCCTCAGGAAATATTCCTGCTGCTCATTTCTGTTAGATACTGAGTCAACCCCAGGAACATAGTGCGGCCAGAAGGATTATGGTCATTAAAAATTCCAACGATACCATCGACCTTCCGGTTTGTAGCGCAGTGCGTCAACCATCTTCGCCACCGCTACGCCCAAGTATGGTACATGTAGCTGTATAATAAATATAAAGTCTAATATTGCATTTCACACTAAGGTATAGGCCTACGTTCACCTGTCACAGAAGACACACTAGGGTGTGGCTCAAAGCTCCAAGCATTCTTCTCTGAATTATGGTAAATGGTCAGTTTATACCCTGTTCGCGTTTTTACTCAGTTTGTGTATCTTTAAACGCACACCTTATAAACGCCATGACCGCTGATAGAAAAGCAAATCTAGGGCGTGCTGTAAATTATGGGGCTGGCCAGTAACAGCAGCAAAATGCTGAAAGAACTGCCATGCTCTTTGAACAGACGGCTGTTTGGGCCGGAGTGTCAATGGTGAATAGAAAATATGCTTGAAATGCACTTTTGTATTTTTTGTTTCCGCGCATTTAGGATTAGGGGACCGCGGTTGCACAGTGGTTAAAGTGCTGTGCTACAAATCGGACGGTCGCTGGTTCGATCCCAGTTGGTGTCATTGGAATATAAAATTGACATAAAATTCTTCCGATCGCACTATGGCCCTGGGTTTGACTCAGCCTCTAATAGAAATGAGAACCAGGAGTATTTCCTGGGGGTAAAGGCGGCTGATGCATAAGGCCGACAACCATATCACTATTCTGTGCCGTTGTCATGTGGAACTTAAACTTCCTGGACCCTCTGGGCCACCCCAGGCCTGTAACGGAACTGCTCTACTTCTTACTTTTAGGATTAATATAGTGGATTTGTAGCTATCAGCTCGCTCGTAATTTCTTTTGTTACAGCACAGTAGTGACAGAGCGTGATGAATATCAGAAACGTAACTGTAGAAAAGAGGCGCTGAAGCTTTAATTCAAGCACTCGGTTATATGCTCCAGACACGCATCACCATTAACAACCTGTTGTATAGTATATGGTGATGTGACGATTGTTACTATGTTCGTATTTCCTCTTAACCAAATAGCTGAAGTGCATGTTGTCAGAGTTTATCAAAGTTGAAATCTCGTTATTATTTCGATATTTTCTCGGCATGCACGCTGTATGTTGGCTTACAACTTTTTGTTCTGTTGGATCCATCTTGTAAAAAATTTGCTGAATAATTTCTTAATGAACCACAATTTGAATGTTGCTAAGAAAATGTGGTTCATTTGCGATGAAATCATTTTCATGTTCATGAGTACAGAGAAAATGCCTTAGATTTCATAATTTTATGTCAGGTTGCTTTAGAAAAAACGTCACGCAATATTCGTACTTTTACAGGAAGTCTGTTTCAACCATGTCGAAGTGTGAACGAGGACAAGTTCCTTTGTCATGCGCGAAAAATTTTAAATAACCGTTAAAATATTCACACGTTATCAAGTATTAATGGAGGAGAAATACCAAAAGTGTCGTCGCTACATTGCGCATGCCCGTTAGATTCTGACTGTACTGTAACCAGTCCACTTGCACCTGATATAATGTAATAGCAGTCTGGCATTTTTCTTTTGACTTCTGTGCGCCGAGTGATAAAACCTGCCATTTCCATGGTACAGTTTCACTGTAGCATAGCTAAAGTTTTAAAAGAGGTTAAAAGCAGTATATTTTGTACAAGAGTCTGTGCCGGTCGTACACCCCTTTACAGAAAACAAGGTGCAGGTACTCACTGCTGCAAAGCAGATAAAGCTGAGCTTGCCTCTTGAATTCCTGCAAAAAAAGTTTATTCTTTATTTTGTACTATGACCAACAAATTCACAATTATTTCGCAAATTATCACACTCCTACATGTTTCGACACTATCGTGTCATCCTCAGGGAGCTTGTAATCAATATCTTTGCCAAGTTACACAAGTATTTCAAATGCAGCTGTTGGTATTACAATTTGAAATTAAGATATTCCACACACGTTTTATGCAAATTCTCATATTACAGTCGTTGGAATCTCAATATTATAAAATGTTTAAAACATTAAATTTGTCCTATTTACAATTAAAGAGGCCAAAATTATTTTGTTGCTACAATTCTCATGAAGTCACTCTGTGTGATGGCCCTATATACAATCTGCATGTTGATGCTGCTGTCGAGCTGGTCCGGTATGTACTGAGTCCGAATGTCTGGAGCTGTGTGACGTGTTTCGTTATGCACTGTACACGTGTTAAAAAAGGGTTGTTATTCTTGTTTCATATTGCAATAATATTATTGCAGCAAGAACAAGTGACATCCACTTTTCTCGTGTTCAGAATTCATAATAATTCAACTAATGCATCACCGCCGATATAGATGACAGTACACTGTACCGTTACGAACTGCCACAAGTTATTGGGTAAGAGATATTAAGAAATGTGACTGGATTTTAATAGTGCTTTCAATAACTTCTTCCACTACGTGGGCTTATTAAAAGTGACATTTATGTGCCAATTTTGCATTTCTTATAACCGGAAATTATAGTGGGGGGGGGCGATGGTTTTGAGTGACAAATGATGCTGGTTGGAAGAAATAAACTGCGAAGGATTAAGCTAGTCTCCGATTGAACACATATTCCTCTCCTTTCCATTTAGGTTCATCGTAAATTTCCTGAAAACTTCGAAGACTTACATTATCCAAAAATTCTTTGTAAAACTTCAGCTTGTACCTCACAGACACCACAGTGCGTCTGCAGTTGGTTGTATGTGCTGGGGAACTGATCGGCACGTAAAATAACACTGCGTCGTGAGATGCAGATTTTCTCAGCATTACAGCATGTGGTGTATCACTTTTACCGTTGGGTTGTAGACAGTTAAACATGTATTAGGTGCGCATGGAATATTATATTTCGTAACTAAATGATGATTACCGCAAATTGCGACAGAATTCCATAAATACAGGGATATTATTTGATCTGACCAATATCTCTCTTCACTTTTAACCTGTATTACAAAGCGCGTGTGGACTGGCCGCTTTTGTTTTTGCTGTACAGTAATATCACTCGGCAGTAAAAATGCTTTTAACTACAGTTTCACTTGTTCACCTTGTTTATAGGCTAACACGTGTTGACTCTGCTATAGAAACAACGTTTATGGCGCAAAGGAAATCCTATTCGAACTAATTGGCCTTACATATTTTTCTAAAACTCTTAGGGCAGTTGCGAGGTCGCAGGCCCGTAAGTTTAGATCTGCAGTTACAACTAGTATTTTTGTGTTATGAATAGGAGTTGATAGGCCAATATACCCTACATTAAGACTCATATTTCATAACATATTTAACTTCAGCAGGCATCTTTCACAGTGTCTGACCCCACCCCCTAAACTACGTGACAGATGATCATTGTCCGTGTTTTACGACTTTTGTCTAGTCCTTTAAGAGGGGCCCTCATTGAACATAACTGGTGTGCAGCCACTACTATGAACTACAAAAACATCAACTCGTTTGATTTTCAAATTAGAACTTCCTGCAGTGCGAGATATAAATTAATGAGTTTGTAGGCTCAGAATTTTGTAGCATGTATTTCCTATTGGCTTTCAGGATTTTCAGACTCCTCAGGTAACTTCGGGCAGGATTTCGTGCCCTAACACGGTACCTTGTGTGAAAGTTGTATGTAAATTACATAGTTTAACAAGCATTAAAAAATGTATGTTGTAAAATACATCAAATTCCTTTCATACCATCTGCGAGTAATTCGTGATGAGTAACTTCATAACATAATGCCCTTGTGTGTTCCCCTGATCATATATGAGGATGTATGTTGATACTTACGTTTTACGGTAATGCCCTATCTTTAGTGTGAATCTGAAACGAGTCCCATCACTGAAAGAGTGTGCAGTAATGTCACATTAACACATTTCCTGTGGTTTATGGTGCCTATGATCGCTTGCTGTAAAATCTTGTGTGTTAAGACATGCGATGTCATTTTGTCCTTTGAAAAATGCTTAAGTTTTCCTGTGTGTATCAAACTAACACAACGTGAAGGCATGTGGAAGAGTGTTGGTTTAGTTCCAGTCATTCATAGTTTTGGCCGTCAGTGGACGTGAGTGGTCAGTTTCTTTCTCCCGCCGTTTTAGTTCGGCCGAAAAAGTTACCGGCACCGAATCCGTGAAAGGTTACTTCTCAATATTACTGGTGAGGGTGGAAGATTTTGTGGTACGGTAAGAACTCGTTAAAAATTTTAACCACATTTATTGAGGTTTGTATTGAGTTAAGACGACGTTGGCACAACTTAGGGAATACGATAGGAGAGCGGTGAACAAATTCTGGTAGCCATTTCGCGCGGAATATGTAGAGTGGCGCCTAGTATATGAGGGTCCTAGGTTTGGAGCCTGCGTCTTGCCATAGTTCTGACAACTAGAATTTTAAGATGGCTTCTACGTTTTTGGGACATATATGGAAGGCTGAGATAGGACACTCCTTAGGCATAAATCAGCATTCTTCTGTTTTGTGAATTCAAATGTTTCCCTGTGACCATACGCCTTCCAAGTACTCCACATTAAGTGTGTGAGGATTTACAGTTTCGGAAGTAATTGTGATTTGGAACAGGAAGGATTCCTGAAAATTTCATTCTGTTCGTGCACTTTATAGTCAGCTTTCGGCTTATACAAAGAGAAATTCAAATTTCTTGTTGACTGAATTTACTCAAATGGCATTCTTACTCGATTCATCGACATATTCAGGATCAACTTGCTCGCCGTTCGCGAAAACGTCTCATTTTACTGTCAGTACATCCCATTCTTCTTCTAGTATAAAGTCATCTGTTAGGTGTTGTTTACGAATTAGATTCGACATGACCAACATGTAGTGTGACATATCACATATTCTGTTTACTGAAAGGATTCCTCAGTTCTCTAAAAACTAACACCTTCTGTCAGTTTGCAACCCCTTTCATTCTTTTTATTGTACTGAGGCACAGAGATGTCGCTGATTTGTGACTATTACACTCGCTAACTCTGTAGAGAAATTTACTTTAATATCCTTGAGAACTGTATAAACCATTTAAATCCAAGTGGTAAAAATATTCACCACTGTCTGTAACACTTATAATTCCACCATTTACCCAAACAGTGTGTTTCGTACGGTTCTCGCAATAAACAGCAATTATATCCCTAAACATAACTTTCTCGTCCTTCTAATGCACACGAACTGTGTTTTCTGTGAGGTAATTTCTGAATGTTTGTGTACAATTTAAATGAACGCCAATTTTCAAAAAGCTAATTTGGGATTAGACTACAGACATGCAGTACTACTAGATCAAACATCATAGAATCTTTATTCTAATTGTCTTCATGTGTTCCTAATGCTTCCTATCAGACAGTTACGACTATACTCTAAGTCACAGACAAAAGTTTGTCGTGGTCCTTGTATTGCTTGCAACCTACATACTCAGGGTATTCAAAGAAGAAGATGTTAACAACCCTGAAGATGGCGGCAGCAAGCCGCAGGTGTACAAATATTTGTGGTGTCACGTCCCCCAAAACATGTAGCATCATCAGCATCACTACGATACCCGAAATTTCTCGTCGCTTATACCAGGTGTCGACAACCAAAAAAAATGCTTAACCAATAATTTCTTCTCGCAATTTCGCAACGAATTGGCATCTCCCGGTTTAGTATTTGTTTTCAAATACATTTATTATTGAGGACCCATTGAATATTACTATGCAATGCCAACAACTTCCCAACATGCATAAATTCAGACGCCATCCTGTCGTTAAAGTTAATGTCATCATCATCATCATCATATACCTTTCATGGAGTTGGCCTACTTGTTGACCCGTTCCGGTCTCACGTAACCAGAAGTCTCTTCAAAAGTCTACTATGATTCCTTCTGTCAGTTGGAGAGTAGTATTTCATTACCCAGGTTAATCTATCTCGAGTCATTCTATTTACATGTTGTATCCATCTCCTCTTGTATTCCAGTAATTTGTCCAAAATTGGTGTTTTTTTAAACTCTTTTGCAACTTGTGCATTTGTTTTGTAATCTGTTCAAGTATATCCTGCTGTTCTTCTCATGTATTTCATCTCTGCTGCTGTTATTCTTTTGGCGTCACTTGCTTTAATAGTCCAAATTTCCCTGCCATGTAACAAGATTGGAAGGGCTAAAATGTATTGTACAGTTTTATTCTTGTTTTCAAGGTTATTTATTGTCTAAACACATTGATGTTAATGTGTAATGCCATTTTCTTTAATTCACTTAAGTCTTTATTGTTTTAAGTTGTTGAATGTGTTGTATTTTAGCGGTGCATAATTAAGTGCTACAAGAACTGTTGTTATATATATATATTTATTATGTTCCTGTCATTGAGAGTTAGAGCGATAAATGCTGTATTTAAAAGTCTTGATATATTGTCACGTAATTCGTGCCCACAGTGTGCTGTTCCTTTTTAGAACAGACTCTAATATTTGCAGCTTTTATACTGATTTCGGAGAATCCGTGATACAGTATTTAACAATAAAACGTAGGTGGGACCATAATGTAATGGAGGGATTTTACTGATGTCATTTAAATGTGAAACCGGTATAGCCCACTTCCGCTTTATTTCTGGACAGTGTAGCCTGCTCTTGCAGAAGGCCAGCCAACCTGTGGCATATCATATAGTCACAAAGTGATTCTCCAGAGAACAAAACAACATTTTCCTTATTAGCCTCCAAACAGGATGACGAGCAAAATTAGGCTGTAAGTGTTACGAATTGGTGCAATTAATTACTTACATAAAACGTTTCATTCTCACGCAGGGGCATGGATATTTGTCTGTTGTAAATTTTGTGTTGTGAAAGGTAGAGGCTAGAGCGTTGGACTGATACCTTATCCATGGGAATCCTAACGAATGTGTGTGTGTGTGTGTCATTGAGAATGATCAAGAATAGCCATCTACACCTACAATGAGTAGGTTAAAGAGGCCGGAGTAAAATATAGTTAGATTCTCTCATAAAATTGATACCTGTGGAATGCAGGAAGCGTGTTTTCTTCGGTTAGGTAAGAATTTATTTAATCTTTCAGAACATTTATATATGAATGTATGTATGTCATACGGCGCTCAACGTAAACACCGTTTCTCTCTTCCCAAACAAAAGTAGACGGAAAAAGAGAGAGAGAGAGAGAGAGAAAGAAAAGTCATAAGTAGCGTTTAGAAGAATTTCTTACTTCACACAGCATGTGTAGCCTCATCAGTGTCGAGCCAACCGGTTCTATTCATGGCCAGCCGCTTAGTAGCCTATCCATGTCCGATCAATTTTGTTTCATGAAATATTCTGTTTTTCTCTTTACATCTGTTTTAGTACCAGTGCTCTGTCGTGATCAGTTTACTATTATTTTTGTTTTGTTGAACAGTAAGACTACAGCACACGCTTTAGAGAAGTTTTAGGCGACTTGTGTTTCTTTCGTTTCTCAGACTGCTGACATAAATATGAAACCGGAAGTTACTCGGACTGATCATTTCGACTCAGATTTTGTCAGTTATTTACATTCATCAATCAAATACTGGAGATGATTGCCAGTTTGCAAGTCATTATTAAATGCTTTCCATACAATCCTATCATTTTTATATACCAACATATGATTCCTAGCGAAACGTCACATTACGAAGGAATACATTTTATTTATACATAAAGTAACAGGTGCGGTGTTAAGAACACACATTTTTGTTTTTTGGTACGACAGCCCCCCCCAGTGGCCAGGGCCTCTTCATTCACGAGGTTTCTGGATCACACACAACGACGCACCACATTCGGTAGGATTCCTCTGGACGAGTGATCAGCTTGTCGCAGAGATCTGTCAACACACAACACTCACAACAGACAAACGTCCATGCCCCCGGTGGGATTCATACCCACCATCTCATCAGGCGTGCGGCTGCTGACACACGCCTTAGACCGCGCGGCAACAGGACCGGCAAGAACACATAATAGCTGCTAACACTATGGATACTATGGCCAGTGTCATGCTAAAAGTTTCCTGGTTAAAAGTCACTAGTATGTTCTTATTTACAGTGTGTATTTACAGGTATATAAACATTCAGTATCAAATTTTTCAATTCAGAAAGATCAAGTCATGTAAATGTGGTTAAAATTTAGAATTGTGTTCAAATGTCACATAGATATATAACTCTACAGGACACGTCAATACGCGACACAGGGTGCATAGAAAGTATTGAGAGTTACATGTCTGCGTGAAGTGGTAACATACTCCTTTTGTTCTTGTATTAAATTTTAAACACATGTACATGACTTGGCTGTTCTCTATTGAAAACTTTGATATTGGATGCCTATATACATGTAAATACACATTAAAAATAAGGTATATGTGATTTTTAACCAGCAAAGCGTCAATATCATACTGGTCACTATATTGTTATATTTGTAGGTGCTATTATGCGTTGCTTATATTGTGCATGTAAAACTGATGTATTAACATTACATATTCCTCCATAACGACTTCTCCCAGAGGATGGCAATTTATCGCTGAAACATGTAGAAGGGTGTATATTTATGTTTAACTTACAATTTTATACAATTGATGTGCATGTGTTGGTACACACAACGATTACAAGCACAATGCAGGAAATGAATAATGTTATTCAACTTGCCGATAATATTCATCAAAATGCAACCCTAGCTACCAAGGTCATCATGTTACCCTTCCAAAAGTACTTGTCTTTTGTTTCAGATCACTACGTCTATTGATGGAGGCTTTTTCGATGGAGGCTTTTTCGTACCAATATCCACAAAGCTTAAGGCCCAAACCGAATTAACATACTTTTCTGTGTAACCACCCAGGCTAATGAGAGTTGCTGGGGTCCTGGATAACTTCCATGCTCAAAACTGACATATCAGTTCATGTCACCCTCCCACCCCAACCCCCCCCCACCCACAGTCCACATTTCTTCTCATTCTTCAAGAGCTTACACCTAGATTATTCTGTTGATAGTTATCCAGATATTCAGAAGAAATCTTTGTTACGCCGTGTACAGGAAAGAAATTTCATGTAGTTAGGGAGAAAGCAGCGCCGATGTAACAAGTCATCTAAATGTTACCCATTAAAATTTTTGATAGCTAGCACTCAACCATAAACGTCTTTCGTATGAAAGAATCCTCCAAGGAAAGGTTTGGCTAATATCCAATAGCCATAAAGTGTGACGTCATTAGTATCCAACCAGTTTCTAATTTTTTTTTTATTTGCATTACATGCTAATTAAAATTGCAACATACCAGGCTACAGCTGCTCGGAAATTGCGTGATTTATGTTCGAACCAGTTTCAGTGCTTGAAGTAGGCTTGTTTCCTTGTGATAATTTATTCTTCTGGTTACAAAAGTGGTAAGTTCCAGTAAGAGACATTTCGCTTCTCTCCTATTTCTGGTCACGATATTGTATCCTAACACTCATTTTAAAACTGTCATCCCAACTGTGTATTTGTGTGTTACATGTCCCATCTTTCCATGCCGGTTTGAGAACACAGTTTTGTACGTCCTCTGCTTTTTTCCTGCATGCTGCATTCGTAACCCATTTGAACTCTCCAGTTAAGGGTCTTCCAAAGAAAACAAGAAAGCCCAAACCTCTTAACATGCTTGAAACATTAAATATCCCTTTCAGTTGCCGATGTATCCACATAAAAAATGTATGTTTGTACCAATAATTTATAGAGCTGTATGTTGCTGTGTTCTACAAATAGGTTTTTGTTGACATTGGGTGTCGCATCCTATTAATTTGTTTGTGTTTTTTTAATGACACTGCGCTACTAGCCCGAAGGTCGCGCTTTCCTTTCCCGATGGTGTCTTTGGAATTTGTCATTGACATTTTCCTTCCGGGCGTACCATGGCACTGGTGTCAGCTGAGTCTGTAACAAAACCATTACCAGAAATATTTTCTAGGGGAGGGGGGGTAAAGGCGGCCGGTGTTTAGGGCTGACCACCTTACCACCTGTATGTGCCGACTGTCTCGAAATCTGAGATCCTCAACCTCCTGGAACCCTCTGGGCCTGTAATAGGCCTATACAGGGCTTTCCGTATTGAATGCAGCCGTCATTAGTAAGGATTATGCTGTATAGTGTTGAATGACGGACATGTGAATAGCGAATTTCTAAATACATGGAGGATAGCGATGCATAATTTGAAGTATTATCCAGAAGGTTGCTGGAAGGACTGAGGAAATGCTGAGAAAGTGTAGCCAAGGACCTGAGGTTCCCGATTACGTAGTGTTTACAAACCTTACCGTTACCTTCAGCATTATCTCGTAGGCTACCGTGTAAATGATAGTCATCTGCCTGTAGAGTACATGTAGCGAAATTCAACATCCGTCCTTCGGACTTGTGTCACTGTTTTTTTAAACATCATACAATTTATTCGTCGCTTCATGGCAGTGATTTCCTGCACATCCGGTGTCAGCAGGTATAAGATATTCCTAGTGAGATAAGTCGAATGAAGAACTCCTGTATCCTAGTTAGATGAACATAGAGGTATTTTTCCTTCTGGAGTTTTTTTTTATGGCTTGGCCAAAGCCTCGTCATTGTCGAGGTATCGTGATCACACTCAGTAAGGACTCCCCTGGCAAGTGATCGGCCTTTCGCAGAGACCCCTGTGTGACAACACACAACACTCACAAGAGACAGACATCCATACCTTCGACGAGATTAGATCCCCCAGTCATGGTAAACGAGGGGCAGGAGACCCACACCTAAGACCGAGCGACCAATGGGATCGTCCGTCTGGCGATATTCAAATTATAGCGTGTAGCTTGTACCGAGTTAGATTACATTCCTTTCAAATACATTGGCAAAATGATTGTTTTATGCGCTAACAAATGACGTGAATGTGTAAGTATTTGTAAGTATGTTATAAATCTAATCGCTAAAATTCCCTAGCAAATGTCTTGTCTCTTCTCATTGTGTGTCGCACTTTGTACCGAACAGTAATAGCGTAAAATGGTAAGGTCAATAATGAAGTGGACAGGACAGGGAGAGGAAGGCTTTATAGAACAGGTTTTATGTCGTCATGCAGTTCAGTTGCCATTAAAATAGCCCTTCCAGATATATAAAAGTGTAATTACACCTACAATTTCTTGTTAAAACACAAGAGTTGACATTAGATGCTCGAGTAATCGCTACGAAATACTACAAGATGCCCTCTACAAACCATTTTTACAAATTAGAAGAATGGCTGTAGACAACTGATTGGTGTGATGTACACATTGAGCGATGTGAAAACGTCATACTTACCTTAAATTTTATGTTTCGCGTTAGATACTTACATACATACTTATTTACATACATACCTACCTACTTACTTATTACATACTTATTTACATACATACCTACTTACTTACTTATTACATACTTATTTACTTACATACTTATTTACATACATACCTACTTACTTACTTATTACATACTTATTTACATACATACCTACTTACTTACTTATTACATACTTACTTACATACTTATTTACTTACATACTTATTTACATACATACCTACTTACTTACTTATTACATACTTATTTACATACA
>Ga0123354_10013332_pt1 | contig 12746 bp, 16 predicted proteins | sample TergutLab28metaG_2_FD_97872 | JGI IMG/M metagenome (GOLD analysis project Ga0123354, IMG submission 97872) | Labiotermes labralis P4 segment gut microbial communities from Petit-Saut dam, French Guiana - Lab288 P4 | ecosystem: Host-associated > Arthropoda: Insects > Digestive system > Gut ...
AAGTGCTGTATATGCAATGTAGTGGATGGAACTGATGAAGATATGTTGTGGAATGTTTGCAGTGAGTGTGAGGAAGATGAAGGCACCGACTGTGAAGATGGAGACAGTGACAGTAACTGGTAATGGTGGATAGAATCCGACATGCTTTGTGTACTAAATGTAAGCAGTTAATGGTAAAATATGAGGCGCAGGCAAATGTGACTTATAATTTGTTTGTAGTTAAAAAATGCAACACAGTCCATTGATAGTAGTAATATGTGGAAGGTCGAAGCACTGTTCCAAGGTCATTCACAGACCTGGTGTTTGCTACTGTGCAGTTTTGTCTGTTGTGAGGAAGATGAGTGAAGCAAACATACAGGTTAGCATCGAACAGCACGTTATAATCAAATTCCTGACGAAAGAAGGTAGCAAACCGCCGGAAATCTGTTCAAGATTGAAGAGGCAGTATGGTGAGAAGACAATGTCAAATGTTAGTGTCTGTAAGTGGTGCAGTGCGCTTAGAAAAGGAAGGGAAACGGTGCAGAATGAACCTCACGAGTGCCAGCCGAGGTCTTCGATAACAGGCGAGAACAGTGACCACGTCGATGCATTCATTTGGGACAACGGGCGAATAACTGTCCACGAGTTGTCTGGAATACTGAACATCAGTGATGGTAGTGTGAAAACAATTGTCAAACAACAGCTTCAATACTGGAAAGTGTGCACCCAATGGATCCCATGTTTATTGATGGATGAACATGAGAGTACATGGCTGCAAGTGGCACAATCATTGTTGTCGCAGTACGAGCAGGAAGGGGAATTTTTTATTCTATCATGACAACGGACAAGACGTGGGTGCATTACTTCATGCCCAAGAGCAAACGTTCAATGCAGTGGCATCATCCAGGGTCTCCAAAACCCAAAAAAGCAAAAACCAGGTTCTCTGCTGGGAAGGTTATGGTCACCATCCTCTGGGACTCTAAAGGTGTACTGTATGTGGATTTCCTCACAGATCATCGCACAATAAACGCAGAATATTATGCGGAACTTCTTGAAGGCCCAGTAAAGACAGCCATCAGGAACAAGAGAAATAGGTCACAAACATCAGTGTCATTTCTCCAGGATAACGCCTGTACGCACGTGGCTGCTCGCACCATGGACACCATCCAGAACCTGAAATGGAACATTCTACCATATCCTCCATATAGTCCAGACCTTGCTCCCTCAGACTATCATCACCTCTTTGGCCCCCTAAAGGGGCATCTGGGTGGAAAAAGTTTTGCAATAATGAGGAAGTGATACAGGATGCTCAGGAGTGGCTACACTGGCAACCAAACTACTTCTTCCTGAGCGGCATCCACAAGCTTCTGGACTGCTGGCACAAGTGTATCGCAAACCAGGGAGATTATGTTGAAAAGTAACAATTTCAGTTCCTGAGAATAAATCAATGTTTTTGTTCTATTTACAAATTATAATTCATATTCGCCCAACCCTTGTATTTCTTCTTAGCAGACATTTTATTTTTGGGGGTCATTTTAAGACTGGATAAATACACTTTCCCTTGGCAGACATGGTGGGAGTGTCTTAGTTGAGAGTCACCTTGCATTCAGGTAAATACAGTATATACAGTACGAATGCAAATTAGTGGACAGTTTGGAGGGACTGTAAGTTACTGCTGATAATGCACACAGCAACATTTCTTCACTACGCAGCAGTCCCCAGTATTCCAATTTTCCAACATGGATATGTTCAAACAATTATTGGGTAGTCCACACAGGAACTCAAGCAACACAATCCAAATGCTGTAATGACAGTCAACCAGGATATTATACAACGAGTGTGGAATGGCACTGACTATATACCAGATGTGTTTAACATTACCAAGAAGGTGACACCAAGCACCTACAACTAAAGATAAAGAAACTTGGACACAGAGATTGTATTGTAGTAAATTAGGCTTATCATTCTAATCATATCACTAGTAGGAAATTACAAAATGACATCTACGTTGGAAAAGCATGACATTTGGATGTAGTGAAAAATGATCAGGCTCCTCAGATGGTCGGCTAATTTGTAGCAACTTTGTACTTGCTGTACATGTAACTCATACCTGAAAATCTTGTCATCTTTTATTATGTACAAATCCCAGGAGAAATCACTTATCTGATTAAAAAATACAAAAGTTTTGAGTTTGTATGTGTGTGTGTGTGTGTGTCTGCGCCTGTGTTCACACGCATACATGAGTGTTTGTGTGTAACTTTCTAACAAAAGCACAACTTATGCTACTACATTAAAAATATAATCAGCATTTTGTTTCCATAATCGCACACTTTCCTGCCACAACAAGTAGGTTTGTAGGACTGCAACAGAGCCTTCCACTGTAACTAAATTCACACCACAATGCACGCAGTAAAAATGCTGGCTTGTATCTGGCAAGTGCCAATTCCAGTCACAGCTAGGACACAAATTAACCAGCCTCTGTATGCATTTCCTAAGTCCCCGCCATTTAACACATCCTACAATGCAGAAGTTGGATGTCAGACAACACTGTGCTACCAAACACCACAGAAATGAGTAACCTCAAAGAAGAATAAAAAAATTTACCCTCACAACCTTCAATTCTCAGAATACCTAAACAAAGCATGTTTAACTTTGTGAATGAATTATAAAACTACCCTGCAGTTTTCTGAAGATGAAACAGGACAAAAATTCATCCCATATATGGGCACATATGGTACTTTCTAAGAACAATCCCTATATAAGAAAGGACATAATGCACAACATAAATAAACACATAATAATATTAATAACAGGCTGCTAAAGATTTTACTCTGTAACTTATAAAACTGCATACTTTAAATGTATTTTACTGTGGCTGCTATATCTGTTCTCTAAATGAACCATGGTTATGATCCATGAATGACCAAGTAACCAACCACACCAACAAGCCACGGAAAGAAATTCAATTCAATGTACCAGAGAAGAGAAATAACTGTAATATTTAGGAATATTTTCAGAGCACAGATAAATGCGAATATTATACAACATATCCACACACTGTAGATCACTGAACCACATTCCAATCTGTTGCAGAAAATAAGTGGACTACCATGTACTATAGTGCTGACACAAGCAGTCTGCCATCTGCTGCACTGTTGCAAGAAATACACAAAGAACCCAGCCACCCACAAATAAACCCAGGAACCACCTCACTTCTGTACAATTATAAATAAGGTGTCATCTAAGTTGCTGTGGTGTAACTGATCACTGGCAAACACTTGCACAGGCTGCCAATTTCTGCAAAAGGAAAGAGCAGTGTAATAGAAACTTTGAATAATTCAGACCATATTAAAATTTATCTTACCTCCTTCACCCGTCTGACACTTGGTGTGCTTTGACTGATCGCTAGCAGACTTCGAACTGTAGGCACGTACATAGAATGTGTAGTTTGTAAAGGCTGACAATTTTTGCAACAAGAATGAACAGTTCAGAGAAACTTCCTGTTGCTCTGTACCACCATCTGAAATCATCCGTAATACACTGCATAATATAACTATCGACACTGACATTTATGAAGAGAAGGTCATCTTGCATGCAGGGCCATATCCTACTGATCTCTATACGGTACTTCACATTAAATGTGGTCACATAATGCTCACCCACCTGTGGGAAGATAATGTACTGTGTAGGCAGTGATATTGTTTGCGGACCGTGCAGGTTCCTTGCACTCTAACCTCACTAGAGAGTCAGAGAGCACTTGGCAAGTCAGACCCTGTGGTGGATCAGGCTGGAACCTTGACATATTCACCATCAGTCGTCCAGGTGCCCAACTCTCTCCTGCTTTGTTACTGGCCATGCACTGGTACAGCCCTGAGTCATCTGTTACAGTATTCGCCAGCACCAGTTCTGATGGTCGCTGCTTGATTCGACCTATTGCATCAAGATAAGAAGGCATAAAATGACCCTACATAAATTGAGAAGTGCAGCGAGCTCCAGCTAAACTGTGCAGCAATAACTGGACAATCATCACTGGCACGGTCTTATTAAGTATAGTCATGAGCATCAATTACAAATACACCACCTGTGACTACAACAGAGAAGTATCCATCCAACAGTCTTTATTCAAGAGGAGCATAAAAAAAATTACGAACACAAAATTAATTCCTTTTAGAGAAACAACTCCAGAAAAATCATTGATGTTTACCTAGTGGAAAAATTCCAAAAAAAATTCTCTAATATCTAAAAAAACAAAAAGTCTTGAGGAAAACTCACACACTACAATTCATGAAGTATGCAGGCATCACACTTAGACTTGCACAGTGTGCCCAAGAATATAGCAATTAAGTGTGAAGAAAAGCACAAGACAGCACTGGAAGGTACGCTGCATCGGTACTGCAACATCTGTCTTTGCCAGAATAAGTTCTTCAGGTACTGTTGGTGGCAGAACCACTCAGCACGTACTGTTATGGTACCAATTCAGCTGTCTGCAATTCTGAAGTTCTGAGTGTGCACATTCAGTGAAACTGTGACAAAGTGTCCCTTACAGGCCATAATCTGACACTGAGTCACAGCATGACACTAGATGTACAGTAAGAATCTTTAACTGTGTGGTGACAGAACTAAGCTCGGTGCAAGCTGCAGAAGACCAAATTTAATCAGAATGCCATAAGGCCATTACATGCTGTCACCATAATCTGATGTTCAGCATACAGAGCGCCACACTGTGTGAGGGTGCACCTGTACCGTAGGGTCTTAAAGCCACCACTTCTGGCAATGCTTTTGCTCAGAATCATGGTGGTGAGGTCGAGGCACCAAGTAAAGGAAGTGTCAAATTAACACTTTCATTAGGCTCAGTTTCCTTGCAGAAGACAATTATACCATTTGCCAATATAAAATAGAGATAACTACGAGAGTTTCAAATTTCACTTGTTTGCCTTCAACGAACCAGAACAAAGACAACAAGCATTCAACAGAAACATTAAAATTCATAACTGTTTTCACAACAAAGGATGGAATACTGCACATATGATGTAAAAACATGACTACAAGTTGTAGTGTTGCAGCTACACACACACACACACACACACAAGTTCAGGCCATAAAAGCATGGGGGTGAGGATACATACACATCCACTCATTTTAACCTTGGCCCTGGATGGAAGCAAGCAGACGGCTTCACTTCCCAGTCATGCCACCCTCAAGGTAGCCCCTTAACAGAGAACCGGATGGTCTCCAGAGCAAGTCTGGGCCCTGCTGAGAATCAGTCATAATTCCTCAGTTATCCAGCCCCTACCCTAGTCACCATACCGAATAAGCATCCCTGGGCTCCTCAATGTGATATATGTACAATTACATGTACCTGGGGCCGAACGAATAACAAGCAAGTACTCAATTATTATACCAACTACTGCATATATATAAAATTTACACATTAAAACATTAAAAACGCTCCGACATGTTTCAGTCCTAGGACCATCATCAGGGAGCCATATCGTCCTTGCTAAAGTCACACTATAGAAAGTCACATTAATTTCGCTGTACCAGTTGGGTACTGTGGCAGCATGCCGTGCTGTGTAATGTTATGTTGTGAAGAGTGCCCTGCTACAGATGTGCATTGTGTGCTTCGTTGCTTCGCAACGAAGCTGCCACAATACCCAGCTGGTACAGCGAAATTAATGTGACTTTCTATAGTGTGACTTTAGCAAGGACGATATGGCTCCCTGATGATGGTCCTAGGACCGAAACATGTCTGAGCATTTTTAATGTTTTAATGTGAAAATTTTATATATGTGCAGTAGTTGGTATAATAATTGAATAACTCAACAACATGCATGGTGTAACAATGAAAATAAACAAACAAGTAATCTGATATTCCAACTAAGAAACTCTGTTGCTTACTTTGTTATTTTCATCTACAGGTGCTTGCACTTCCACTTGTTTAATTTAGATGTCTGTAACATTTGAGGAAAATGTTCACAGAATCATCAACACAAACCCTAAGGTGACTCAAATGTCATACACCTGAATCAACACGTGACCCTTAAATTCTAGTTTTTAATTTAAATGCAACAGACACTGATACTTCACTCCTATTAAGAAGAGGTAACAAGGAATACAATTATCATAATACAAGTTTTAAGAATGTTTTTACACCATCTTTAAAATGGTTGAATTCCACATAGATACAGAGCAGTACCAACAGGACAGGTACAAACCATTAATCTGCAAACGCTTCCCATTCTTTCGCCACACCACTTCAGTTGTTCGGTTGTCCTTAACTTCACATTCAAAACGTACAGTTTTTGCTGTGAAATACACCTGTGATGTTGGAACCTTGACAAAACTTGGTACTTCTAATACTTCCAGTGACACCGTCTAGTAATAGAACAAATAATGAAGACATTATAAACATTATTACCTTCGGCACTTTGAAGCAAAAACCTTGAAGACAAGGATTAACATCCAAGTGCCACAAAAGACACATCAGCAAACACACACAGTACATAAACATAAATCTGATTAAGACAGATTGTTACCCCACTGCCCTTGCACTGACGGTGACAAACTAATCTTATTACATATTTCTGAATACATACACATTCTATAGTATTTGTGCACTGACCTGAACAATATCAACATACATCCCCATTCCTACACATCCCATAGTTTGTTAATGCCCTATTTTACACACTGACTTGTTGCTCACTATATTTATGGCAACAAGTGATGACAAAGAGACGCAATCTCATGCCTTCCTCCACACACATGGTGCTTACCTGCATCACTGTGTCTGTCCGTTTGTCAAGTGCAACACTTGCTGTGCAGGTGTATGTTCCAGCGTGGTCAGGTGTCACACGATGCAGTGTAACCACATTCACACCATTTCGACTTGTATTAGTTACAGGGCGAAATTTGCTGTCTGGAATGCGTGGCAGAAATGTCCAAGTCAGCTCTGGAATTGGTGACCCTGTAGCTGCACAGTCTAACGTCACATTTTCACCTGATTGAGCCTCAATCACTGCCCTAGTTACTGATATGGACTCAGGCAAACGACGAAATGGAGATTTGGGTGAAACTTTCAGGTGGCCCTCTGGGCTATACCTTGATTTCTCTGTGAGCAAGTTTGTGGCTATACACCTGCCAAAGAAACGAAAATGTGAGAGAGCATTTTACGATATGACTGTGGACAACAGGTACATCAGCATCTAAACAATTCCCATTTTATCACACAGATATACAATACACCACCACAAGCATTTATTTACCAGTAACATACGTTATGACATGTTTCAGCACTAATGAGCCACCATCAGCAGCACTGGTATTATATATATCTACATGCAAGTGATACGAAGCTGCACAAACATTAAAAACTCCCTCCTCTTGGCTACCCAGCCTTCATCCACCTGTCGCTAACCAACCCACACTCATTACAAACATTCCTGTGAATGAAGATGCTAGAAAACTAGAGAATATAATGGAGAATTAACACGACAGTGAAGTGCAACTAATCAAGAAATACGTGCAGGGCATAACTCCATGGAATTTTTTTCTACAGTCACAAAGATCTCTGGAATAAATCCATCAAATTTTCCAGCACTACAAACAGTGGCATAAGAGATGACAATAAATTTAAAGACCAAAAATGTGTTATGAGCAAAGTACAAAATCACAGGTCTACGAAATATAACAAACTTAGAAACTCATTTCGTATGTTGCCTCAAATTTCATGTGATGCCAAGCACTGAACTTTTCATACACTGTCCCACAGTTCAAGCACTGCAAAACACTGAACTTTTCATACAATGTCTCACAGTTCAAGCACTGCAAAGCACTGAACTTTTCATACATTGTCTCACAGTTCAAGCAGTGCAAAACACTCAACACATGTTCAGTGTGTGCACAAGCCCCCTGGAATTGCTGCTCCATAACTCATACAAGCCACTATCATTATGTACCTGTCACAACCACTTGTATGTACCACATCTCTTAACATTTAAATCTCTGCATTTTTCCCACATGGTGTATTCATACATTTCATATAGTAATGGAACTATCTTTACAATGGACACAAAATGTGTTCCCTGTAAGGTATAAATTGAACTTCTAAATATTATTTAAATGAGTTACGGGATGCCCCACTACAAAGTCTCCAGTTTCCAGCAAAATATCCATGCACAATGTTCCTTGGATGATAAATTTGGAACAAATTCTCAACTTACAGGCCAGAACCACAATTTTATGTTTCTGTGGGACCTGAAAATATGGGAAACAATGCTCTTATGGGCATGTGGCCAGTACCATACAAATAGTGTGTAAAATCACAGAAAGTACACAAAGCAAAAATGTAAAAGTGGGACTCCACTGTACTCAGGCAAATAAAGTCACTGTTAATAATCTTATATACTCTCCCAAGACAGTTTAAATATTTGGAGAGGAGAGAAGTCTCTTTCCCCTGAAAGGTATCAAACCGTGATTCCACGGGTGACCCATCCACAGCCACCCCCACTCATGAATTATGCTGCACTTTCAGTTACTTTAATCCACAATGGGACTGGGTGGTTCAGGGTTCTATTCCCAGTGATGGCAAGATGATTTCTCTACTGCATACCCAGGCAGACCAAACCTGTGGGGTCCTCCAGCCTTCTTTACAATGGGTACAGGGAAGTGGTACTGACCACCCACCGCCATTCAATGCTGAGGTTAAGAATGAGGACAGCTATACCTCTACTCCCTTTCTGTGCCTTCTATGGCATGTTATTGGGTGACCTTTACATTTACCTTGTACTTTAAGATAAAAGCTATGTTTTGTGCTCACAAAAACCTGCCATTGGATCCCACCATGGCCTAGATAAACCTGGTGCAAACCCTCACACCCTAGTTCTCTAAGACCCACCTATGTGTACGCCGCCACATGTGTAATTCACACACTGCGATTTGTTCAGGTATTTCCTTTTTTAACTCAAATGGCCTTGGTGTAAAGAAATCATCAGACATCAGTGGGCCTTACTTACCTAAAAGTACCAGCATCACTAAGCTGCACCTTGGTGATGTACAGAACTCCTGAGTCTAATGTAAAATACCTGCAAACAAAACATCAGCTCAACCTTCAGTGCACAAAAAACCTTATACCTTGCTACACCTCTGAAATACAACTTTAAATACCTACACAAAAAAAAAGCACGCGCTCACGCGCACACACACACACACTGAACCGTGCACACACAACAATGTAATGTGAAAAATACATAGTCAAACCTTAAAATCAGTTAAATTAATACATACAGTTTCATTTCATCTCAGTTAAACACATATTGATATACACACTCCCATACCTGTCATTATGAGGTAGAGGTTTTCCATTTCTTTCCCAAGAAATCATAGCTTTCGGAACAGATTCGATTTGGCACATGAAGCGTACGATGCCTTCCTCCTCCGTGGTTGTATTGTTCGGTACTTCAGAGAAGTCATGGGCTAACCCTGCAAACAGTAACCACATTTCAGTTCTGGCATTAATTATATGTCGCTGCACAATACAGCATTCTACTGCAGAGTGCAGCACATTGGTGGAGAGAACCAATGTCAGAGGATGTTACACATACAATATAGGATTCTGTCTCAACACAACTATTTGTATCTCTAGGAAATCAGCTACATATTTTAGCTAAAATACACAGCCATATACAGCCACACACAGTCATACACAGCCACACACAGCCATCATCAGGCTGATTATGAACACAAAAAGGGGAAAAAATTCACAGCTGCATAGGTTTCAATCTCCAACCTAATAACATAATGTCACACAATACACGTATACATAACATTAAGATAAACACAGCCCTAGGAATAAATTCAGAGGGATATAAAAATTGTATGTTTAAGTTTTAATAAGATCAAAAAATTATATTAACCTACAGTGATTATACAAAGTAATTACAAGACACAATATGGGCGGAGGTGTGAGCCTTAAGTGGAGATGGCTGGCCTGTACTTGTTAGTTCAGTTGGTCAGTACGCTGCTGTCTCATTGCAACGGCCTGTACTTGTTACTTCAGTTGTTCAGTACGCTGCTGCCTCATTGCGATGGCCTGTATTGTTAGTTCAGTTGTTCAGTACGCTGCTGTCTCATTGCGACGGCCTGTACTTGTTAGTTCAGTTGTTCAGTACACTGTTGTCTCATTGCAATGGCCTGTACTTGTTAGTTCAATTGTTCAGTATGCTGCTGTCTCATTGCAAAGGCCCTGTACGTGTTAGTTCAGTTGTTCAGTACGCTGCTGTCTCATTGCGACGGCCTGTACTTGTTAGTTTAGTTGTTCAGTACGTTGCGGTCTCATTGCGATGGCCTGTACTTGTTAGTTCAGTTGTTCTGTATGCTGCTGTCTGATTGACGCATGAAGATGAAGTGGAAGGTTTTGGATTTTAATTATGTTCAAATTTATGGGTCTTGGAAGACACACGACTATCTTATGAATGCTCCTCTATAATTTGAAAATTTGTTTTATTCATAATAGTATTTCATGTATGTTTCTGTATATTTTACATGTGATTCATTCGCTTCATGTAAAATCCTCAGATGGTATAGGGAATGTCTCTTCCTTGGGCCGGTTGGAGGCCTTTTTGTTTCCCCAATTAGCCTGATGGTGGTTAACACACAGCTGATTTCCTTGACAAATAAATTATTGTGTTTAGGCTGAATATTTTGTGCGTTTAATTGTACTGTAAACACGACGGGGACAAATCTGATCTAAAAGATGTCACAGGGCCATGCAGTTCAGAAGTCAACGGCAAGGCACTCACGCATGCGCGCACGCACACACACAAACATTACCACGCGCAAATCTCTCTTCGAGATCAGACGACGGGTGTAGCAGTAACGCTCTAGGACTCACATTAATGTAGTGCCGGGTTCAAGTCTCCGCCAGACAACCAGTAACCCTGAGTGAGGTTCAACTGACAGTTGTCTACAGCGTTTCTACACCACGTGGTGTCGCCATCCGCGGTGGAACCCCGTTGCGAGCTACAGCGGGCAGAACAGGATATTTCCTTGTTCCCACCGTGAACTTCCACAAGAAAGGTGAGGAGATTCAGCAGAGCGGTCCAGCTCTGGTACCGACTAGCACGGGGTTCCTTTCAGGACCTAACGCGATTCCAGCGCGCCGACTTGTAAGGAGCACACAGGACTTATCTGCACGTTTTTATTGTTGTAACTGTATTGCATTGTGTATTCACACACAACACAAAACATGAGACGTGACGTCATGATCAACCTCCCGACACTCTGTACTCCGTAAGGAAGCGGCGTCTCTCCCACAAGAACCCGCCAAGTGACACTGCATACAACGCTGACCGCCACTTCCCGTAACTGTCTACCGCCTACTGCCACTGACTGCTGCCTGCCAACGCTCACTGCTTTCTCCTGATTAATTTCCTATCTCCTGAACGTCGTCCACTCGATGACTTACTGCCTGCTCCAGTACTAATTCCGGTAGACTCGTGATCGCTCTCCCGTCCTAGGCTATCACCTATTCCTGCTTAAGAATACCACCCAAGACAAACATGCCTTCTACTTCTGTGATTGGTCGGCCTGCGAAAGAGGGTCTTCCGTCCTTGGCTGGCCAATTCATTCATTCATTCATTCATTCATTCATTCATTAGTATTCAGCCCTAGAGGACGGTCCGGCAGGAGCCACAGCCCGGTTATGGAACCGATATGACTCTTGGCACACTGCATCCTAGGCAAGTTCTTAGGGGTAGTTTGCCATTGCTTTTCCCCGCCTTTAGACGTTCCCACTTTCGCCACCACGTGCCTCTGCGTCCGCAGCGATGCGAGAGATCCTAGAAGCGAAAGGTGGAACTGTGGGCGAGAAAGATGTCCGTTAGTAATTTTGTCTAAATTCCGACTTCCACGTAAATTAAGGGATCTTTCACATGCCGTAAATCTACGACACGGGACCGTCGGCTTTACTTCCCCACCGAAGGAAGGCGTGCTGTTCGCCCTAAAAATCCGACAGCTTCGGCCGGGTTTGAACCCGCGAACTTGGGTACCAAAGGCCAGCACGCTACCTCTAGACCACCGAAGCCAATTATGAGGGAAAAATTACGCGAATTTTATTCGTTGAATTTTAACAGAACCTTCTGCGGGACACACCGTGAGTCACACAACATGACGGTTCAAAAGTTATACCAAGAATGTGGCAACGCAAAATAACGATCCTGATCGGAACTTCCAAAAATTTGGCTTTTTGCAGTAAGACCACGAATGTCGCCACTGGAAGGGTTCTTGTGGTAGGATGTTTCCCTTTTTCTTACGCTGAATACAATACATAACGATACGAACCCAACCACTGTTCGGCTACAGTCCTGTTAGTCCACTGCAATGTTTCAGAGGAGCGTACTGCATTCGTCCTGAGGTTGTCAAAATTTGGTTCAGACACAAACCCTTGATGATTGCAGTAATTCTACCGGCATATCACTTCTCTCAACATGTACAAAATGTTATTCAACGTCCTGCTGTCAAGGTTAACAACACAAACACAGTAAAGTACTGGGGATCATCAGTGTGGATATCGACATAACACGTCAACTGCTGATCATATATTTTGCACTCGTCAAATACTTGAAAAAATGGGAATTCAATGGGCTGGTGGATCAGCTATTTATAGACTTCAGGAACGCCAATAATTCAGTTTGGAGGGGCGTCCTGTATAATGCTCTCATTGAGTTTGGTATCCCTATGAAAATAGTAAGAATAATACAAATGTGTCT